>OBLW0100000504.1_pt1 | contig 33107 bp, 18 predicted proteins | sample 1520161 | NCBI WGS metagenome assembly OBLW01 (sample SAMEA3539309, study PRJEB22396) | soil metagenome | biome: tundra; feature: field; material: soil | place: USA | collected 2010-05 | depth 0.15 m
ACTGCGGGCGATCCTCGCCACGGCCGTGGCCGACGGTCTCATCCAGGCCAATCCCTGCCGGGTGCGAGGCGCCGGGACGGAGCGATCCGTCGAACGTCCGATCGTTGGGCCAGAGCTGGTGCTCGAACTGGCGGACGCGATCGGGGCGCGATGGAACGTGCTGGTCCTCCTCGCCGGCTTCGGCGGCTTGCGCCTTGGCGAGCTCCTTGCCCTTCGGCGCCGCCACATTGACCTCGCCGCCGGCACGGTCACTGTCGAGGAGCAGGTGGTAAGCCTCGACGGTGGGCGTCGCATCCTGACCGAGCCCAAGACCGAGGCTGGCCGGCGAGTAGTTGCTCTCCCCCAGCTCGTCCTCGATTCTCTCGCCGAGCACCTCGACGGCATCGGTGAGGACGCGAACTCGCTCCTCTTCCCCACCGAGGGTGGTGGCCTGCTCCCAACCACGACCTTCTACAAGCACTGGCGCCGGGCTCGGCACCAGGTGGGACACGACGAATTGCACCTCCACGACCTTCGCCACGCGGCCGGCACCCTTGCCGCTTGGACCGGCGCCACCGAGCGCGAGCTGATGGCCCGCCTCGGCCATGCCAACCCCGCCGCCAGTCGCCGCTACCAGCACGCCGCCAGAGACCGGGACCGGGCCATCGCCGCCGGTCTCGACGTCATCCTTCGGGGCCTCCAGAAGAGCGACGCGCGATAGACGCGCGATAATTGGATAGGGCAAAAAAGTAGGCCATTCCGACACCTCGTCGAAATGGCCCTTGAACTGGACTTTTATCTGGTGTCGGAGGGGGGACTTGAACCCCCACGCCCTTGCGGGCACTAGCCCCTCAAGCTAGCGCGTCTGCCTATTCCGCCACTCCGACGTGGCTACCTGGTCGGGGCTCAACAAGCCCCGGAGGCGCCTCGTACTGTACCCCAAACACCCTCGTCGGCAGCCAACCGCACTCGCCGGCGACCATTCGGGCGTCGCACCTTCACGGCTAGCCGGTCGGGGAAGTCGTCTCGACGACCCAGTCTTCGGCGTTCCATAGCGGGCCGGCTGGACCGGGGCTCTCGCTCACGTTCACGATGTCGGACTGCCGTATGAGGCTGACAGGTTCCTGGAACAGCGGAAACGTCGGAAGGTCCTGAGTCAACACGGTGTCCAGCCTCGAAAGGAGCTGAGCTCTCGCGTCAGTGTTGAGCTCATTCATGATTCTCTCGAAATAGGCCGCGACATCAGGGTCCTCGAGTCCCGTGACATCGCGGGTCACTGCTCCCAATGAAACTGCCCCGGGCTCGGTTCCCGCAGGCGTCGGCACGCTCCACAGCCATGTGCTGCTCGAACCGAAACTGTCCGTGCGGAGATTCGGAGGGAACGAAGTCGAAATTGGGATTACCGGGTCGGTGTAGATGATGGCGTTCCACGTCGGGAAGACAGGCATCACGAAAGGAGCGAGTGCGAGCTGGTACCTCCCGTGAGGCAGCGCGGCCTTCAGCAGATCCTTCATCGGCACGTTGTGGACGATCAACCCGACGCCGCAGGAAGCCCACTCGGCTTGGAGTTGCCGCTCGAGCACGTCGATGACGCCGCTGCCTTGCGGACCGGTAATGGTCAGGATCAATCGGCTGCCAACCCCGTAGGCGCGGAGCGTGCCGTGCTCGTCGGGCTCGTAACCGAGTGACTTGAACAACTTTGCCGCCTGGACAGGGTTGTACGCCACAGGCGAAGCGGCCTCGGCACCCGAACCTGGCTGCCCTTGTGCAAAGACGCGACTGTCCGCGCTAGCACTGAGAGGGTCGTCAAACCCAACCGAATCCGCCGCGAGCTGGTCCGGGTCCGTGATAAGCGCGAGCGCTGTGCGCATGAACCTGTCACCGACCACGGGGTCGTTCAGATTGAAGACGAGCTGCCAGAGCACGGGCGATGGCGTGGTCGTCGCCGAAAGTGCGCTGCTCAGCGCTTGGTCGCGAGCAATCGCGTCGTCGACCTGCGGACTCGGTGTGACCTCTGCGATCGAGACGCTACCCTTCTTCAGGCTGGCCAGGCTGGCCAGGGAGTTCTGGTCCGACCGCTCGACGCGAAACACGATGCTCTGCAAGTGAGCGGGTGCTCCCCAGTACCTCGAGTTGCGTGTCAGGACGAGCCGCTTGCCCTTCTCCAGCGAGCTCACGATGAACGGCCCGCCGGAGATCAGGTCCGAAGGGTGGAACCCGGCGAACGCGGATACCCATCCGGCTCGCTCCGCTATATGGGCAGGTATGAGATTCGCGAAGAGCCCCTCCCAGTCCGAGTACGGACTGATGAACACGACTTTCACGGTCTTGCCGCCGTTGCTTCCAGAGATCGACTTGATGTCGCGGTAGCCGGCGAGGAAACCGGGCGATGCCAGCACCGGCGAGGCTTGCAGCTGCTGCTGCCAGTTGTACTCGAAGTCCGCCGCGGTGATCGGGTAGCCGTCCGACCACGTCGCTTTCGGGTCGATCACGTAATTGACGGTCATGGGGCTCAGGCCGACCACTTCGGCACTGTCGATGAAGCCCGTCGTCTCCGCTTGGTACCCAGGGTCGATCACGAAGGCCTGGGGCCAGACCTGCTCCATCACCATCTGAGTCACGCGGTTCGCACCTGCGGGAGTCGATGGGTTGAAGTTCTTTGGCAGGTACGGCACCGCGACGGTGACCGTCCCACCGCTTGCGAAGACGGAGGTCACCGACGGGGCTTGGCTCATCGAGACGGCGGTCGGAGGCGACGTGCCGTTGCAGGCCGACGCAATGGCGGCGACACCTCCGAGGAGGGCGAGTGCGGCCTTCCTCAGCTCCACCGAAGTGACAGGGCAACCGTGACGAACGCGAAGACAAGCACGAACACCACAGTTATCCGATCAAGATTGCGCTCGGCGACGGTAGATCCGGCCGCCGCCGAACCGGTGGATGCGCCGAACATGTCCGAGAGTCCACCGCCTCGTCCGCTGTGGAGAAGCACGAGAACCACGAGCGCGAGCGCGACAAACAAATCGACCACGACGAGAATGTCGGTCAGCACTTCGGGGAACCTCCTCTCGGCCGTCTTGCCGGGCAGCAGGCTACCACCGCCAGGAACTCCCCCACAGGCGCCGGCCTTGTTCGCTAACTGCGTTGTCCGGGTGGAAGGGACCGGTCAGACTGTTCAGCGTCCCGACCTTGCAATCGACACGAACTTGTCTGCGTCGAGGCTCGCCCCCCCGACGAGCAAGCCGTCGACGTCCGGGCAGGCAAGGAGCTCGCCGGCATTTGCGGGCGTGACTGATCCCCCGTACTGGATCAGCATGGAACGCGACACGTCGCCGTCGAGTAGCTCCAGCTCACGACGGATCGCTGCCGACATCGCCTGCGCATCGTCCCCACTGGCGGTAAGGCCTGTCCCGATCGCCCAGACCGGCTCATAGGCGACGACGATCGACCCAAGGGCTTCAGGACCGCGATCCTTGAGTGCGGCGATGAGCTGGCCGGACACCGTTGACTCGGCCATTCCGGCTTCTCGCTGCGCGAGCGTCTCTCCCACGCAGAGAATCGGCGTCATCGCGTGCCGGAGCACCGCGTCCAACTTGAGCCTGACAACCTCGTCGTCTTCTCCGAACAGCGCACGGCGCTCGGAGTGCCCAACGATCACGTAGCGAACATTGAGCTTCGACAGCATCTCGGCGCTCACCTCGCCCGTGTAGGCGCCCCCGTCTTCGAAGTGACAAGTCTGAGCACCCAGCGCAATAGGGACGGAGTCGGACTCGAGCGCGGTCTGCACCGATCGGAGCGACGTGAACGACGGATGCAACGAGATGTCGGTCCCGTCCGGGAGCGGAGCGGCCCGCAAGAGCGCGGCAAGCTTCTGCACGACCCGGATCGCTTCGTAATGCGTGTGGTTCATCTTCCAGTTGCCGCTGACCAGCACCCTGCGACCACTGCCGTTCCTGCTCATAGGGTCGCGACCGGGCTCATCGGGCATTCATCGACTGTTGGGGCCTCATGGCGCCTCCCCGCGAGCCTCAGATAAGGCATTTGGCGCTGAACGAAGCGCAGCGAGGCCCGGTAGGTCGCCGAATTCGAGCAACTCGAGCGTGGCGCCACCACCGGTTGACACGTGGTCGATCTGGTCCCCAAGGCCGAGCTGAGCCAGCGCGGCCGCGCTGTCTCCGCCGCCGACAACCGTGCGGCCGGGGCACCGCGCCATCGCCTCCGCGATGGCCTTGGTTCCCTCGGCAAAGCGGTCGTCTTCGAACACGCCCATCGGTCCGTTCCAAAGAACAGTGCCCGCCGAGGCGATGACCTCTGCGAACAGCTGGACCGTGGCCGGCCCGATGTCCACCCCGCGCCAGCCTTCGGGTATCTCCAAGCCGAAGGTCTCAACGTCGGGCCCCACCGCGTCACCGATGTTCGTGGGCTGTTCGGAATCGGCTTGGTGCTCGATGCTGAGCTTTCGACCAGGCGCGAGCGCCTTCGCGTCGACGGGCAGTATCAGATGACCGGGAGAGTCGAGGAGCTCCTTACAAGCATCGAGATGAGTCGTGTCTATCAGAGAAGCTCCGACCGAGTGCCCGAGCGCCTGGAGGAAAGTGAACGACATTCCGCCACCGACGAGCACGGTGTCGGCCCGCGCCGTGAGAGAGCGCAGGACTCCGATCTTGTCCTTCACCTTGGCACCGCCGAGGATCACGACAAACGGCCTCGCCGGCTCGTCGAGCAAGCCGGTCAGAACCTCGACCTCGCGAGCCAGGAGGCGCCCAGCTGCCGAAGGCAGGTACTGCGGTGGGCCGACCACAGAGGCGTGGGCCCGATGTGAGGAGCCGAACGCGTCATTGACGTAAGCGTCGTGGCCTTTGACGAGCTCGAGAACGAACGTCGGGTCGTTCGCCTCCTCGCCTGGCGAGAAGCGAAGGTTGTCCAACAGCTCGACGCCGCCGATCAGCTCCTCGAGTCGTGTCCTGACCGGTGCCATGTCGAACCGGGGGTCAACTTTGCCCTTAGGGCGGCCAAGGTGGGAGCACGCGGTGATGCGAGCTCCGTGGTCGCGCAGCCAGAACAGAGTCGGCAGGGCCGCACGGATCCTGAAGTCGTCGGCGACGACACGGTCGCCCTCTGCAGTCTCGGTGAGCGGGACGTTGAGGTCGAGCCGGACGAGGACGCTCTTGCCGTCCAGGTCTCCCAGATCCTCGAGAAGTGGCACGCCCCGGGTCACAACAGCCCGATCATGCCGCGCCGATCATTCGAGCGAGGTCGATCAGGCGGTTCGAGTAGCCCCACTCGTTGTCGTACCAGCCCAGCACCTTCGCGAGCGTGGTCGACTCGTCTATGGCTATGGCCATCGTGAGCGTCGAGTCGAAGGTGCACGAGGCGGGGCTGCCGACGATGTCGCTCGAGACGATCTCGTCCGTGTTGTACACGAGGATCCCGCGAAGACGCTCGGTCTCCGAAGCAACCCGGAAGGCTTCGTTGATCTCGTCCGCGCCCACCTTGGCACCCAGCACGACCGTCAGGTCCGTGATCGAGCCGTCGACTACCGGCACTCGTAGGGCTTGACCGTCGAGCCGACCCTTCATGGCCTCTACGACAAGGCTCGTCGCTCGGGCGGCTCCAGTCGTCGAGGGGATGATGTTCACGGCTGCGGCCCGCGCCCGGCGAAGGTTGGAGCGCCCGAGGTCGAGCACCGACTGGTCATTGGTGTAGGCGTGGATGGTCGTCATGAGCCCCTGGCGAAGACCGAAGGAGTCCTCGAGCACTTTGACCATCGGCACGAGGCAGTTCGTCGTGCAGGAAGCAGCGGAAACGACGAAGTGCTTGGCGGGGTCGAAGGTGTCGTCATTTACCCCTACGACGAAGGTCGCGTCGACCTCTTTGCCCGGCGCCGAGATGATCACGCGCTTCGCACCACCCTCGAGATGGCCACTCGCGCCCTCACGGTTCGTGAAGCGCCCGGTGGACTCGATGACGACGTCGATGTCCAGGCTGCCCCATCCAATCGCCTTCGGGTCCCTCTCCTCGAAGACCGTTATCTCACGATCGCCGACCTTGAAGCCCTTGTCGGTGTGGGTGACGTCGACATCGAGCCGACCGAATGTGGAGTCGTAACGAAGAAGGTGCGCGTTCACCTCGCGCGAGACGAGGTCGTTGACAGCGACGATCTCGATGCCTGAGGACTCCCCGGACTTTGTCTCGAGGGCGATAACGGATCGCAGGAGATTCCTCCCGATCCGTCCAAAGCCGTTGATGCCGATACGAACGCTCAAGTCGATCACCTTTCTCGCAGCCGCTCTTTCGAAGCGGTTTCACGGCCTGTGGGGACCTTTCGCGGCCTGTGGGAACAAGGACATTCTTTCGCACCTAGCGAGGAGACCGCAAAACGTCGTCCTTCACGAGCAAGGCGAGCTCAGCACCGAGCAACTTCGGATCATGCTCACGAAATCCCGCCCCGGCCACATCCGCGATCGCGAGCGCGATGTCATCAGGGAACTCACCGAGCGGGAGAGCTGCCCTGTCCGCCAACACGACATCGACGTCGACACCATGCGCGCGCAACGACTCGAGGAGCCGAGCGACGTCGAATCCGGCTGTCTCGGGCAGCTGCTCGCGCAGGTTCGCGACATAGACGCACTTTGCTCGCGCAGCTCGAAGGCCTTCGCGGATCCCCGGCACCACACAGGCAGCGAGAACACTCGTGAACAGTGACCCCGGGCCGAGCACGATCTGATCTGCCTCGGCGATCGCCCGCAGAACAGCAGGCGGTGGAACTGCGCCGGGCGGGACGAGCGACACCGTCGCAATTTCCTCGCCCTTGCTCACACGGACCTGTCCGATGAGCTCTCCGGAAGCCGTCTGCGCCTTCAGCACGACCGGGCCCTCCGTGGCCGGAAGTACGCGGCCTACGGCCCCCAGAACGCGGGCGGCTTCCTCCACACCGGAAACGAAGTCTCCAGTCGTGGACGCGAGCGCGGCTATCAGCAGGTTGCCGAACGCATGACCTGCGAGCTCACCAGAAGCAAAGCGGTGCTCGAGGGCGTCGCCGAGCGGAGATGGTTCCGGCAGCAACGCGCCGATGCAGCGCCGGAGGTCGCCGGGAGCGGGTATGCCGAGCAGCTCACGGAGCCGGCCACTAGAACCGCCGTCGTCGGCGACCGAGACCACGGCCGTGATCTCGGAGGCATACCGTCGAGCCGCTTTGAGTGTCTGGGCGAGCCCGTGGCCGCCGCCGATCGCAACTACCTTCGGGGCGCCGCCGGCGGCCCGTTGGCTCACCGGTCGATGTCCCGGTGATGAACGACCGGCGCATAGCCACGCCGGCGGATCCGCTCGGCGATCTCATCGGCCAGCACGACCGAGCGATGACGACCACCGGTGCAGCCGATGGCAATCGAAAGGTAGGACTTGCCCTCGCGGACGTACGCGGGAAGCAGGAGCGCGAACAGGTCGTCCAGGCGGCTGAGCAGCGCGGTGGTCTCTTCATTTTCGAGCACGTAGGCGCGAACTTGCTCGTCCAGTCCGCTCAGAGTGCGGAGCCCGGGCACCCAGTGAGGATTGGGCAGGAACCGGCAGTCGAAGACCAGATCGACATCGAGCGGGATCCCGTGCTTGAAACCGAACGACACGACCGCGGTCTGCATGCCCGCCATGGCGCCGACGCCGTCGACGAGCTCGATCAGGCGGTCGCGCAGCTCGTGCACGTTCAAGTTCCCGGTCTCGACCACGACATCGGCCTCGTCGTGCAGCGCGTCGAGCATCTCGCGTTCTTGCTGGATGGCCGAAAGCACGCTCGTGGCCTCCACCGGGTGCCGCCGGCGCGTGCCCTCGTACCGCCGCACCAGGACTTCATCGGGGGCGTCGAGAAAGACCACGCGCACGCGCGCCCCCGTCGAGCGCAGCCTTCTGATCTCCGGTGCGAGCTCGGCTATGCCCTCGTAGCCTCCGCGCCCCGACACCAGGCATACCCTTTCGTACTCCGCGCCTGCCTGGCTCGTGAGCTCGGCGATCTTGCCGATGAGTGCGGGAGGCAGGTTGTCGATGACGAACCAGCCCCGGTCCTCGAACGTCGCTGCTGCGGTGGAGCGCCCGGCTCCCGACATGCCGACGAGGATCAGATACTCGGCCATCGGCTCTATCTTCCCATCTGCGCGGCGCGTGGCCGCTCAAAGCGGAGCAGCAACAACCGCGGGATCGCGGACTCGAGCTCGAGATCGATCGAGCCCTCGAGAAAGGCTAGCGGCGGCACGGGTTCCTCGAGGCGCGTGAGCACACAGCCGAGGGCGGTGACGGGATTGACGTAACGCGACAGCGGTCGGTGGGCAAACGGCAGCCACACGCCCGGATCGACCTCCTCTGAGACGATCTCCTCGCGCAGGTACGGACCGACGCGCCAGTAGTGCTCGCCCATGATCTGGTCGTCCACGAAGCCACTCCCGGTTCCCTGGAACATCGGGTGATTGACCAACAGGACGAAGCGGCCGCCGACGGCGAGCACCCGGACCGCCTCAGCCAGCAGGGCGTCCGGGTCGGACGAATGCTCGATCACGAGGCAGCAGACGACCCCGTCGAACGAGCCGTCCCGGAACGGGAGGCGTTCGCCCACTCCCCTCACGTAGATAGGCCCGCCGGCTTGGCCGATGGCGCTCTCGAGCTGGGCGGCCGACGGTTCGAGCCCGACGACGATCTCGCGTTCGAGGCTTGCTCGCACAAGACGCCGAGCGAGATGGCCTTCACCGCTCCCGAGATCGAGCACGCGAGCAGCGCCCTCGAGGTGCGACTCTGCGAGCGGAAGGATCTGGAGCTCGTATTCGAGGTCCGCCCCGTTCGTGAACGTCTCGCGCCACCAGGTGGCGTGGTGCTCCCAGGGATCTTCGGTAGCGCTCATTCGGTCTTTGATCCTCGTCGGGCGTGCAGGTGCTCGTAAACGGCACGAGCAACGGCTTGCGGCAGCCAGGTGAGCCCGAGGAGGTCGTCCAGGGATGCCGCCTGAACGGCTCTGACTCCGCCGAGCTCGGAAACGAGCCGGCGGCGTCGGGCCGGGCCGAGGCCGGCGATGCCATCGAGCGCGCCGCGGGTCATCCGTCGGCCGCGCAGCTCGCGGTGGAAGCCGATGGCGAACCGGTGCGCTTCATCCCTGGCCTGTTGCAGCAGGTAGATCGCCTCGCTGTCACGAGGGATCTGGACCGGGCCCGGCCGGCCCGGCACGAAGACCTCCTCCAACTGTTTGGCAAGGGAGGCCACCGCGATCTTGTCCGTCAGGCCCAGCTCCTCGAGGACGCGCACGCCGACTCCGAGTTGCCCCTTTCCTCCGTCGAGCAACAGAAGCTGTGGCGGGTAGGCAAAGCGAGGCCCGCGCCGCCGACGCTCGCCGGCGACGGCCTCGGCACCATCGACGACCCGGTCGCCATCGACGCCGCCATCGGTCCCGGCAGCGCCGTCGGTCCCGTCATTGCCGATCAAGGGGGTGTCACTGAGCCGCCGAAGACGCCGAGTGAGCACTTCGTGCATGGCGCCGTAGTCGTCGTTTCCTTGGACGGCCGTCACCTTGAAACGCCGGTAGTCGCTCCGCTTCGGCAGCCCGTCCTCGAGCACGACCATCGAGCCCACGTAGTCGGTGCCCTGCATGTGGCTCATGTCGTAACACTCGATGCGAAGCGGCGCTTCTTTCAAATCGAGAGCATGCTGCAACTCCTCGATCGCAGCTGCGCGGCTCGTGAGGTCGCTTGCACGCCGCAGCCGGTGACGCTTCAGCTGCTCCTCTGCGTTCTGGCGGGCCGTTGCTAAAAGCTCGCGTTTGCGGCCCCGCATGGGGACCTTGACGGTGACTTTGCCGTCGCGTAGGCCGGAGAGCCACGCCTCGTAGGTGGCCACGTCCTCGGGCAGCTCGGGGACGAGCAGGTCTCGGGGGATCCCGATCGGCGTCTCGGCGTAGTGCTGCTCGAGCACCCTGCCTATGAGTTGCGGTGTCGTGAGGGGCTCCACCTTCTCGACTACGAAGCCATGCCGGCCGACGACCCGCCCGCGCCGGACGTGGAAGACCTGCACCGCCGCGACAAGCTCGTCCTCGGCGATCGCGAGGGCGTCGAGGTCCTCAGGGGTATCGGTCACCATCTGTTGGCGCTCGATCGCGAGGCGGACCGTGGCCAAACGGTCACGCAGGCGCGCCGCCCGCTCGAACTCGAGCTCCCCTGCCGCCCGGCGCATCTCGGCTTCGAGGCGGTCGACGACCGGCTTGGTGTCGCCGTCGAGAAACTCCATCAGCTCCTCCACGAGCCTGCCGTACTCCTCGGGCCCGATCGCGGCGACGCAAGGGCCCGAGCACCGCTCGATGTGGTACAGCAGGCAGGGTCGCCCGAGGAGCTGGTGGCGCCTGAGCTTGGCATCCGAGCAAGTCCGGATCGGGAACGACCGGAGCAGCAGGTCGAGCGTCTCCCGGATCGCGTACGCGTGCGCGTAGGGGCCGAAATAGCGGGTGTCCTTCCGCTTCGCGCCTCGCATGACCGTGGCCTTGGGCCACTCGTCGCCGACGGTGACCGCGAGGTACGGGTAGCTCTTGTCGTCAACGAGGCGGATGTTGAAGCGCGGCCGGTGCGTCTTTATCAGGTTGTACTCGAGCATGATGGCCTCGACGTCGCTGGCGACGACGATCCACTCGACCGATGCGGCCCGTTCCACCATTTGAGCGGTGCGCGGGTGCAGGTGAACCGGATCCTGGAAGTAGCTCGAGAGCCTGCTGCGCAGCGACAACGCCTTGCCGACATAGATGATCCGGCCGGCCGCATCTCTGAATTGGTATGAGCCGGGGGCGTCGGGGACCGATTGCGGGCGTTCGAGCACTAGAGTGCAGGTTACGGCCGGCCTGGTACCCCGGTTGACATATTCGCTTCGTGACCGACATACCCGCGGTTGGGCGACCAGGCTGTCCCCGCCGGCCGATAAACGAGGCGTTCCATAGGGGGTCACAGAAATGTTCCGCCTGCAGCCGCCGCTTCCCGACGACTACACCAGGGCACCCAACGATGAGCTGGTCCGGCGCGTCACCGCGGCCCGCTCGCGCCTCGGCAAACGACTCGTCATCCTCGGGCACCACTACCAGCGTGAGGAGGTCATCCGGTTCGCGGACAAGAGAGGCGATTCGTTAGGCCTGTCCCGTTTTGCTGCTGACCAGCACGATGCCGAGTTCGTGGTCTTCTGCGGGGTTCACTTCATGGCCGAGTCTGCGGACATCCTCACCGGGCCACACCAGCAGGTGATCCTGCCCGACCTGAACGCCGGGTGCTCGATGGCGGACATGGCCAACATTGACGACGTCGAGCAGATCTGGGACGAGCTCGCAGAGGTCACCGACGTCGAGGCGATCGTGCCAATCACCTACGTGAACTCGGCAGCGGCACTGAAGGCATTCGTGGGCCGTAACTCGGGGGCAGTCTGCACATCTTCGAATGCCCGTGCCGTGCTGACCTGGGCGCTCGACCTCGACGCTCCCGGCGGCGGGGGCACCCTGGCCGGAGCGTCGGGACCGTGGGCAGAGTCTCCGGGCTCGGGGCGCCGCGCGAACAAGGTCCTGTTCTTCCCCGACCAGCACCTCGGCCGCAATACCGGCTTCCAGCTCGGCTTCGGGGCGTCCGACATGCAGGTCATCGATCCGCGTCGGCGCCTCGGCGGGCTGGCCGATGCCGACGTCAAGGAGGCCACCTTCCTTCTCTGGAAGGGTCACTGCTCGGTGCACCAGCGATTTCGCACCGAGCACGTCGAGGCGTTCCGCTCCGAGCATCCAGGCGGAATCGTGATCGTGCATCCCGAGTGCTCGCACGAGGTCGTCGAGATCGCCGATCAGGTCGGATCCACGGACTACATAATCCGCGCCGTCTCCGGCTCACCTGCAGGCGCCGTTATCGCGGTCGGCACGGAGATCCATCTCGTCGACCGGCTCGCCCGCGAGAACCCCGACCGGACCGTGCTCTCGCTCGACCCGCTCGTCTGCCCGTGCTCGACCATGTTCCGGATCGACCTTCCTCATCTCGCCTGGGTGCTCGACGGCCTGGTCGCCGGGGAGGTTCGCAACCGCATCGCGGTCGACGAGGCCACGGCCGCGGATGCCCGGGTAGCCCTCGAACGGATGCTCGCGATCGCGTGAAGCCTCGATTCGACGGATTCATCCTGAGCCCATGACCGACGACAGCTTGACGCAATCGGAGACCGCCGACATCCAGCGAGCCATCACGGGCTCGCGCGCCGCGACGGCCCGGCTGCTCGCCGCGCTCGAGGTCATCGACGACTTGGACGTGACGCGGCCGAGCCTGCTTCCCGACTGGACCGTCGGCCACGTGCTCAGCCATCTTGCCCGCAACGCGGACTCATTCGTGTGGATCCTTCGCTCGGCAAGCGAAGACAAGCAGGTGCCCCAGTACCCGGACGGCGTCGCCGGGCGCAGCCGGGACATCGCCGAAGGCGCCCTGCGGCCGGCCGAGGTGATCGTGGAGGACCTACGGGACTCCGCGGTGCGCCTGGACGCGACATGGGACGAGGTGCCCGCGGTGGTGTGGCTGCGTCATGGCCTGCGCACCGACGGTTCCCGACTCCCCTGTCGCTTGTTGGCCGTGTCGAGATGGCGCGAGGTCGAAGCGCACCATGTCGACCTCGGCCTCGGATACGGCGTCTCCGACTGGCCGGAGGACTTCGTCGGCTCCGATCTGCCTCACGCCCTGGACCGGCTTCCGGACATGATCGAAGATGCCTCCCAGAAGACCGCGCTCCTCGCGTGGATCTACGGGCGCGCGGGCCTGCCATCAGGAATCGAGCTCCGACCGTTCTGAGCGGGGTTCAGATCTTGAGCAACGGGGCGAGAAACTTGCCCGTGTAGCTCTCCTCGGTCTTCGCCACCTTCTCGGGCGTGCCCTCGGCGATCACCGACCCGCCGCCGTCGCCACCCTCGGGGCCGAGGTCGATCACCCAGTCGGCGGACTTCACGACGTCGAGGTTGTGCTCGATCACGCAGACCGTGTTGCCCTGGTCCACCAATCGCTGCAACACGTCCAAGAGCTTGCGGACGTCCTCGAAATGCAGCCCGGTGGTCGGCTCGTCGAGCACGTACAGCGTGTGCCCGGTCGATCGCTTCGCGAGCTCGGAGGCGAGCTTGACCCGCTGGGCCTCACCGCCGGAGAGCGTGGGAGCCGGCTGGCCGAGCCGGATGTAGCCGAGGCCCACGTCAACGAGTGTTCTCAGGTGACGGGCGATGACCGGCTGCGCCGCGAAGAGGTCGAGCGCCTCCTCGCAGGAGAGGTCCAGCACCTCTGCGATGTTCTTCCCCCGCCACGCGACCTCGAGTGTGTCGCGGTTGTAGCGCGCTCCCTTGCAGACCTCGCACGGGACATAGACGTCCGGAAGGAAGTGCATCTCGATCTTCAAGGTCCCGTCTCCGGCGCACGCCTCGCAGCGTCCGCCAGAGACGTTGAACGAGAAACGTCCCGGCTGGTAACCCCGCAGCCGCGACTCCGAGGTCTGGCTGAACAGCTTCCGGACGTTGTCGAACATGCCCGTGTAGGTGGCCGGGTTCGAGCGCGGCGTGCGGCCGATCGGCGACTGGTCGATGTCGATGACCTTGTCGAGCGCCTCGGCCCCCTCGATTGAGCGGTGCCGGCCCGGGACCACGCGGGACTTGTAGATGCGCTGCATGAGTGCCCTGAGCAGGATGTCGTTGATCAGGGTCGACTTGCCCGAGCCCGACACGCCTGTCACCGACACGAAGCAGCCGAGCGGGATCTCCACGTCGATGCCCTTCAGGTTGTGCTCACGGGCCCCGCGCACGACAAGCCAATCCCCCCGGGGCTCACGTCGCATGGCCGGCACCGCGATCGAACGCCTGCCCGACAGGTACTGGCCGGTGATGGAGGCCCGGCAGTTCACGAGATCGGCCACCGAGCCGGCGCAGATCACCTCGCCGCCGTGCTCGCCGGCTCCCGGCCCGATGTCGACGACGTAGTCGGCGATCCTTATCGTCTCCTCGTCGTGCTCCACGACCAGGACTGTGTTGCCGATATCACGCAACCGGAGCAAGGTCTCGACAAGCTTGCGGTTGTCTCGCTGATGGAGACCCACAGAGGGCTCGTCGAGCACGTAGAGGACACCGACCAACCCGCTGCCGATCTGCGATGCGAGGCGGATTCTCTGGGCCTCCCCGCCCGCCAGCGTCGCGGCCGCGCGGTCGAGGCTCAGATAGTCGAGCCCGACATCGACGAGGAACTGCAACCGGGCGCGGATCTCCTTCATCACCTGGGCCGCGATCATCTCCTCCCGCGAGCTCAGCTCGAGGCGCTCGAGCAGGTCGTGCGCGGCCCGGATCGACAGCGACGACAGCTCTGCGATGCTCCTGCCCCCGACCTTGACCGCGAGCGACTCCGGGCGAAGCCGCGTCCCGCCGCATTCCGGGCACGCGACCTCCCGCATGTAGCCCTCGACCTGCTCACGCACCCACTCGGAGTCCGCATCGCTGTGGCGCCTCTGCAGCCACGGCACGACACCTTCGAACTGTGTGTCGTAGCTGCGCAACGTGCCGTACCGGTTGCGGTATTGGACATGCACTCGCCGCGTGCCGGCGCCGTATAGGAGGATCTTGCGCTGTGGCTTGGTGAGCTTGGACCAGGGCTTGTCCATGCTGAAGTCGCTCGCCTCGGCCACGGCCTTGAGCACCCGCGAGAAGTACTCCGTTCGTGCTCCCGCCCAGGGCCCGATAGCCCCTTGTGAAACGGAGAGATCCGGGTTGGGCACGACCAGATCAGGATCGACCTCGAAACGGGTGCCCAGTCCGTTGCACGACGGACACGCCCCGAAGGGCGAGTTGAACGAGAAGCTCCTCGGCGCCAGCTCGTCCAGCGAGATCCCGCAGTGCACGCATGCCAGGTGCTGGGAGAAGGTGAGCACCTGCTCGCCGTCCCCGTCCTGCGATCCCTCCTCTGTCGAATCCGAGATCCCGTCCTCGGCGGCGTCGGCTGCCTTGGCGGCCGCAGCTTTCGTGGCCCCCTTGGTCCTTCGCCCAGGTGGCGACGGCTTGGCGTCAGGCGTCAGCAGGATCTCGGCTACCCCCTCGCCGAGGCGTAGCGCGGTCTCGATCGAGTCGGTCAGGCGACGCTCGATGCCGTCGCGACGGACAAGGCGGTCGACAACCACCTCGATGGTGTGCTGTTCGTAACGGGCGAGCTCGAGCGAGGCGCGCTCGGAAAGCTCCATGAGCTCGCCGTCCACACGCGCCCTCGCGAATCCCTGCTTGGCGAGGTCGTCGAGGAGCGCCGAATACTCGCCCTTGCGGCCGCGCACGACCGGAGCGAGAACCTGGAACCGAGTCCCGTCGGGTAGGTCGCTCAGGCGATCGACGATCTGTTGGGGGCTCTGGCGCGTGACCAGCCGGCCGCAGCTGGGGCAATGCGGCTGGCCGATGCGCGCATAGAGCAGACGCAGGTAGTCATAGATCTCGGTGACGGTCCCGACCGTCGAACGGGGGTTGCGCGACGAGGACTTCTGGTCAATGGAGATCGCGGGCGACAATCCCTCTATGAAGTCCACGTCCGGCTTGTCCATCTGCCCGAGGAATTGCCGGGCATAAGACGACAGAGACTCGACGTAGCGGCGCTGGCCTTCGGCGTAGATCGTGTCGAACGCGAGCGACGACTTCCCCGAGCCCGACAGCCCGGTGAACACGATGAGGCGGTCGCGCGGAAGCTCTACCGAGACATTCTTGAGATTGTGCTCGCGGGCCCCGCGAACAACCAGGGTGCTTGGCACGGCCGCAGACTACCCACCCACCGGGGCGCGCCTGACGGCGCCCGGCACGCCCGAGCTGGTCATCCGGGCCAGGCCCCGAGTGCTCACCCGACCTCCCTGAGCTCCCGGCGTAGCGACCGGATCTCGTCTCGCAACCTCGCCGCATACTCGAAACGAAGCTCCGCGGCCGCGGCCCCCATCTCGCGCTCGAGCGTGGCGATCAGCCTTCCGAGCTCGTCCACGGGAAGCTCGCCGTTGCCGGCACGCCCTTTGATGGACACATCGAGCAGGTCGGCGGCACGCTCGACAGCTCGCCGTCCGGCGCGGCGCGATCGATCGGACCCGGCTCGGCTGGGAAGCGGTGCCCCGGCACCAAAGCCGTCGCCACCGGCGCCTGCCGCGCTGCGGAACTGAGCGACAAGGTCGGTCACGGCCTTGCGGATCGTCTGCGGGTCGATCCCGTGCTCCTTGTTGTACTCCTGCTGAACGATCCGGCGGCGCTCGGTCTCGGCGATCGCTCCCCGCATCGAGTCCGTGATCACATCCGCGTAGAGGATGACCCTGCCCGAGACGTTCCGCGCGGCGCGGCCCATCGTCTGGATCAGCGAGGTCTTGGAGCGGAGGAAGCCCTCCTTGTCCGCGTCGAGGATCGCGACGAGCGCCACCTCGGGCAGATCGAGACCTTCGCGGAGAAGGTTGATGCCGACGAGCACGTCGAATTCGCCGAGGCGAAGGTCCCGGATGATCTCGATCCGTTCGATGGTGTCGATGTTCGAGTGCAGGTAGCGGACCCTGAGTCCCGTCTCGAGGAGGTAGTCGGCGAGGTCCTCGGCCATCTTCTTGGTGAGCGTCGTGACGAGAACCCGCTCTTTTCGACCGATCGTGGTGTTGATCTCTGCGATCAGATCGTCGATCTGGCCCTTGGTCGGCTTGATGACGACCTCGGGATCGACGAGGCCGGTCGGCCGAACGATCTGCTCGACTACCTGGCTCGAGACCGAGATCTCGTACTCGGACGGGGTCGCCGAGAGAAAGATGCACTGGTTGACGCGAGCCTCGAGCTCCTCGAAGCGGAGCGGTCGATTGTCCTTCGCCGACGGGAGGCGGAACCCGTGCTCGACCAGGACATCTTTGCGGGACCGGTCGCCCGCGAATTGCCCATGGAGCTGCGGCACGGTCACGTGGCTCTCGTCGATGACGAGCAGCCAGTCGTCGGGGAAGTAGTCGAGCAAGGTGTACGGCGCTTGTCCCGGGGCACGCCCGTCAAGGTGACGGCTGTAGTTCTCGACCCCGTTGCAGCTGCCGAGCTCGGCGAGCATCTCGAGATCGTGCTCGGTGCGCATCCGCAACCGTTGGGCTTCGAGCAGCTTGCCCGCCTGGTCCAGCTCGCGCAGGCGCTCGCCGAGCTCGACCTCGATCGAGGCGATAGCTTGACGCGTGCGCTCGTCTCCCGCGACATAGTGAGTGGCGGGAAAGATGAGCAGCTCCTCGAGATCTCCGAGCAGCTCGCCCGTCATGACGTCGAAACGGCTCAGGCGCTCGACCTCGTCGCCGAACAGCTCGATGCGCACCGCGTACTCCTCGTAGGCCGGGTGCACCTCGATCGTGTCGCCCCGAACCCGGAACTTCCCCCTCACGAGGTTGGCGTCGTTGCGCTCGTAGTGCATCGCCACCAGGCGCGAGAGCATCGATCGTTGGTCGTGGGTCTCCCCCGGCGAGAGCACGAGGATCTGGTCCCGGTACTCGTCGGGGGATCCGAGGCCGTAGATGCACGAGACCGATGCCACGACGATCACGTCCCTGCGCGTGAGCAGGCTCGCTGTCGTGGAGTGCCTCAGCCGGTCGATCTCGTCGTTGATGGACGAGTCCTTCTCGATGTAGGTGTCCGAGGACGGCAGGTAGGCCTCGGGCTGGTAGTAGTCGTAGTACGAGACGAAGTACTCGACCCGGTTGTCAGGAAAGAAGCCGCGCAGCTCACCCGCGAGCTGGGCGGCGAGCGACTTGTTCGGGGCGAGCACCAGAGTCGGCCGCTGCACCTTCTCGATGGTCCAGGCAATCGTCGCGCTCTTGCCGCTCCCGGTGATCCCGAGCAGCGCCTGGAAGCGGTCGCCTCGCTCTAAGCCACGCGCCAGCGCTTCGATCGCGGCAGGCTGGTCGCCGGCCGGTTGAAAGTCAGAAACGACGCGGAAAGGAGGCACCTCGGCATGGTACCGAGAGGGTGCGCGCCGGCGAGCGGCGGGAGTCGGGCGGGCTCAGCCGGCGCTATGGTCATCGCCGGCGGCAGCTTCGGCCGCCAGGCGCCCGATCCAATCCCATGCGCGCTCGACCACCTCCGCGAGCTCTTCCAGGGTGCCCGTGTTCATGATCACGAAGTCCGCCCGAGCGATCCGCTCGGACCGGCTGGCCTGGCTGGCGATCCGCGCCTCGGCGTCGGACCGGTCCGTCCGCCGCAGGTTCACCAGCCGTTCCAACACGAGATCGCGCGGCGCGTCCACGACGATCACACCCGCGAGACCGTACGGATCCGGGCCTCCATCCTCGACCAGCAAGGGGATGTCGACCACGACGACGGGCTCGCTGCCTGACAACGACGCAAGCCGGTTCGCTATCTCCGCTCGGACATCGGGATGGACGATCGCGTTCAGCTCGGCGAGCGATTCGGGGTCATCGAAGACGATCGCGGCGATCACCGAGCGATCAAGGCTCCCGTCAGCCGCCACCACCCCGCCACCGAAACGCCCGACCACCTTCGCGTAGGCGGGTCGCCCGGGCTCGACCACCTCGCGAGCCACCTCATCGGCATCGATCAGCACGGCACCGCGCCCGACCAGCAATCCGGCAACGGTCGACTTGCCAGAACCGATCCCGCCCGTCAGACCGACGACGATCATGTCGCGACTTGAGCTCGGAACCAACGTTCCGCCGGCACTTCGAGTGCCTCGGCGGGCTGTGACATGGGCGCCTACACTAACCGGGCCGTGGCTCGAACGAGCAGGACCCGCCCGCTTTTGATGCGAGCCCTGGAGAACGCTCTCCTCGCCGGGTTCGCGTACGTCCCGTTGCTGGCGACCAAGCCCGGGATCCTCGCCGACGACACCAAGCAGTACCTCTATCTCGACCCCGGCCGGCTCCTCAGCTCAGCGATGTCGGTGTGGGACCCGTCGATCGCGGCCGGCACCGTGACCCACCAGAACATCGGGTACTTGTTCCCGCAAGGGCCCTTCTACTGGCTGTTCGCTCAGCTCGGCGTGCCGATGTGGGTGGCGCAACGGCTCTGGATGGGCACCTTGGTATTCGCGGCCGGCGCGGGCGTGCGCTACCTCGCCAAGACCCTCGGCGTCAACGGTCCGGGTGCAGTTGTCGCAGGACTCGCCTACGCGCTCAGCCCGTACTTCCTCCAGTACATCCAGCAAGCCTCGGCGATACTCCTGCCTTGGTCAGGTCTCGGCTGGCTGGTCGCGTTCGCGGTGCTCGCCGTGCGCCGGGGCGGATGGCGCTATCCCGCCCTGTTCGCGTTCGTGGTCGCCCTCGTAGGAGCGACCAACGCGACCTCGCTGATCTACGCAGGCATCGCCCCGGTGGCATGGCTCTTCTACGCGGTCTTCGTGCTGCGCGATGCGCCTGCGCGTCGCGCGTTCAGCGCCGGGGTGAAGATGGGCGTTCTCTCGCTCGGGGTCTCGCTGTTCTGGATCGCCGGGCTTCGCGTCGAAGGCGCCTACGGCGTCAACGTCCTCAAGTACACCGAGACGCTCCCGGCGATAGCGGGGACCTCGCTCGCCTCGGAGGTCGTCCGCGGCCTCGGTTACTGGTACTTCTACGGAAGCGACCGGCTCGGGCCCTGGAAGCAGGCGGCCGTCAGGCTCGAGGAGAGCGCCTGGCTGCTCGCAACGAGCTTCGCCGTGCCGGCCCTCGGGGTGGTCGGTGCCATCTTCTCGCGTTGGCGGGCAAAGGCGTTCTTCGTCCTGTTGATCCTCGTCGGGGTCGTGCTGGCCGTCGGTATGCACCCGTACCCGGACCCGTCGGTCCTCGGGCGGGTGCTGAAGGCGTTCATGTCGCGCTCGTCGGTTGGGCTGGCCCTGCGCTCGAGCGACCGCGCTACGCCGCTCGTGGTGCTCGGCTTCGCCGTGCTCTTAGGCGTGGGCGCCAGCGCCCTCTGGTCCCGGTTCCCCCGTATCGGTCTTGGCACCGCCTGTGCGCTGGCGGCGGTGGTCGTGGCCAACAGCGCTCCGTTTCTCGAAGGAGGCGCCGTCGCGCAGAACTTCGAGCGCCCCGAGAAGATCCCTTCGTACTACGCCCAGGCCGCTCGTTATCTCGACGCCCAAGGCGACTCCACGCGGGTGCTCATCGAACCGGGCCAGAACTTCGCCGCCTACGACTGGGGCACCTTGTTCGACACGATCTGGCCCGGGATCATGACCCGGCCAGAAGTCCTCCGCGAGCAGACCATCCAAGGTTCGTATCCGACGACGGACCTCCTCCAAGCCTTCGACCTCACGCTCCAGCAGGGCACTTACGAGCCCTCGACCCTGGCGCCCATCGCCCGGCTGTTCAGTGCCGGCGACGTCGTCTTGCAATCGAACCTCGCCTACTGGCGCTACAACACGCCGCGGCCGCAAGAGACCTGGGCGCTGTTCAATCCCCCGCCGGCGGGAATCGGCAAGCCGGTGACGTTCGGCAAGGCCTTGGCAAATGTCGCGCCCGCGCACTACAGCCTGCTCGACGAAGAGGCGCTGGCCCTGTCTCCGGACGCGCCGTGGCCGCCGCCGATCGCCGTGTTCCCCGTCTCCGACCCACGTCCCGTCTACCGGGCGGAACCGGCGGCCGCCCCACTCGTGATCGACGGCAGCGGTGCCGGCGTCGTCGCGGCCGCGGCAGCCGGACTTCTCGCCGACAACCCGACGATCTTCTACGCAGGAACCCTCGACGACAACACCAAGCTGCTGCACGAGGTCGTCACTCCGGCGGCGCAGCTGGTCCTGACCGACTCCAACCGCAAGGTTCTCGAGCGCTGGTCTAGCGTCGGCGACAACATCGGCGAGACGCTGCCGGCCGTGAGCGAGCCGTCCACGCCAGACCCGACGTCGGTCGCTCTGCCGATCTTCGCCCACGTGGGCCTCGAGGGCCAGAGCGTCACGGTCTACAGCGGCGCCCGTTACGTGACGGCTTCTTCCTACGGCAACCCGATCACCCTCACGCCCGAGGACCGCCCGTCCCAAGCCTTCGACGGGAACACCGAGACGGCCTGGAGCGTCGCAGCGTTCTCCGGCGCCTCGGGCAACTGGCTCCAGGTCCGCCTCGATCATCCCGTGACGACCGACCATCTCAACTTGGTGCAGGTGCTGGGCTCGTCGGTGAACCGGTGGATCACCCGTGTGACCGTCGAGTTCGACGGTGGCCACGCCATCGGGGCGACCTTGACCTCAGCGTCCCGGCACGCCGGCGGCCAGACGATCCGGTTCCCGAAGCGCACCTTCTCGACCCTTCGGATCACGGTCGACGGCACGACTTGGTCTGGACGCCAGTCGATGCAAGGCGCGTCCGGCGTCGGTTTCTCCGAGGTCCGTATCCCTACCGTGAGCGTTGGCGAGACGGTCCAGATGCCCTCGGACCTGCTCAGAGTGCTGGGGGACTCTTCGCTCTCGCACCGGCTCACCTTGGTGATGACCCGCGACCGTGTGTCGGCGACGCCGCCCCGCTCCGATCCCGAGCTCGCGATGAGCAGGACGTTCTGGTTGCCGACCACCCGCACGTTCTCGCTCAGCGGGACCGCACGCGTGTCTGCGCTGATCCCCGACAACGTGATCGACTCCATCCTCGGTGGCCCGAAGGTGTTCGGCGGCGCCGTGATCGGCTCCAACGAGAGATTGCCCGGCGATCTCAACGCTCGCGCGGTGTTCGCGTTCGACGGCAATCCGAAGACCTTCTGGAGCCCAGGCTTCGACGGCCCGGCCCAGATCGGCGCCTGGATGCAGGCATCGCTCACTCACAGCATCTCGTTCAATCACCTGGACCTGAAGGTCATCGCGGACGGGCGGCACTCGGTTCCAACCGAGATCAGGATCACGACCAACACCGGCGGCGACGAGCTCGTGCCCCTGCCGACGGTCCGTGACCGTAAGGCAGTCAACTCGGTGGTGAGCGTCCCGATCAGCTTCCCGCAGCTCTCCGGCACCACGATCAGGATCACGATCGAGGCCGTTCGCCAAGTGAAGACCATGAACTGGTACACACAAAAGCCGATCGTCATGCCGGTCGGGATCGCGGAGATCGGTCTCCCCGGTGTCCACTTCACGCCCGAGCCGACGAGCGCCAAGATCCCGTCGGTCTGCACTCCCAAGCTGCTGCGCATCGACGGCCGCCCGGTTTGGCTCAAGATCTCCGGGACGGTCGGCGCCGCCGAGAAGCTCCGGGGCTTGACCGTCTCAGGGTGCGGGCCGGACGCCAACGGCATCGTTCTCGGGCCCGGCAACCACACACTCGACGCTGCCTGGGGAAAGACCACGGGCTGGGATCTCGACCGGGTCGTGCTCGATTCCGCTCCGGGAGGGGCCGTTCTCCCTCCGCTGGCCGACGGCAGCGCTCAGCCGGCGTCGGGGACGATCGGCACCCCGGCGACATCGTTCCTGCCGACGCCCACGGTCCGAGTCCTCGGATCGACAGCGACATCCGCGAAGCTCGAGGTCCAAGGCGCCACGCGGCCGTTCTGGCTCGTCCTCGGCGAGAGCTTGAACGCAGGCTGGGAGGCCACCTGGCGTGGCGGGCGCTCACTCGGGGCGCCTCAACTGATCGACGGGTATGCGAACGGCTGGTACGTCTCGCCACAGCGAAGCAGCACCTTCGTCGTGACGCTCGAATTCGCGCCCCAGGGGATCGTGACGCCCGCCGTCATAGCTTCGGGTGCCACGCTGGCGCTTTGCCTGTTTCTCGGTTTCGTTCCCATCGGTCCCATCCGGCGTCGGCTTCGGCGCCGCGGACCCCGCTCGGCTGAGAAGCAAGTGGTGGAGCCGGCCGGCGGCACGGTCACGGCTGACCCTGGCTCCTGGGATGCGTCACCGACGCGCCATTCACAAACATCTGCTCTCGACGCGTCGCCCATCTTGGGATCGCCCTTGGCGACCAGCGGAGAGCCTCCCAAGCTGCTCACCTGCATCCTTGTCGCCGCCGCGTGCGGAGCGATCGCGATGGTGGTGCTGCCGCCGTCCTGGGCGCCCTCGATCGCCGGCGCGACCGCGGTCCTCGCCATCGCCGGCCTCCGGTGGTCCCGTGCACGCTCGGTTCTCAGTCTTTCGGCTGTCGGATGTATCGGCGCCGCAGGCGCGGTGACGGTCTTCGATCAAGTCCGCCATCACTACCCGCCGGGTAGCGCGTGGCCGCACAACTTCGAGACCGCGGGAGTGCTCGCGTTCGTCGGTGTCGTTGCGCTTGCGACCGACATGGCGGTCGAGCTCGCCCGGCGTCACCGACTTCCTGGCAACCGAGACAGCTCTAGCCGGCACTCCTCAGAGAGCAGTTGATGCAGAAAAAGCATGTGACATGAGGATCGACTCGCCGGACCACAGGTCCTTGGTGCTGTGGGCCGTGCACTACCGCCCCTGCACACGCCGGCTGCACACGCCGGCGGCCCCACGAAAGCTGGCACACGACCTCAGCGGCCCAGAGACCGGACCTCCGCGCGCCCAGACCTGCTTCGCGCGTCGGCCACAAGGGCCGCCAAGGTCCCACGCGCCGTCGCCTCCCAGGTGAGCGGGGCGACACGCGCTGCCGCCGCGCGGCCAAGTCGGCGGCGGAGCAACGGATCAGCGAGCAACGTCTCGAGCTGCTGTTCCAGCTCATCGTCCCGATCGGCCAACATCCCGGTGATCCCATGGTCAATCACATCGATGTGCCCGGGGATTCGCGTGGCAACCGCCGGTGTCCCGCACGCCGCGGCCTCGCTGACGGTCATGCCCCAACCTTCTCGCACCGACGTCGATGCGACTACCCACGCCCGGCGGTACAAGTGCACGAGCTCGTCCGAGCTCACCCGGCCGGGGAGCGATACATAGCCGTCCGCGCCGAGCTCGCGGAGCCTCGCTTGGAGGCTTGACCGCTCCATTCCCTCACCGACGATGATCGTCTCGAGATCAGGGACCTTCTCGTGCACCCGCGCAAGGACCCCGATCAGCCTGGAGAAGTTCTTGACGGGCACGAGGCGGCCGACTGCGACCACGAGCGGCCGGTCCGCGCGCTGGCCTCCCGGCGAGTAGCAGGCGCTTATCCCCGGGGGCACGACGCTGACACGGCCCGCCCGCACGCCGGGCAGAGCCACGATCTCTCGGCGGCACGACTCCGAAAGGGTCACTATCTGTGATCTGCGGTAGAAGGGCGGGGCAAGACGTGACTCGAGCAAGTTGCCCGCCTCGGCTAGCGGCGAGGGCAGCGCCATCGACCACATCTCGCCGTGCACGTGGTGCAGGAACACGACCCTGGGCAACCGCGACCAGAGCGGGCTCAGCCACGGCATTCCGTTCCAGATCTCGACCAGCCCGTCCAGTGGACCGAGCCGACTCGCCGCGAGATCCATCGGGCCTGTCACGAACACGGCGTAACGACCGGAGCGGCGGACGACCCGATAGCCCCCGCGTTCGACCAGGACTGCTCGACCGGCGACCGAAGACGTCCTCAACACGACGTCGATGCCCGCCGCGGCCCATCGGGTGGCGACTTCGTGCGCGTGCAGCTCGGACCCGCCCGCCTCCGCGTCGTCGATGTCCCGCCATGCGAGCAAGCCCACGCGTCGTAGGCCGGCCTCACGAGCGAGCTCGGCAAGCTCGGCTATCGCGGGGGCACTAGCCGCGCCAAGCGCGCCTGGCCCATCGCCGGGCATCGCCGCGCTCGCAGCCTCCGGTCGGGAGGCCGATCCCAAGGGCGGATCGGGGTCACGACCCCTCATCAGCTGCCGCTCATGATCCGACCGGCGTGGGCACAGCTCGACCGGCGCCGCGCGACGGCGACACACTGGACTGCCTTCCGACCTGTTCCTCGTGGTAGTCCGATTCCACGTTCACAGCCCAAGTGTCGAAAGGTTCCCCGTAGAGGCCCTCGACCGTCAGCATCGCAGTCAGCATCGAGTGATCCTGGTTGTTGTAGCGATGCATGCCGTTACGGCCAATCGGATGGACATTGGGCGTCTCGGCTTCCAGCCACTCCCGGATTACCTGCACCTTCAAGTGATAGCCCGCGTCATAGACCGGGTAGGCCTTCGGCATCCTGACCACGAAGCCCTTCTCGACGTCGTCGGGCTGCACCAGGCCGAGCGTCGCCAGCTCCCCGATGCCGAGGGCCACGAGGTCGTCGTCTGCCATCGACCAGAGGGCGTCACCCTCGAAGACGAAGTACTCGAGCCCGAGGCAAGTTCGGCCTTGTTTCACCAGATCGGGCGACCACGAGCCGAAGTTCTGGACGCGCCCCACACGTACCTTCTCCGAATGGACGTAGATCCAGTTGTCCGGAAACCCGCGTTCGGCAGGCAACACCAACGCGACGGTGAGGAAGTCGCGATAGCGCAGGGCGCGGGCCGCCTGTTGTACCTCCTCAGGTGCCGGCGGATCCATGACCTGAACAAGCTCGGCGAGCGGCATCGAGGAGATCAAGTGGTCAAAGGGCCAGCATGCGGTGGCGGTCGCCTCACCCGCGTCTCCGGCCACCGCACGCGCGGCGCCGGCGTCGTGCGGCGCGACCGATCGCGTGACCGCTGTCACCGCGCGACCGCCGGAACGGCGGACCGACTCGAGCCGGGTGCCCAGCAACACCTTGGAGCCCTGGTCCTCCACGAGCTTTTGGGCACTCTCCCACATCATTCCCGGGCCCAGACGCGGGTAGTGGAACTCCTCTATGAGCGAGGTGATGTGCGCCTTGTTGTGGTTCGGGGCGAACGCGTTCTTGACCACGTTCCCGAGCGTCAGGCTCTTGATCCTCTGGGCAGCCCAGTCTGCCTTGATCTCGTCTGCCGGAATCCCCCACACCTTCTCGGTATATGTCTTGAAGAACTTCCGGTAAAGACGCCACCCGAAGGCCCTCGCCGTCCAGCCCTCGAAGGTGTCGAGGTCCTTCGGAGGACGCACCCGCACCCACAAGAACGAAAGGCCGCACCTCATCGACTCGACCGGTCCGAGACCCCGCAGAGCGTTTCCCAGCCGGATCGGGTAGTCGTAGTAAGTCCCCTCGTAGTAGATCCGGCTCAGCCTGCGCCTCAGCAGGAAGTCCTCCGGTCCGAGGATCTCTCGCCACAGGTTCTCGACCTCGGGCACCTTTGTGAAGAAACGGTGCCCCCCGATGTCGAACCTCCATCCCTCCCGTTCCACAGTGCGAGAGATCCCGCCTACCACGCTGTCCATCTCGAAGACCGTGCAAGTCGCGCCCCGTCTTGCCAGCTCGTACGCGGCAGTCAAGCCCGCCGGGCCGGCGCCGACCACGACGACTCGACCGGGCCGACTGACATCTTCCGAGCGGGCGTCGGCGCTCGAATCGTCCGCCCCGGTCATGGTCGCGCCATCATCGCACGGGGCACTCCGGACCGGCTCGTCTGTCCCCTCACCACGCCGCGCGTCAGGGCACATACTTACCGAGAAAAGCCAGCATCGCGTAGGCGAGGAGCAGTGAGCCCGAGAGCCCGATCACCACTCGATAGGTCTTGCGGCCTTTCGTGAGCATCGCAGCGGCGATGACGAAGGGGAAGCAGCCGAGCCCGTAACGCTCGAGGGATTCCAGGTTGGAAGCGGTCAACACCACTGCGAGCACGGCGACGGTGTACCAGCCATAGCCGGCTGGGAGCCTCGCGATGATGAACGCCGCGAGCAGCACAAGCAGCACCACCCAAAAAGCGTGCTCCGCGGTACCGAGATGGGTGCCGTGCAACAGATCACGCGCGTCGCGGGCAAAGGTCACGAACGGATCGGTGACCGTTCCCCGGCGCGATCGTGAGAGCTGCTCGCGCAATGGCAGCAGGAAGCTCCCGACAACCTCCTGGGCCCAGCCGAGATACGCCGCCGCGCCGGCCGGGGCCGCGAACACCACGCCGACGCCGATTATGCGCTCACGAACCGGTAGCGAGCGCCAGCTCGCGGACACTTCGATCGCCGCCGGGATGATCAAGAGCATTCCGAGGGGCCGGCAGAGCCCGGCGGCAAACGCTGCGCAGATCGCAAGGTCATAGCGGCGCTGTCGCAAGCCCAGGAAGGCCACCAGCGAGGTCAGGAGCAGCAGCGACTCCGCGTAGCCCATCACGAGAACGAAGGCCGGCGGCGCGAGAGCGAGCAACCACACAGCCCGGCGTGCGCACGCCTCGTCGCCGAGCTCGAACACGACGAGGCGGTAGAGCACGACGAAGGCCGCCAAGGACGCGACGTTTGCAACGATGATCACCGACAGCCCGGCCGTCATCCCGGGCACCGCCCGGAACGACCTCGCCAACACAGGCAGCAACGGGAAGAAACGCAACGCCCCGTTCCCTAGACCCCCGTAACCGTGGGCGGCGATCCTCTCGTACCAACGAGCATCCCAAGCGAGCAGGCCGGAACGACTGGGGCCGCGTGCGACCGCACCCAATTTGAAATGGCTCACGGAGAACCGGGCGGCACCGAGAGCGACGAGCACGATCACTCTCGAGGCGAGGAACGGGAGCACGGACGCACGCAGTCCAGGCAACGCGACCTCCCACTGCGCCCTGGCAGTGCGGCGGCTGATCGTCCTGCCGCTCACGACGGCGCGTAACGATAGAGGCTCTCGCCCTCGAATATCTCGAACGGCGTGTCGGAGGCTCTTTCACTCACCACTTCGTGCTGGGGCCGTATCGCGGCGAGGTCGCTGGCGATCACCTGACAATCGCTCCCGAAATTGAGGTAGCCCGGCGCCCAGACGTACCAAATGACGCTTCTCGGCCCCGCTCGTGACAGGACAAGCTTCGCGAACGTGCTCGTGCTCGCGTGCTCGACGGTCGCGCCGTAGTCGACCCAGTTCACGATCTCCGGGGCGTCCGCGCGCGGGAACGCCATTTCGTCGAAGCGGTCGTCCAGCTCACGGCTCACGGCTGGGCCGAGCTGATCCGGGCAGTAGGCCACCACGTCCCCACGATGAGCGCGGGCGAGCACCGCGGACGCAACCTGCGCGGCCTGCGTCCTTGTGAGGAAGGCGTTCGGGATCGATGCCGCCAGACCGAGCACGACCGCGACGGCGACGACCCCTTGGCGCACGCGGCGATCCGTCAATGCCGTCACGCCGTAAGCGACCACCAACAGGCACGGCGTCAAGATGACGGCGGAATAGCGGTCCGCGAACGTGCTCCCGGTGAGCTTGCCCGCGATAACAGCCATCAGGAGCGTCCCGCCCGACAGCAACGCCAGCCCGCGAACTCCCGGTCTCGTCCGCAGATCGAGCACGACCCGCCGCCTGTCCAAGGCACTGCCGAAAATCGCGATCAGCGCCAGGAACGCGAGCACGAGAGCAAGCGCCCGGCCCGCGTCAGAGTCTCCACCGGCGAACTGAGTGAAGGTGTAAACGAGCGCCGTGAAGTCCGCCGGCGTAGCCCAAGGCGTGCCCGTGTGCTGCAGCTGGAAAAGGAAAGTCGGGGCCCACGGCCCGAAAGCACACGTTCCGGCCGCCAACCCGACAAGTGCGGTGCGGCAGCTGTGCGCGTGAGGGCCGGATCTGGCGAAGAAAGCGGTGCCGATGGCGGTGGCGGCCACAAGGAAGAAAGCCCAGTAGTGGCTGTACTCCAAGCCGCAGGTCACAGCGGCCAGGGCCGCCACATTCCAGATCGTGGGCCTGCGAAGAACTGCGATGAAGGCCAGCACGCCCAGTGCCGACAGCAAGATGGCGAGCGAGTACATGCGGGCCTCGGTGTCGTAGTACACGGCAAATGGCGAAGTGGCGACGAGCAGCGTCGTCGTCCACGCAACGAGCCGACCTGCCCTCTCACGCGCCGCGTTCTCAGAGTTACCGCCCTCAGGGGCGAGCCCGGCGGCACCGAGATCGGAGAGGTCGGCCACTCGCCAGGACTGAGCGCCGACCCTATAACCGGCTACCCACGCCACAGGGAGGGTGAGAATCCCGATGACCCCCGAGAGCGAGCGCGCTCCGAGGTCGCTCGTGCCGAACACCTCCATCCAGAAGTGGAGGAGCACGTAGTACAAAGGCGGCGCCCCGTCGTCCCGAAGCAGTTGGGGAATCAGGTGCAAAGGCGCTTTGGCGATGTTGACGGTGAGCGCCTCGTCGAGCCACATGGGCGACGGCGTCCAGAAGCGCAATACCACCGTGACGACCAGCACGGCCCCGCCCGCAGCTGCGACAAGGGTCTGCTCGAAGGTTCTAGCCGGAGTGGTGCCGCGCGTCTCGGTCCTCTCTGAAGGCGGCGTCGGCACCTCGGGTGACCGCACCGGCGCGTTCACCGGGTGCATCGACCGCATGGTAGCCGCGGCCTTCCGTCCTCAACAGGTTGGCAGGACGCCTCCGCGACACCCTCCTAGGCGGAGCTACCCGCCGAGCCGAACGGTGCGGGACTCCCTAATCCGTTGGTGGCTCGTCGGACGGGGCCGCCGTGACCTCAGGCTCGGCTGACACCTCGAGGCCGGCGACTACCTCGGCTTCGCCGGTCTCCTCCGGTTCGCCGGTCTCCTCGGCTTCGCCGGTCTCCTCCGGTTCTCCGGTCTCCTCCGGTTCGCCGGTCTCCTTCGGTTCGCCGGTCTCCTCCGGCAGTGATTCGTCGGTCACTTCCGGCGAATCCCCGCCGGCAAGCGGCGCTTCGCCAGTGCTCTCTTCGGCCTGCTCGGCTCCTACGGTGTCGCCGGCTCCCTCTGGGCCCGCGATCGGCTCCTCGGCTAGCGGTGCGCTGGCAGCTCGCTCAGACGCTGTCGCGATTGCGGCCTCGTTGGCAGCGAGGAGGTCGGCCCATGCCGCCTGGCTTTCGGTCTCCGGAGTGAAGTCGGTTGCCGAGTAGTCGAAGCCGATGTAGTTGCCCTCCGCGTCGTAAGCGTGCTCGCCAAAGGCCTCGCGGTACTCCTCGGCGACCTCCCCGCCTTCGGCGGCCTGCTTGATCGAAAGGCTGATCCTGCGGCGTTGAAGGTCGATGTCGATGATCTTCACCCAGAGCTCCTCACCGGGTGTGACGACCTGCTCGGGTAGGTCGACGTGGTGCGCCGCCATCTCCGAGATATGCACAAGGCCCTCGATGCCGTCGCCCACCTGGACGAACGCGCCGAAGGGCACGAGCTTGGTGATCCTGCCGTAGACGAGCTCGCCGATCCGGTGGTTCGTGGCGAATTCCTGCCACGGGTCGACCTGGGTCGCCTTCAGCGACAGGCTGATCCTCTCCTTGTCGAGGTCGACGTCGAGCACCTGGACGTTCACCTCGTCGCCTACCGCGACGACCGAGGAAGGATGGTCGACGTGTTTCCAGGACAGCTCCGAGACGTGCACGAGCCCGTCCATGCCCCCGAGGTCCACGAATGCGCCGAAGTTCACGACCGACGACACAACGCCCTTGCGTACCTCGCCCGGCTTCAGGTTCACGAGGAACTCACCGCGCTGCTCGCGTTGGGTCTCCTCGAGCCACGCGCGGCGTGACAGCACGACGTTGTTGCGGTTCTTGTCGAGCTCGATGATCTTGGCCTCGAGCGACTTGCCGATGTACGGCTGGAGATCGCGCACCCGCCGAAGCTCGACGAGAGATGCCGGAAGGAACCCGCGCAGACCGATGTCGACTATGAGCCCACCCTTCACGACCTCGATGACGAGGCCCTTGACGACGCCACCGGACTCCTTGACCCTTTCGATCGTGCCCCACGCGCGCTCGTACTGGGCACGCTTTTTCGAGAGGATCAGGCGACCCTCCTTGTCCTCCTTCTGGAGCACGAGCGCTTCGATCTCCTCCCCGACCGAGACGACGTCGTGAGGATCGAGGTCATGGCGGATGGAGAGCTCACGTGCCGGGATCACGCCCTCGGACTTGAAACCGATGTCCAGGAGCACCTCGTCCTTGTCGACCTTCACCACCTTGCCCGTGACAACGTCTCCGTCTTCGAAGGCAACGATGGTCTGGTCGATCGCGTCCTCGAAGGACAAGTCGCCGAGGTCGTCCTCGACGATCTTGCGAGGAACGTAAACCCCGTCCGCGTCAAAGGTTCCATGACGCTCCTGATCTGCGGAGAAATCGGCTGCGGTGGTGCTCGTAGTGTCGGACATTGGAGGTAGGTCGCTCTCTTTTCGGACAGGTCATACCAGCGGCGGGACGCGCTGGGCCACCGCTGATGATTGGGATTGGACTCGGAATTCTGCGCTCGCTGGTGCGCTGCCGACCAGAACTTGGTTGCCGCCGTAATGGTCGCGCAACAATGGTACCCGCCAGCTCGGCCAAGCCCACAATGTCACATCGCCGGCTCGCCCTGTTCGAGAGGATCGGCCGCGTCGAAGTCGGCTCCCGAGTCCATCGCAGGCTCTTTTCCAGCCGCCCAGCTGTCTCCGATCGCCACGTGCACTGCCATGGGAACCCGCAGTTCGAAGGCATGCTCCATGGTCTCGACCGTCAGTGCAAGGGCCTCGTCGCGCTCGCCGGCGACCGCCTCGACGAGGATCTCGTCATGGACCTGGAGCACGATCCGGCTGGAGAGCCCGCGCCTTTCCAGCCCCTGGTCGAGGCGCACCAGCGCTACTTTGAAGATGTCCGCCGCCAAGCCCTGGATGCCTGCGTTCATCGCTTGGCGCTCGGCCGCCTGGCGTACGCGGAAGTTGCTCGAGTCGAGCTCGGGCAGATAGCGACGCCGACCGAGCAGGGTCTCGGTGTAACCGCGCCCGCGGGCTTCGGCCACCGAGCGCTCCATGTACTGCTTCACGTTCGGGAACGCCGCGAAGTACTGCGCAAGAATCGCGGCTGCCTCCTCGACCCCGACGCCAAGGCGCTGGGAGAGCCCGTACGCCTCCATGCCGTACGCGAGGCCGTAGGAGATCATCTTCGCCTTCGAACGCATCGCCAGGGTCACCTCAAGAGGTTCGACTCCATAGACCCTCGCCGCCGTGGTGTTGTGGATGTCGAGCCCGGAGCGAAACGCTTCGACCAGGCCGGGATCGTCGGCCAGGTGGGCTATGACACGCAACTCGATCTGGTCGTAGTCCGCGACCAACAGCTCGCAGCCGGTGCTCGGCACGAAAGCTTCGCGGAAGCGGCGACCGACGAGGCTGCGCACCGGGATGTTGTGCAGGTTCGGCTGGTCCGACGAGAGCCGTCCAGTGCGGGCGACGGTCTGGTTGAACGAGGCGTGAATGCGCCCGTCGGGGGCGACCTCAGCGAGCAGGCCCTCTCCGTAGGTGGAACGCAGTTTCTCGACCTCCCGGTACCGAAGGAGGGTGTCCACGAGCGGGTGGGCGTCGCGCAGACGCAGCAGGCTCTGAGCGTCGGTGGAGTACCCGGTCTTCGTACGCTTCTGTGGAACGAGCTCGAGCTTTTCGAACAGGATGCGCCGCAGCTGGGGAGTGGAGTTGACATTGAACTCCTCGCCGGCCAGCTGCTGGACCTCGGCCTCCAGCCTTCGTGCCTCCGAGGTCAGCTCGTCGCCGATGGCGCGCAGCTTGTCGATGTCGACCGCGATCCCCGCGAGCTCCATCTTTGCGAGCACGCGGACCAGCGGACGCTCGACATCCTCGTAGAGGCGAGTTGCCCCGGTCTCCTCCAGGGCTAGGCGGATCCCGGGAGCGAGCCGGCCAAGCATGGCCACCTGTTCCGCCGCCTGTGCCGCGCCCGCCGGTGTGGCATCGGCCTCCCCCACCTGGTCGCCAGCCGGGCGTTCATCCCCGAGGTCGAACCCGAGCTGCTCGGAGACATGCCCGCGTTGCTCGCGGCCTGCACCGGAGCCGAGCGTTGGCACGAGACTGGCCAGCCCCGAAAGCGAGGCTTGGCCCTCCCGTGCATCGAGGAGGTAGGCAGCGACCGCGGTGTCGAGATCGAGACCGGTGAAACCGACTCCTAGTGGTTCGAGCGCGCGCATGAGCTCCTTCGCGCGGTGAGCGACGATGCGCCGAGTGCCGTCCTCCCGTGCGCCGAGCACGACTTGGAGAGCTTCGACGATGCCCGGCTCGGCGATCTGGCGACCGTCCAGCCAGCCCACGACAAGCGGCTGGTCGTCCGGCACAGCTCGATCATCGGGCCCGGCCTCATCGCCGCGGGGCGCGCCCGTCTCCTCGAGCGCCGCAAAAGCGAGACCTTCTACAGCCGATCGACCTGCAGCGCCCGCCCACACCGCCTCTATGGCAATCGGGCCGGGCGATGCCGCCAGCAACATGAGCCATGTGCGGGCATCCTCGAGGTCTTCGAGCGGCTCGATCCGAACAGGTCGTGAGGCCGTTTCGGGAGA
>OBLW0100000506.1_pt1 | contig 33073 bp, 31 predicted proteins | sample 1520161 | NCBI WGS metagenome assembly OBLW01 (sample SAMEA3539309, study PRJEB22396) | soil metagenome | biome: tundra; feature: field; material: soil | place: USA | collected 2010-05 | depth 0.15 m
ATCCAGAACCAGAGAGATCACCGCCGACACAGACGCGAAGAACTTGGCGCGTACTACCGGAACGAACAAGCGGAGATCTCCCCGCAATCCGTAACGCAACCTGCCCGAGACGGCAACTCCAAAAAAGGAATTCTAGCGATGAAAGCAGTTCTAGCGCGCGGCTACGGTGACGTGAACCAGTTGTTCTACGGGGATACACCTGACCTTAACCTGCACGACATGAAGGCGTGAGTCGAACGGAGACAATATGAAAAAGAAAATGAACCGACTGATCGCCACAACACCTGATCAAGGCAAGCGCGACGCAGAAGTGCAGTCAGGTGACACACAAGGTTTGTCAAACATCGAGCAAGCGAATAGTGAAAGCGTCGAAGAACTGGCAGCTGACGGGCAAGCTCTCGAAGCCGCGGCCGTGAGCGGCGTGGAAGACGCTGACGATCCTGATGTTCATGAAGTCAAAACCAGAGAAGTGCCACAGGACGATGTACCCCGCGAGTACGACGAACAATGATACGACGAACAATGGACGGTGATTCCAGACTACGTCTTCATCACCGGGACGACTAGGGTTTCCGCGACCACAAGGTCATCGAGAATGCCGGCAGACAACAACGAACGACATCGCACATCACGCATCGGTTGGTTACGCGCGGCAGTGCTGGGCGCCAACGACGGGATTCTCTCAACATCTAGTCTGGTCTTGGGTGTCGCAGCTGCACACGCGACTCACAGCAGCGTGGTAGTCGCAGGCGTCGCGGGCCTTGTAGCCGGCGCCATGTCAATGGCTGCGGGTGAGTACGTGTCGGTCCACTCACAGGCAGACACCGAAAACGCCGACCTCAAGCTTGAGCGTGCGGAACTCAAAGCAGACGACAAGGGCGAACATAAGGAACTGGCGGCAATCTACGTCGCTCGCGGACTCGACCCTGTGCTCGCGAAACAGGTCGCCCAACAGTTGATGGCCCACGACGCGATCGGCGCCCATGCTCGCGACGAACTCGGCATCTCCGAAGGTTCCCGTGCGCGTCCGATTCAGGCCGCGTTGGCATCGGCTGGCAGCTTCGCCGTAGGGGCAGTCATGCCTCTTTTGGTCGCCACCATGGTCTCGCCAGCAAGGGTTATACCTTTTGTCGCCGGAAGTTCGTTGATGTTTCTATCGTTTCTAGGTGGTTTGGCGGCACACGCGGGTGGGGCAGGCGTGACAACTGGCGCCTTGCGCGTCACATTCTGGGGAGCTCTCGCGATGGCGGTGACTGCGGGAGTCGGGTCGCTATTCGGAACCGTTGTATGAGCCTAGCCTGCCGAAGCGCGATATCTCACGGAATCCAACCCGGTGGAATGCGCGGTGGTCAATCTTGATCAGTTTCGTATCACTACTGGACCATACTCGCTGAAGAATGCTTTCGGTCGCGATGCTCGGTCTTTCTATATGGGCGGCGGCGGACGGCCCCGGTGAAGCGCTTCTATTACTGCCTTCTTGTGAATGCGCAGACGTTGGCAGTCCGTCGTTGTGGTTGCAGCCCACATGCATAAAGGCTGCCTGGGTCCAACGTTTACCGGGGGCAGCCGTCAGGTTCAGGCCTGCAAGCAGCACGATCTTCACAGACGACTCCTCCGCCGTTATGCGTCATACGAAGGCTGAGATGTTGATCCGCATTCGTACAATTGTGCGATTGTGGGCAACAACTGGCTGGCCATACAATCTTTGGCTATGAAGGCGTCTACCCACTTCAAGGCCTGCTCAGGAACATCCACCGCTCCGGATAGCATGATGATTGGCGCCTGCGGCCTGAGTCGCCGCATCTCGATGGCTACCTCTTGCCCATTCATTTCGGGCATGAAGTAATCCAGGATTACAACGTCAACCGAGTGCTTAGAGGCTAGTTCCAATCCCTTGCCACCGCTTGCAGCGGTAAGAACGGAATACCCGAAGCTTTCGAGGAATGATTTCTCGCATTCCAGCACGTCCTCGTTGTCGTCGATACAAAGCAGGACTGCGCTTTGGAATGCCGGAGAAACCGCCGCGTGCATGATTCACCTTCAAAACAATTGTCAACACCTCGGCTCAGAAAACTGTTCAAAATTGCTCACACCATGCCCGGAGGCAGCCGATCACGTTCCGACCGACATCAGCGGCCAACTCGCTGTGAAACATGGACTCGATTTCAGAACAGAGGTTGTCGGTTGGTTTCTTGGGAAATTGCGGAGAACAGGGGGTGGCTGGTTGGTCGGAAACATGAAGCAGCTATTCGTGGGGAACGCGCATTCCAAGAGCAACACGGTCAGGCCAATGACAACGGCGGGATCGCGAACCAAGCGTTCCCGCCGTCAATCATGGCCTCACCGAAGGTGACTACGAGCATCCAAGAACTGAAAGGATGCTTCGAACCAGAAGAGCCGCTGAACGCTCACTGGTATGTGAAGTTGAGCTTGTCGAGGTACACGGTGTACGGCGTTTGTTTGTAGTCCCCATCCATCTGGTAGTTGATCGTGATTCCCCACCATCCCGGGGCAGAGAATGGCGCGTACGTCCAGTTGAGCGTGTGGGTCTGGCCATTCAGGGTGATCGACTGGTAGAGCAGTTGGTTGGCGGAGGTTCGCTGCACTTGAATGGTGAGGTGGTTCCAAGCGTTCTGCAGCGGGTAGCAAGAGATTCCAGTGGGCACCCATTTGTAGTGTACGTTGTCCCACACATCCCACTCATTTCCACCCTCTACACGGCATTCGTGACCCCACGTGAAACCCATGCCGTCAAAAAACTGGTTGACATCAAACTCGAGGGCTTCCGACGGCCCGATGTTGCTGCTGTAGAACCACACGTCGTAGGTGAAGTTGTGATACGTCTGCACCAGTGTGTGGTTCGTGTCGGGAATTCCCTGAGAAGAAAGATCGCCGATCAAGTGGTTGTTCCACAGGACATCTGAATAGTCCATGGTCCCGCCGATGTTGTATTGAGTGGAGTTGCCCGAAAGGGTGGGCGACTTTACCCATTGATACATGGCCCAGGTGGTTCCCGGCCCACTTGAGGTGCAACCAGTGCAGTCACTGTAGTTCGGCGGTTGCTGCGCGTAGCCGGTCCAGCCGCCGGAGAGGTGGAGATTCGAGAAAGTTTTTCCGGAAGAGTTTACGGTGATCGTTATGGGGGCGGTGGAGGCACCGCCGCACTTATCCCATTCTTCGACCGTCGTATTGTAGGTACCTGCGCTGAGAGTCAAACTCGTGTTGAGGCTGGCGCCGTTGGTCACGTACGCCAACTGGTTCGGCGCGGTGTAAATGCCCATGGAAGCCACGCCCAACGAACAGGTGGTGGTCGCGGTTGCGGTGAAAGTCGTGGGCGAACTGACCGTACTATTGTTCGCCGGCGACGTTACGAATACGCCAGTCTGCCCACCTTTTACGGTGATGGTGACCGTCGAAGTGGCGGCTCCGCCACAGTTGTCCCATTCCTCCACCACAACGTTGTAGGTGCCGGGATTGAAGTTGAGGCTGGTGTTGAGACTCGCACCGTTCACCGTGTACGCCAATTGGTACGCAGTGGGGTAGATTCCCATCGAGCCAACGCCTTTTGAGCAAGACGTGGTGCTAGAGGCCACGAAATTAACGGATGTGCCCTGAGTGCTGCCATTGCCTGGGCTCGTGATGGTCACGCCAGCAAAGGCAGACGAAGCTCCTAAAACACACATAACAATACAGATGACGGCAGACTTCTTCATTTGGGGCTTTTCTCCCGGTTGGAATGTATTTTGGGACGGTGAAACCATTCAAAACAGAGGGATCGCACCGACGTACAGGCGGGACACCCTGGATCGATCTAGCCCGCCAACACGCCCTTCAACTAGCTTGGGGTGTAGCGGTTGGTAAGCGGAGTGAGTTCACTGTATACAGGATCTACCCGAGTGTCAAAGAGAAAAGAATGGAAAACAACCTGAAAAACACTCGTTAGGTCTAAGCCCCAAATACGAAATGTTCCAACGCCGGAGAGCCCGGCGCCCACTTCCGCACTGAATCGGGAATCATTCTTTGCTCTAATTAAGGTCTTCAAAATTGTTTGCACCCTGGAGGCGGCCTGCATTTTGGCGTGCTCTGGCTAATGGCAGCCAGCCAATACGCCAGACACCAGAGCCAATAGAGTCGACCCAATAATCACAGCGCCACCCCACCGGAGGCGACTGGATGCCACCCTTCGCCTTCCAATCCTCTCGATGCTGAAAGAACGAAACGTCTGAAGACCAGCATCTGCGAGCGGTCAGAAATGCGGTCACCGCAAAATCAGTATGAAAAGAACCTGGGGCCAGAACTCAGTTGGCCGTCAGGGTTACCTTATCCAGGTAGACGTTGTAAGGCTGTTGGGCATAGTTTCCGTCCATTTGAAAGGCAACATCGATCTCTTCCAACGTCCAGTCCGGTTGATTCGAATAGTAGGTGTCCACGTTGTAGGTTTGATCGCCCACTGTCAGACTGACGTAATGCACTTGATTTCCGACTCTTTCCACATTCCACACGAGATGGATCCACGTGTTCGCCGGAAAGGGAGTGCAGTCGATAGAAGTAGACGTCCAGCCGTTGATGTCGTCCCAAATATCCCATTTCCCTGAGCCGTTGAAATTGCACTCCGAGCCCCACACCCATCGATTTCTACCATACGTCTGATTGAGATCGAATTCCAGCGCCTGCGAGGCGTTGGGAGTGTCGATGTAGAAATACAAATCGTAAGTGAAATGACTCACACTATTTCCGCCCGCGACGGGATTGAAATTCAGCATGTTGCAATAACCCTGCGGGCAGGCCGAGTTCAGGCCGGTGCCCATCGAAACCTTCGCGGATTTGCCATCCATTGACGGCGTCGACTGATTTTCCGTCATCGTGGAATCTGCCGTTCCCAACCCCGCGGCGCAGATTTGTCCGTCCCGTCCAGAACCAGTGGGGAACGTAGCGGAGCAGGATTGCCAGCCCGGCAGAGTCTGGATATCGCTGATGCTCGTCTGCGACTGCGAACTGACCGTAACGTTGAGAATCGTCGACGAAACGTAGCCCTGCTTGTCTTCCGCCATCACCTCGAGCCTGTGAGCTCCGGGCGACATGAAAAGCTGGGTATTGATGGAGTTGTTAAACGTGAAATAAGCCGCCACCTGGTCGTCGACATAAACTCGCATGAAGAAGATGGGGTTCGTAGGCGTGGCGGACGCAATCACTGTTGCAGGCGAAGTCACGGTCGCCCCGTCCGCAGGGCTGGAAACGGTGAGCGGGAAATCATTTGACCCGGTGTTGTATGGCGGCGGAATTGGCGCCGCGGGCGCCGGCAACGGACTCGTTTGCGGCGACCAGGTAATGGGGAGCGGAGGGGTCGTGGGGTAACTTGGCTGCGTCGGCGGTGTAGGCACCTTCGGAGTCGTCGTCGACCCCGTGCCGCATGCAGTCAGCGTTGCGATCATCACGGTTACGAGCAGCACCGATAGAGCGTGGAAAATGTGCTTCGGGCGATCCCAGCGATCCGTGAATGCGATACTGACACTCATAACAATAAACCTCGTGATATTCAAAGGTATAGAAGAAACCGGCGGCTGCGAGCGAAGGTAAGACTTGCGAGCGGGCAAGACTACAGTGGTACAACCGAGTCAGGTTCAATTACGGCTCAGGTGAAGCCATTCCTAATTTATGAGGGCTTCAACTTCTCGAGCAATACCGCCTCCCCCTTAAAAACGCAGGGGCAATCCCTGAATGGGCGACAACCTCCACTCGCTAATCAGCCGGGCGGCCACTTAACGTTAGAGTCGACGGGTGCAAAGGCGGTACAGCCTGGGGGCAGTTCTCGATCGCGGTTAGTTAAAGAGACGTATGGCTATATCTGGCCGGGATCTTCCGGATCTGGCTCGCGTACAGGCATGTCGGGGTTCTCGGGTGGATCCGGCGGTTCCTGGATCGGAAATGGCTGTGGTTCCGCAGGCATCCGGAACTTGTATGCGTAGAAAGAATTCATAGTGCGCATGCGATTTAGATGCCAGCCGCGCTCCAGAGGTACATGGGACAAGGTGCAAAAAAGCGGACCCCGAGGGTCCGCTCGAAGATTTACTGTTTTCTATCTCGCTTACGCATGCGGCGAACTGATATTTCCGCTTGGCGAAGCCACCGGAGTACACGGGTTACCTGGCGTAGGACTCATCCCTGGATTGCCGGGCGAGGTTCCTCCATTGTTGTTTTCGCTTCCTGGATTGGACGGATTTGAACTAGACGATCCCGAGTTCGGCGAAGAGCCTGACGTTCCGTTGGTTGTGCCCGGCACGGTTCCGCACGGCGAACCGCTCGGAGAGCCGCCCGGGTTATTCGGGGTATTGGGATTAATGGTTGAAGGCTGCGTCGTACTCCCGGGAGTGGGACTAGCCGGTGAGTTCGCTCCGGGCACGGTCGCATTCGGATTTCCGCTGGGCGAGGTAGTTCCAGGCGTCGTCTGGGGCGTACCCACTGCCGGAGTGGCGGTCCCTGCTGGGGGCGTCGCAGTTCCGGCTGGTGGCGTCGCAGTTCTGGCCGGTGGCGTCGCCGGCGAACCGGGGGTTGAGCTCTGTCCTGCGGTCCCTGAACCGCCCGCAGGGGCTCCGCCTGAAGGTGCACTCTGCGCAACCGCCCAACTTCCGCAGCACAATACAACCGAAAGCAATGCAAATTTTGGTGATGACATGATTTTTTGGGCCTCCCGGCCCTAACAAGCTTCCTGATCGACCAGCTTTGAACCGTCGCGTCGGCCAGTTGTTAGCTTGATGTTTCTCTAATCCAAGCTCAGTATGGGCGCCGGTAAGGCATGTGGAATATCCGGCGTATGCCGTAGAAATGGCTCCGCAAAACACGACTTACAACCCCCAATCAATTAAGGATCAGGCGAGCGGAGAGTAATTTCAGGACGACAAAGCTAGTGAACAGAGGTAACGGCGATATAAGCCAAGCCTGTCACGGAAATGACAATGAAAATGTAAGGCCAAAACTCAATCGTGCGCTTGAGGAGCGAGGGTTGTGAATTTGCTCGAGCTTGGGGCATGGCAGAAACAGTGATTAATGGGTCCCGACCTTAGGAACTTAGGAATTATTTAAGCGACCTCGGCAGGAGAACCGCAATACGGTAAACCCTGTAACCTAATCTAAGCTACATGTGGGTCGGCCGTTGACGCATAGCGGGGACTGAGCTTGCATTGGAAAAACCTGCTCCTGATCTGTCTGATGCGCGCCCGGAAGATTCCAACGCAAATGCCACCAACGTGACTGCAGCCGCTAGCAGAATTCGTTTTAGAAACTTCTTCATCGAATCAAACTCCTGCAAAACCTTCACATTTCCGGACATCGCCCCTCAGACCGGGCGAACTAAAGCTCTGCCGCCACAGACGAAACTCGGATGGTTTTTCCGTTAAGCTCACCTACCACGCGGGCGCGTTGTCCTGCCAGTCGTTTCAAAACCCCCAAGTCTCCATCCAGGAGGTATATCGCGTCAGCCTCGACCAGGACAAAATTTGCCCCGCCGTGCACGCAGACGCGAGCGCAGGTCGAGGCCGTCTGACCAAGAGCCGCGGAATGCTTCGCTCCGCAGCGGGAACAAGTCACCATGCCCTCGTAGGTTTGCTGCACAGTGGCTTCTTGCCGGGCTGCAACCTCACCGGTCGCGGCACCCGCGGCAGCTCCCAAGGTGGCAAACAAAAGTGCGAGCGCGCAGGCGATTGCCGTAACCAGTATTAAGATCTCAATCCAGACCCCATTTGTTTTCATGAGTGCCTCGCCTCCCCTCGAGTCGCAGGGACCACAGTTGATGCACCGCAATGCCACGGAGTTGGCTACCGAAAGCAATGCAACTGGCATGCCGTACTGACACTCGATGGGGCGCGCAATCTAAGTTGATGATAGGAATCGCCCAGACATACGCGTCGGGAGCGGATTGCAATGGAGACGGAGAATATCGCGAGTGAAGAAACTTCTCGGTGCCAGCAAAACAGCCATCGCCGCGGACTCACTTCGGCTGTCCGCGAAGGTGAAATCAAGCTGCAGCATCCGCCGACTTCGCCATTCCTAGTCCTGCCGCTTCTCTTGCTCCCGCACGCCGCAACAATTCGATGGCGCGGTCTGCCTTGCCACTTTCCTCGCACGAAACGTACACCAGCGCTCCCACATCGCACAACTGGTGACCAAGTCTCTTCGCCTCTTCCTCGGGGAAGCCGAGACCTACCAGAGTCCGCGAACTGCGAGACATAGAGGGAAAGTTTTGTTCAATCACAAGCGCATGGAAAAAGGCCTGGGAACGGATGAAGAAACCGACGGTCGGAATGACGACCGCGCCGAATTCTGAAAACCAGCCAATCATCCGGGCACTGCTCGCGCTTTCTTCCCTTTCGACGTCCAGCACCCTGGCATCCCGTATAACGCTCGCAACCGGGTGCGCGGGGGAAAGCACCATGCAGATATCTTGGTTTCCGAATCCAGCTCGATTGAGCGCGTAGACGACCTCGGGCAAGGCAACGCTGCGAGGATACATTCCGTAGGCGGCGGTTCCATTTGTGCTCATATATTGAATCTCCAGGCCGGGTCGCGGGGAAGGCTGAATCCTTCTACAGAACCGCTGTCGAGTTGTTGATTGAGAGTAAAGTGGATCGGGCGTCGGAGCACTCGGGTAGATCGTGTAGACAGAGCCCGAGCGAAGCGTGCGGCAAAGCCCTACCCGATGGCACAGGGAGCCGCTATTGCTTGCCGCCAAGACATGCAGATTTAAGAAAGCAATTCAATCTTCACAACGCGAATCGTATTGCTGTCCGTATCCAGGTACCCGATGACTTTGACGTCTTGGTTCTCATACTGCTTAACGTCGCCCTGTTCAGACAGTTGATACGTTGTATTGCTGGAGACTTTCAAGACGTACTTTCCCCCATCCTTCAGGATCTTGCCGGTAAAGGACTGAGTCGGAACCTGCTGCTGGGCCTGAGGATTCTCCGATCCTCGCGCAGGCGCCTGGCTTTGCGAGTCGGGTTGCGGCACAGGCATCTCTCGCGGGGGCAACGGCTGAGGCGCCGGCTGAGGCTTCTGCAGCCTCGACCAGGCAATGAGTTGCTGGGATGCTAAGGCATCCTCAGGAAATCGAGGCTGCAGTTGAGTCTGCTGACCGACCGCCAGCAAAGCCGATAACAGGCACAAACCGATACACCAATTCGTCATTCGATTCATAAATCACCTCACCCGAAGACGAAGCGGCCAGAAAACCGATTACGCCACGTCGGCGGGCACATTTTCCTGACCCGGTGGCGGTACCACGCTCAACCAAACTCCACTGCATCTGTCACACTTCTAAATCGATGCAGCATGCTTGGTCCATCAAGTGTTCCCTGTATCGTTCCCGGCTAGAGGAGTGGTTCGCGGGTCATTCGAGATGGACGAGCGCTCTTAATAAAGTAAGGAAGCAACAGATCAACTCCGAACAAGGCAAGGGCACACATTCCAAACAACCGACCGAGGCCTTCCAAACTTACAACCAAACTGAGCAGCGAGAAGACCACGAAGAACGCACCCAAAGCTCTTAACATGAATGTCACCCTCCGACAAGCTGCCCCTATCCTCACTTCCATTTAATGCCGCGGGCTGCGGTATGGGAATACAGTGATGCACTCAGTTGTTGAACAGAATCTGTATGGGGCGCAAACTCTGAAAAGGACAGAAGAAACGCAGGGTAGACCTGACGTCCAGCGTCAAGTCACCCCTGCGTGGGAGCAGTGCGGGGGGAGCACCCCGAAGTTTCGCGTTCTGCTAACGTTAGTCGCCCGAACGCCTTTTTTCCGCGGCGTCCGCGGCGTCCAGATCGTCGCGAACAGGTTGCGGCGCCTTCGGGGCTTTGGTATCGTCTGCGGCACTCTTGGCGGCGTCCTTAGCCTGGCCCCAAGCGTTCTGCACTTTGCCTTCCGCTTGTTTTGCCGCACCCTTGACTTCCGTCTTGGTGTCGCCCGTCCACTCTCCGGCTTGGCGCTCGATACGCCCCGCCACGTCTTTCACTTTTCCTTCCACACGATCCTTATTCATATTTAAGCCTCCTTTGAAGCTGGTTAATGGCCATCTTGACCCAGGTGTTGGTTCGGCCCAGCAAATGCTGGAGCGTCGGACTGCCCCTATCGTGTCTTATATGTTCTGCCTCGCTCCACAATTGAGATGTCGAAGAGTGGATCGAAGGTTTGTTACGTTTTTCGTGGATCAATTCGGACTCGGGCTCGCTTCGACTGCGTGCGGCAGGCCGGCCATCCCGGATCGTTGCAACCTGAAATGCTGAAGCGCTACCCAAGGACTGATGTCATGTTTAAACCGCGCTTCGACCTTGGATGACTCGGATGAGGACGGTGATTACCGCCAGCACCAGCAAGATGTGAATGAATCCGCCGAGAGTGTAGGAACTCACCATCCCCAGCAGCCACAGAATCAACAAGAGGGCAGCAATAGTCCAGAGCATCCGATGTCATTCCTTTCAATCAGGCAATCGTAAACAAGTTGTAGCGATGAGCCTATGCGGGGAAAGAAATGGTCGCTATCCGGTAAAGTACTGAATCTCCCAAGTGACTCACTTTAGCGGTCAAGAAACTAAAATACCTGGACAATTCCATTGCGCACCGCGTACCGGGTGAGGTCGGCGACAGAATGCAATCCCAGTTTGCGCATCAGATTGGTGCGATGAGTCTCCGCGGTCTTGACGCTGAGATGCAGAGTGACCGCGACCTCTTTGCTGGTCTTTCCCTCGGCTAACAGCTGAATGACTTCGCGCTCTCGTCCGGTCAATACGTCTCCCACCTCTGCGCACTTCACTTTGCGTCCATCTTCCCGAGTATCGCGATCAAGATACCCCTCTAAGACCAGCTGGCTGACTCTGGTTGTAGAAAACGTTCTTTGCCGCTGCAAAGCCTCGACTGCCGCGACCAATTCGCGAGCCGCATCAGACTTGAGCAGGAAGCCCCTGGCTCCGGCGCGAAGCACCTCCCTCACGACCTGATCGGAATCGTGCATGGTGAGAATCAGGATTGCAACGTCAGGCGCCGCTGCCAGGACCTGCCGTGCCGCCTCTAGTCCATTCAGGTTCGGCATGCCGATGTCGAGCAGAATCAGGTCAGGGTTCAGTTGGCTCGCGAACTCCACAGCCTCACGCCCGTCTTTTGCCTCTCCACAAACCTCCCAACCTGGATGACTCTCGAGGAGCGCACGGATTCCTCCCCTTGCCACCTCGTGATCATCCGCAATCAGGATTCGAAGCATTCTCCACCTCGTGATTGAAATGTTCCACGCTGCGTTCGATTCCGGCAGGAATTCGCGGCCGGGCCGGAGCGCCCCAAGCATCACCCCTGAGCATGTCGAAAGCACAAATCATGCCAAACTCCTATTTGATTGCTTTCACGCGAGTTCGTTGCCTGCAGAATCCAGGCTCGTGTAAGTTTTTCCGTCTCCAACTTAAAACAAACGTTAGTCGAGCCGATCCTCCAACCAATACAGTGTTTCCAGTAGGAGTGCGACAAACGTGACCCGTCGTTTTTTGTTGCTTCGCCGTCAATAAACATGGTGCGGCGTCGGCGGGACTGGCATCCAAAAGAAGCACGGAGGCTTGTCCAATGCATTATGGTGCGTCTTATTTTCTCCGCTCGGGGATGAAGACTTTAGCGATAACGTTCACCGCCTGCGCTCTTGCGTTCGGGCAGAGTAACCCGTCGACTCAGAGCAGTCCATCGGCGGCGTCCCCAACTGTGACACAGGATCCGGATCTTGGTCCGCCCAGGACTCCACAGCCTCCGCCCTCCGTCCAGCAGCCCGACAGCGAGGCGCCGGCGGATCAGGCGCCCGGAATCAGGCTAGAGAGCAGTGGAGATGATTCGGGTCGTTTCGTTTTCAGGAAGCAAGTGCAGGAAGTGGTCTTGCACGCTACAGTCGTCGATGAGACTGGCCATCTGGTCACCGGGCTGGACCGCAGCGCTTTCACCATCTCTGTAAACGGCATCCCCGAACCAATCACCTCGTTTCGCCGCGAAGACGTCCCGGTGGCGTTGGGAATCGTCATTGATAATTCCGGCTCCATGCGAGACAAAAGGGAGAAGGTCACCCAGGGTGTCCTGAACCTCATCCGCGCCAGCAACCCGCAGGATGAGGTTTTTGTCGTGAATTTCAGTCAGACCCCTTATCTCGATCAGGATTTCACGTCCGACGTCAATTTGCTGCAAACTGCGCTGCATCAGGTCTCGACGCGTGGCAGCACTGCGTTATATGACGCAGTGGTGGCATCGGCAGTTCATCTGCAGAACAATCCTCGCCTCAGCAAAAAGGTGCTTCTGGTGATCACCGACGGGCAAGACAACATGAGCCAGGAGACACTGCAGGAAGCGATACGCAAGCTGCAACCCAACAAAGGTGCGATCGTTTACGCCATCGGATTGACGGACGGTGGACTGACCCGATCGGGGCGGGAGGCGCTCCAGAATCTGGCAACGAGCACCGGCGGAGTTGCCTTTTTCCCGCAGAGCCTTGACGAAGTCAACGAAATCACGCGAACCGTGGCTCACGACATCCGCAGCCAATATACCCTTGCGTTCAAGCGAGGAAACGCTGCTACCAAGAAAGGGTACCAGGCCATTCGAGTCGAGGCCAAAGGACAGGGCCGGAGCCGGCTAACGGTGCGGACCCGCAGTGGTTACTATCCAGGCGAGACCGTACGCTAACCGAGCTCGCCCGTTCATAGCAGGACGGGGGAAAGTCTTAAGCTGCGGTGGGGCCGGCCGGGCTCTTGGGAGGCGGTGGCGGCAACTCAATCTGTATCAGATTGTTCTTGATCGCATACACGACCAGATCCCGGATGGAGTGAAAGCTCAACTTGCGCATGATATTGCTGCGGTGCGTTTCGACGGTCTTGGTGCTCAGGTTCAGCAGCGATGCAACTTCCTTCGAACTGTTCCCTTCCGCCAGCAACTGAGTGATCTCTCGCTCGCGAGCGGTTAAGGTCGGCAGCTTGGGGGCCTCGTTTCTGGAAACAGTTTGTCCCTTCTCCAGAAACCCCGCCAGGACCAGGTCGTTCACGCGCGGAGTAAAAAACATCCGCTTATTTTGCAACGCTTCGACCGCCGACACCAAGTCTCGCGCAGCGTCAGACTTCAACACGAAGCCTCGAGCTCCCGCGTCCAGAGCCTCGCGGATAACCTGATCGGAATCGGTGATGGTGAGCACGATGACCTTGAAATGCGGGTCATGCTGCAGCAGCTGGCGCGTGGTGTCCAGGCCGTTTAAATTGGGCATCCCAATATCGACAATGACGACATCAGGATGCAGCTGCAGGGCCTTGTCGATCGCCTCGCGGCCATCGCTGGCTTCTCCGCAAACTTCCCAACCTTCGTGTTTTTCCAGGAGTGCGCGCAAACCGCGGCGCACAATTTCGTGGTCATCCGCCAACAAAATTCGTAACTTCATGATTCACCCCCACAGACTAAAAGGTGGACCGCAGTTTCTAATTCGTGCCAAACTCTCAACGCAATCCGGCAGCATCTCGTCCATTGAGCGCTGTAAAGACACGATGTTGGCTAACCGCTTCCACCGCCGCCAACAAATCGCGGGCTGCATTGGACTTCACAACGTAGCCTCTAGCCCCAGCCTCCAGGGCTTCGCGCATCATCTGTGGAGAATCGTGCTGGGTCACAAACAGTATCTCAAGCTGTGGCGCTTGTCTCCGCAGCAGCCGACACGCTTCCAAGCCATTCATTCTCGGCATGGTGACATCCAAAACCGTGACGTCAGGCTGTAGATCCTTAGCCTTTTCTATCGCCTCAGCACCGTCGGACGCTTCTCCAACAACTTCCCAGCCGGAGCGCCCTTCCAACAAAGTCTTTAAGCCTTGCCTTACCACCGGATGGTCATCCACTAACAATATGCGAATTGTCATGCAGTTCCGTTCCTCTGGGGGGACACCGACCAGACGATTCGCCACATTCTACCTCAGCCCGTGTGATATGCCCGACAGATATCGGCCGCTTACATCGCTCGCTAGCGGCACACTCGACCCCGGTGCACGTATTGAGATTACCGTCCCGAGGATGAGGGTCCAATACAGGGAATCATGTATTCCTTTGGACCTTCTTGGAGCTTCCGTTCCCCCGACAGAAGCAAATCCGGCCTAGCACGCCGGAGCGGTTGGGAAGTAGGTTTGATCCCGCAACAACACCTCGACCGCCTCCACCACCGAGCCAATATCCTGTTTGGCGCATGCCCCTCGGACACCCGCCAGACGCGCAGCCTCGGACAGCTGTTTCGAAAGATGCAGCGTTACCATCAAGATCGGAATCTTTGGAAAAAGCCCCGAAATCTGCCTAGCGACGTCGATGCCGTTCAGATCGGGCATCTGGTAGTCCAGAAGAATCAGGTCGGGAGGCGCTTCCAACACCTGGCGCAAGGCCTCCGCGCCGGTTCTCGCTTCGCCGCACACCTGCCACGAGCTTTGCTGCTCAAGAATCGCCCGCAGGTAGTGCCGGACCGAGGGATTGTCGTCGACAAGTAAGATGCGGACCACGTGAACCTCTTCCCTCGCTGACCAGTTGCCAGCTGCGAATTTCGTCAGTCAGATGCCGCACCACAAATCTTTCGCACTCGCCTCATGCCAAGATCGCCAACCCGGGCCAGCCTTCGGTTAACACTCTGGTAAACACGGTAGTGCCCTACTTAAATCACCACAATCCAGCGAAGTCTGTAGAGTTGCATCGGTCCGCAACGCGCTCACAGTACCTGGCGCCTACCAAATCCCCTTGTCGCTGCCGGTGATTTTCTGTTCGAGGGCCGCGGCAGTCGCCAACCCCGGCAGCAGGCTAAGACGCAGGCTGTTTCGAAGCTCCCCTTTTGATAACAGGGTCATCAGTTCCGAAGCGTACAGATTCAATGAATGAGGCAGAATCGGAACCCGCAGGAAGTCGCGGCGGAAACGGACTTGATCCGTACCGAACTTCGCCGACCCAGTCACGATTGGATCTAAAGGAACACCCGTTCCTCGATAGGCCTGCACGTATTCCGAGATGATCCTCAAGTACGTCGCGATTCCCTCCCACAACCCCGCGGCCGAACCCAAGGAATTCAGATATTCAAAGTCGACGAGGCGCTCGTCCAGGAGTCGCGCATTGTCCACGATGTCGCATAGCCGGATATAGAAGTGCCGGTACATACGTTGCAGTGTGCTGATGACGATGCGGTCCTCGGGTGCAGGCACGCGGAAAAGATGTCCCTGCATCTGCGCCATGCGGGTGCGCGTCGCCAGGGAGCGCGTGAGTGCCGTCTGCTCTCCCGTCTGTCCCAATCGACCGGCGTGAACTTCAACCAGCTCCGGCAATCCGGGCACTACAAAATTCCATTTATTCGCCAACCGGTCTCCCCAACTGCGATCAGCCAGCTTGGCCTTGAAACGGGAGCCCATGACCTCGACCACCTTGGCGGCGTCGGCGTCTGTGTACAAATCCAAGTCACTACCAAGGTCGGGCCAATGATCGAGAGACTTAATTACAGTGACCGGGCAACCGGCTTCTTCGAGGTCTGAGCAGATCCGCTGCAAGAACCTCAGCGCGTGATGAATGCGCTCCGTCTCCTGCTCGACGGCAGTGGCGGCTAAAACTGCCGTCTGGCTATTTCCACCTGCTGTGAGAATCTGCTGAAGCGGCGCAAAGGAGCGGATGATGACGTGGTTTGTCATGGCGAGCGCTCGCAGATCTTCGAGATCGCGCGCGCTCAGTCCGGAAACCATTTCACGGGTGCCACTGGAATACGCTTCCAACGATCGGGACTGGCTCGCCTCCGAAGAGGCCGGAGCATGCAGCAAGAGTTCAGACAGCAATTGCAGATTTCTCGTCGAGTCGCGCACATGCTCCATCGGATGGAACTCCATTCAAGGTTTATTGCACAGCCCGCGATTGGATGTGAAAACGCGCGCAGTGGTTGGTACTCAGGAAGCCGAGATCAGTTGGAACTCGCGGCGGATGGGGCATTCTGACCGCATTTGGCAAAGTTCAGGCGCTCAATCGCGGTGCCTTCTTCATAGTCGTTCCAGGTTTCGATCATAACGAAGGGGAGGGGATGGGCCGCGTCGAAGTAGCGGTTGTAAAAATGCAAAGTGTCTTCAAAGGTCTGGCCACAGCGGGTTTGCATGTGACGATTCAGTCCCCATTTAGCGGCGGAGTCGTCGAAACCCGGCCAAGCAGCTCCCACAGCAATCTTGTCAGAATGCTTGGTCCGCATGTTCTTGTAAAAGTAGTCCAAATACTGCTCGCCCCAATTGCTTCCGTCAGGAAGCCAACCCTTTTGGCCCGGCTGTACCCACGCGTAGGAGCCTGCAAAATCGCCAGCGAACTGCGCGGGCGGTTCATCTTTGTAAATCAGGAAGGGTGGAGCCTCCCACCCGCTGCAATGCTCCGCCACGCGATTCCAATCGACGTGGCCATGCTTGGGAAAGATGAAGATAACGGGATGGCCGTTATAAGTCAGATAAGCTGCGCGGTGCGGCGCCTCCGGACCGATATACGCCTTGTAGGCTTTGTCGAAGGCCGAGAAGGTTGCGTCCGTAGCCTGCCCATCCTCATCCTCGGCTTCGTTGTAGAGGAGCGCGACCTGGAATTGGTTCTCCTGCGCCGCTTCCTGCATGAGCGCGAAGTTGTGGTCGGAATAAGGAATCGCGGGTCCGTACCAATCCACCACGAATGCGGAAATCCCACTATGGCGAGCCTGTTGAATCTGGCGGCGGAGCACTGCGGGATCGTTGCTGGAGTAACCCACATCCATGTGGACGCGATCCCCAAACCATGGCATATACACGGCAAGTATTTTGGGCCAGGAGTTAGGAGCCTGCAGATTCTGCTGTTGCAGGGCCCGGTGTATGCCGGGCGTGGTGCAGCCGCTGCTCGCCATGAAACAGACAATCGCCAGAACTAGCAGCCTTTTCGACAAAACAGGACTCCATGTCTTCCACCGTTTGATGAAAATTGGATGCAGCAATCGAGATGGTGGTTGGTAAGTCTCTTAGAACTCCGGAACTGCCTGGAGTTGGCGAATCACCCAGCGATCCGCACCGGGAGTCATCAGCACAACGTAGTGCACCACCACATGTTCGTCGTGTATAGCTTTGCTCCCGTCGAAGATCTGCAATTGGTAGTCTGCGGTGTCGTGCAATTCGATCATGTCCCCTTCGGGAGAATAGAACACCGCTTCCAGCTTGTGACTCTGGTTGAGATAGCGCGAACTGAGCCCGTTGCGCCGCTGGCTGGCCACTGCATCATTCAGCCAGGCGCCCGCGGTACCGGCAAACAAGCCACTGAGAGGCTCGGTAGAACTCGACTCCAAAGCTTGGTCCAGGTTCATCCAGGCGAATTTAAAGTCGCGAAGAATCGCGCGCTCGGTCAGGCTCTCGACCGACCGCGGCCCTGCTTTGCTCGTGTTGAGCACGACCTGTGGGGCCGGGTCCGCGCAAACAGAATAATGGGGCGCGATCAAGGCAACGGTAGCGATTACAATCACCATCGCTAGCCGCCGGCAAGAATGAGTTTCATTCACCATTAGGGGCGTTCTCCGATTCTCAGCATTCTCACTCCGCTCCCAAGCGCAACTCGTTGCCCATCACAACCCCGGAGGCGGCGGAGATAACAACCGGCCCGGTCGTCGTCATTTGAGCGCGCGCGATTCCCTGCTTGATCGGCGCGTCGACCGTGCTGGTTTCCTTCCCGCCCTTTGCGGTGAAGGTCACAACGGTGCCGTCGGGAACCGGATTCCCGGTACAATCGCGCACCGGTTCGGTTTCAACCACAATCCCATTCTTCGTCCGCTGCCCTGTGATACGCAAGCTGCACGGGTCGGAAGCTACCTGCTGCACCACCCGCCGCGCAGAAATGTCATTGATCGAAGCTGCTATCTGCAATGCTCCGGCAGACCGTCCGGAATTGGTGTGAAACCAAGCAATGCCATTCTGGGTCGCGACTTTGTGTGACACCGGCGCCGAGCCCTTCGTGGACCATTGAAAGTCTACGGTTGCTGGCGCCAGGACCAGGTTGCGGAATTCGTCGAACGGTAGTGCCACCCCGCTCACCACGTTGTTCTCTCCAACTGGTGCCCGCGATGGGTGCACAAGAAACGCCAGGTTCACGGGCTTCGCGGGGGCCACGAAGAATCCAACGCTTCGGCAACTGCTGGCACAGACGATAGCCAAATATTTTCCGGCGCTTTGCAGCTCTTTCGCACTCAGGGAGACTTCCTCTCCCAAACGCACATCGCGCTTCAGCGAAATACTGGGGCCCACAAGATAGAACGTAGCGCTGCCTTGGCCTGTAGTGGAAAGCGAAGCCGCATTCCCCGCAACAGCGGCAGAGGGAGCCCGAAGGTCCGCCTCTTGCGCGTGACCCAGCGCTGCCAGGCAAACCCCACCGACCAGGAACGCCAGCAAACTGCGCCGTGCTTTATGACTTCTGCAGACTATATTGGTTGACGACCACATGAAAGTTCTGGACCTTCCCTGCCAGGGATTTGGGGATCTCCACTGCGAACGCCTCCGACTCCTGCGGGAGCAACGCACGCTGCACATATCCGTCCGAGACCCACACCACCTTGCCATTGTTGTCGTAGAAGCTCGCGATGACGTGCGGAATGTTCACGACCTGCCCGCTTTGGTTCAACAGTTCTCCACGCAGCACAGAACGGCCCTGCGCGTCGGTCTCCAGTTTCTGGTTCATCACGCCGATCACGGGATCGGAAGACGCTGGAACGAGAGTCGCTTTCACGTCCATGTGCACGTTCTTCACTTTGCCCAGGCCGATGTGCGGAAAATCGATGCGATATGGAGTCACCTGCTTCGGCAGCAGCACGTGCAGAATCTTGTCGAAGCTGCTCTCGTCATCAATCGCACTCCCCGCCGCATCCACCAGCGTGGCCTGAACATTTACAAATGCTGGGATCGTGTCCTCATTAACGACCTCGCCCATAACCACCGCGCCGTCCGCGGAATCGACCGCGTTCATAGACACGATACGCACATGCGGCGCGTCCACGTTGTGCGAGCCCCATTCTTCGCCGGCGCCCCCAGTCACAAGATCCCACCGCAGGTAATTAACCGGAATGACCTGCGAAGGCACACTCGGCACGGGAACTTCATCCCACACCACTTTCCATTGGTCGCCGCGGCGCACGAGCCGGAAGTCGCGAACATCTTCCATCGGGCCGATGGGGGTCGACCAATGCAACCGTACCCGCATCTGCGCTTCAGAATCCGTGGCGTGCAATGGTCGGGCATCATAGCGTTCCAAACTCGAGAACGAGCGCAGCCCGCCATCCCCGCCAACCCATGACTGGATGAAGGCCTGCTGGTTCACGCTATCGTTTGTTCTTTCTACGCTGGAGAATGCCCGGTCCCAATTCCGTCTCTGAACGTCAATCAGAAAATTGGACAGGCCCTGCTCCGGAGTAGAGGCATTCGTACTGAATCCGGGCAGCGCCGACCCTGTGGCAATCCCGACGGTTCCAGTGGAGCGCCCCGCTCCGGTCAGGCCCACAGCCATCAGAAGGACAGTCACTAGGACAAGAATGATTGGCAATGCACGTTTCATTGGATCTCTCGATTTCTCAAGCTACGTAGTGCCCTTGACGCTCATCGACACGGACGGGTGACTCGACCACCCTTAGCACTCGGCGGCTAGCCGGCAACATTAGCTCCAGGAACATGGCCAACACGCTTACTCCAATGGGGAGTATTCCCCAAAGCAACCCCATCCACGCAGGCGGAATTGCATCGGAATCGATCCGGTGGGCCGGCAAGACATCATCCTTCGACCAAGCGGTAATTTGTCCGTTATTAAAGGTCTCGGTTTTGCGCCACCCCACGAACGTCAGAAGCGGTTCGTAGTAAGAATCGTGCACAAACACGTACTTCAGTCCGTAACGGTTTGCATGTTCGAGCATGGCGCGAAGCGAGGACATGCCGGCCGACCCGTAAAACTTGGCGTTGGTCAGCTGGGCAGATCCGTATTGCGTCATCTCCGGCAAAAGACGGGCTGAGTTGTAGTCTCCATCGACACTGCTGGCATCGGTGTTGGTCGACACCTTCGCCAGTTCACTGCCAAATCCCAACGTAAGATAGCGGAATGAATCGTGCCCATCCCGATTGAGAAATGAGATCACGGGACTAACGTCCATCGTGATCGTGGGACGATATGGGTTGGCCGTGAGCCAGGCCAACGCGGCGCCAATGGTGGCAACTGCCGCGAGCGAAAGTCCGACGGCAGCTTTAGCGCGGAAGCGATCCAGCATTTGAATGGCGAGCAGGCCGACGATGGGCATGGCGATCAACGTCGCCCAGAACGTGAAGCGTTCAAACGTGAGAATGTCGAACGCCCGGCCGAGCAACCACCGGGGCAGCGGCGTTGTGCCGCCCAACCCAAAGATGAGACTCAGCCAGAACCCGATCAGCAGGGGGCGCAGCCGCGGTATCGACGCACCGCGAATAAAGATGAACGGCAGAACAAGAATCAACGCTCCATACGGAATCACAAAGTAGTTGACCGCGGTAATCGAATTTAGCAAGAAGTTCGAACGGCTATCGTGCGGAATCGGAATCTGGTGAATGGGATGCTGAATCAGCGCCATCCAATAGGGCAACAGCACGATGCCGACTCCAACGCCAACTAGCACCGCAAACAGCAGCGCCCTCGATAGCACACCACCGATCGAAGTGTTCCTATCCTCGTCGCGGGCATCGAGGCAAGCGATCCACAGCACGGGCCCGGCGAAAAAGACCACACCGAAAATTAATGTGACATGGTGAGCAGCAGCCGCCGTCAAGCTGACGGCGATTCCTTTTACCAGCGAACGACCGGAGCCCTGCGTCGACCATTCATAGAAATAAGGCAAGGCATTTAGGTAAAGGGCGGCTGAAGAGACTGTGGCCAGCTGTCCTGCCTGGTAGACCAGGAATGCGAGGGCTCCAAGAAAAATGCTGCCTAACGCCGCATAACTGGCGGCCCGCTCGTCCACCCAGATTTCGGCAAACCGGAACACGCCAACTGGCAGCAAAAGCACTGCAATCAGCTGCACCAGCATGTAGCCCATTTTCAACCCCGTAACAGTCGACACAAGCGCGATCCACTGGTGGGTAAGCGGGGGATAGGTGGTTTGCGAAAATCCAGCGAACCACTTTTCGTTCCACGGATTGAACCAGTGGTGCGCGTAGTGAGAAGCGAGAAAGATGTGGAAGTTCGTATCGAACGAGCCCGCCGGAAGTTGCATCAGCAACAGCGGCCCGTGCACTGCCAGTGCGACCAACACGATCGCTAACAGCGGAATGGGACGAGAGTAACTTTCGTTTGAGGTCATAGCGGTGACTCAATCTACTGCCCTTAGCAGCCCTTTGATTCCGAAAGAGCCTGCGGGGTTTACCCCATTTTGGGGGATTCCGGGTCGAAGGCCGCGTTTTCCGAGGGTTAGCCCCCGCGCCGGCATTAGTGATGGAAGGCAAACCTACCTGCCCATCTCGCATCTGAGAAGAACCGCAGGACTTCCTGTGCGGGAGGCTCTCTGGAGACTCTCTAAACACTTGTAAAGCGTGGTGATACTGTGAAAAGCCGGATTCCGCTCTCGAGCTTTTGCATTGTCATGGTTCTTGGCCTTGTCGGCCAGTCCCTTGGCCAAACATACGACGTGGGTGGCGGGGGAAATCCCTCACCCTCCAGCAAACAAACGGACAAAAAGCCGCAAGGCAGTGCTCCGCAAAGCGGCCCCGATTTCAGTTGGGGCTCCGGCATTGACGTGGCGCGCCAGGCCCGCGCCGCGGACGCTGCCCTCAAGAGAAATGACTACGCCGCCGCGGTCTCCTACGCGGAACAGGCTGCCAAGTCTGCGCCGCAAGATGCCGAACTGTGGTTCTTGTTGGGATATACCGCTCGGCTTGCAGACCACTATCAACTTTCCATCGATTCCTACACTCACGGACTGAAGCTGCAATCGAACGCGGTCCGCGGTCTGGCCGGGCTCGCGCAAACCTACGCCAAGATGGGCCGAAATCAGGAAGCCCAACAGTTATTGCTCAGGGTCGTAGAGGCCAATCCGAAAGACGCAAATAGCCTGCAGTTGGCGGGAGAGCTGATGCTCAGCTCGGACCCCAAAGCTGCTTTGGGACTTCTGGAGCGCGCGGAGGCCTTGCAGCCTACGGCGCACAGCGACCTTTTGATCGCCCATGCCTACGACCGGCTAGGACAGCCCGAAGATTCCACCCGATATCTGAATCGTGCGAAGAATCGCGCCCCACACGATCCTGAAGTTCTGCGTGCCGTCGCGGGACAATATCGCGATCAAGGAAAGTATGATGAGGCGATCGCGACGCTACAGGCAATTCCCACCAAAACCACCGACGTCATGGCCGAACTCGCCTACACCTATGAACTTGCCGGGAAGCAGCAGGAAGCGGCTCAGCTGTACTCGCGCCTGGCCAGAGTGGCAAAAGGCAACATTGGACTGGAGCTCAGCGCGGCGCAAGCCTGGGTCAATGTTGGCCAGACAGATGTGGCGGGTCCATTTCTCCAGGCGGCTCGCCAGATCGATGGCAACAACTATCGGCTGCACGCAATCCTTGGCAGCATTGCCGCATCTGAAGATCGATTGCAAGAGGCAGCTGACGAATACAAGCTCGCGCTGAACAACCTTCCGGCACATCCCCAGGAGGGTCAGCTTTACCCCATTGAACTCCGGCTGAATCTTTACGAGATCGACGTCCGTCAAGATGATACCCCGGGCGCCAAACAGCAACTGGAAGCCGCCACCACTTCATTGCAGCAAATTCAGGTTCCTGAACCGGCCCGCCCGGAGATGCTCAGGCTGCGCGCAGTTGTCGAATCTGCCTCCGGAGATCTAGAAGCCGCTAACCGCGATCTGAGAGAAGCGCTTTCGCTAGCCCCCACCAACGTGAATTCGTTAACGAATCTCGGCTCTCTACTGTGGAAGATGGGCCAGAAGGACGCCGCGCGCGATACCTTCACAAAAATTCTGGAGCTCGACAAAAGCAACCGGCAGGCGCTTTCCTCCCTCGGGTACCTGGCCCGCGACGCCGGCGACGCCAAGCTAGCCGAAGCGTATTTCTCTCGTGCAGTTGCGGCGCATCCGAAGGACTTCGCACCCTACCTGGCGCTGGGAGATCTCTATACCGCGGAGCGCAAGTTTCAGCCGGCGGAAACCAATTATGAGAATGCTTACCAGCGCATGCCAGATAGCGCTCTAGCCGTGGCCGGAGGTGCGAACGCAGCCATTGAATCGCACAATATCGATCTCGCGCAGCATTGGCTTGCACGCGCTAACGCGAAGATGAGCGCGAATCCCCAGCTCAAACGCGAGCGCGAGCGATACCTGACCTTCAAGGGCGATTACGCCGAGTCGGCCAAGCTGGGATTCGAGGTGCTTGAAAAGCTGCCTAATGACCGGGAAGGCGTGGACTATCTCGCCTATGACCTCTACTATCTCGGGCGCTACGATGAAGCTCTCGCTCTGGTAACCAAATATCAGCCGATCCTCACCAAGGATAAGGACCTTCCGTTGATTGCGGGAAATGTCCATGCCCACAATGGCGATCGGAGCACCGCCGTAAAGGACTTCACGCTGGCGCTTGCACTCGACCCTAAAATGGCGACTGGGTATGTGAATCGTGGCTTCGTTCTCAACGATCTCCGTGAGCCGGGCAAGGCCGCTAAAGATTTCCAGACGGCACTGCAGCTGGATCCAAAATACGGCGAAGCTCATCTCGGTCTGGCGTTCGCCGACCTCCAGCTTCACCGTCCCAAACCAGCCCTTACGCAACTGGATGCTGCGCAGAAGGTGCTCGGCAAGTCGCACGCTTGGCGCCTGGCCCGCGCAGAAGGATTCCGGCAAGAACAGGACTACCCGCACGCCGCGACCGAATATCGCGCCGCGCTGGCAGAAACGCCGAACGACCTGACCACTCAACTGGCCTATGCCGACGTCCTTTATCGCATGCGACGGTATGCGGAGGCGGTAGATGCGCTCAATGCCGCGCTCAAGCTCTCCCCGTCCGATCCCGCAATTTTTGCCCTGATGGCGCAGGTTCATGCCAAACAGGGAGATCGCGAACAGACGCTCCGCGACATTCAATCCGCTGAGCAACTGGGCGGCAACACAGTCGCAATTCTGACCGCCACGGGAGACGCGCTTCTGACACTCGGCGACCGTAACGCTGCGATGCAGCGATTCTCTCGCGCCCTCGACGTGCCCGGGGGCGATCGCATCGGCGTCCGGCTGGCCATCGCGGAGATATTCCTGCGCAAAGGCCAGGTCGAAGAGGCCCATCGCCAGATCGCCCTCGGTTTCGCCGAAGCACGCCTTGATGCGGAGTCCCCCGTGACCGCAGAAGATCTATCGCAGGCAGCCGGACTCTTCCTCGCCATGCACGATTTCGATCTGGCGGAGACTTATTTCGACAAAGCCAGAATGGCGGGAGCCAACAATCACAACGTGCAGATTGGCTTGACCAATACCTACCTCGCCGAGGGGAATACGCGTAAGGCGGAAGCGGCTCTGGCCAGTCTGGGACCGGTCAATGATTTTCACGACGACTACGACTACATGATGGCTTCGGCAAATCTGTCTCGCCAGCGCCAGGACCCACTGCATGCTCTCTCCGCTTTCGCGCAGGCCAGCACCGTGGCGGGCCAGCAGGACCATGGCATCGCCGAGAGCTCACAGTACACCGCTGCCGACCAGGAAGGCCGCCAGATCCTGAACGACAAGGTAAGCATCGTTCCCGAAGCTTCGTTCGCTCCTGAACTGGAAGACATCAACGTTTACACGCTGGACGCGAAGATTCTCAAGATAACCAATCCCTCGCTCCTGCCTCCGCCGCGCCATTCTTATCAGAGCCTCGCGGAGTCTCACTATCGCGTTCACTTGGGAAACTTGCCCGCCATTACCGGCTTCGTCGGACAGTCCATGACCGCTGGTCAGCTTTTGTATCCCAGTGTCGGCGTGGTTCAGGAGCGCCACACTTACGACACAATTCTGAACGGAGGCATCACGCCCATTCTCCATCTGGGCACGAACTCGATTACGTTCAACGGCGGTCTGCAATTTACCGTCCGGCGCGACACAATCTCGCCGGTGTACATGAATCAAAATCTGTTTCGGCAGTACTTGTACATCTCCACGAGCTCTTTCTTCAATTGGGTTTCGGTGACGGGCAGCGCGATTCACGAGACCGGACCGTTTACCAATCAAAACCTGCATTCTCGCGACGCCGCCGCTAACATTGAGTTCACGGTCGGCCGTCCTTGGGGAGGCACTTCCCTCATCACGGGATATTCTGCGAGGGACCTGCTGTTTCGTCCGTTCGTTGAGGAGTACTTCAATACCTCGAGTTATGCCGGTTTGCAGCACAAGTTCGGCAATCGCTTGACTGCCGCCGTCTTAGCCGAATACTTACGCTCGTGGCGCGTGCAGAATACGCAGTACGCAATCGCGCAGGCGCTGCTGCCCGGGGGCCGCTTCGAGTTCCGGGCGAGCCCGCGATGGAGCCTCCAAGGGTCATTCATTCTCTCCCGCGGCTCTGGATACCACGCTTATGACAATGCCCAGAGCGAGTTTCTGGTCTCGTATGTGCGTCCTCTCCACGGCAGTCTGAAAGATGGGATGGGCGAAGTTCCGGTGTCGTATCCCATGCGCTTCTCGTTCGGCATCCAGCAGCAGACGTTCTACGGCTTCGCGGGATCAAGTAGAACTACGGTTCTTCCGATTGTGCACTTCACTCTGTTCTAGGTTGACTTTGGCTGCTCGATGACGCTCGCAGGAAAAACACGGATCACCGAGGTCTCCCGTCCCCTTTCTCCGGGTGAGGCCCAGACGCGGGCTAAGAAGCTGCGGCATAAGCTGCTTGGCGGCAGCCTCACCCTGCTGGCCGGCTCCGGGCTGGTCGGGGTTACCAATCTTGTTTATAACGTCGTCACTGCTCGCTTGCTGGGACCCACAGGATTTGCGCATGCCACCGCCGTCTACACCCTGCTGATGCTGGCGTCTGCGATTACGCTTTCCTTTCAGGTGGTTTGCGCCAAGTACGTCGCCAGTCACGAAGCGCTCGAAGACAAGAACGCGATCTTCTCTGCCCTGCACCTGCGGGCCTGGGTCTCCGGAATCGCCCTGGGCCTGCTCTTGTTTGTCTTTAATCGCGTAATCATGGCGTACCTGAATCTTCCGGATCCCGTTTTGATCTCGCTGCTCGCCCTCGGGACCGCTTTTTACATTCCACTCGGCGTGCGCCGAGGGTACATTCAGGGAATTCACGCCTTCAGTTCTTTGGCAATGAACTTCATGCTGGAGGGAGTGGTCCGCCTTGGCGGAGCGTATGTGCTGATCCGGCTCGGGCTGGGCGTGAAGGGAGCGGTGCTGGCCAGCGTCATCGCGGTCATCGCCTCCTACTTCCTGGCGAAACCCACACCCGGTTTGACCGCACCGGGTTCTCGCACCATCCCTATCTCTTTCGGTGAAGGTTTGCAGGCGATTGTATTTTTCTCCGGCCAGGTCGTTATCAATAACTTCGATATTGTCCTGGTGAAGCATTTCTTCGCCTCCGACGAGGCTGGAATTTATGCTGCGGTCTCGCTGGTCGGGCGTCTGGTGAATATGTGCGCATGGTCGGTGGTCAACACCATGTTTCCGGTGTCGGCGGCGGCCCGGTCCAGCGATCGGGAAGCCCGCCCTGTGCTGTTCATGTCGCTGGGCATGGTTTTCTTGATCTTGTCGGTATTGATCCTGGGACTTTGGGCCATTCCCAGTTTCCTCTGGAGATCCTTGTTCGGCGCTCACTTTGAGTTGGGCAATTACGGAGGCTTGGCTGCCCTGCTCATCCTCTATGCGGTCACGACGGGGATCTATTCTCTGAGCTCGGTGATGATTACGTATGAGATGTCGCGCAAGATTGCCAATACCAGTTGGGCACAGCTGGCTTTCAGCGGCGCGCTCGTTCTGGGTATCTGCGTTTTTCATCAGACCTTGCGGCAGGTTATTTTCGTGCAACTCATACTCATGGTAATTTTGCTGGTGACGGTTGCGCTGCCCCTGCTGCGCCGTGAAATCGCTCCTCCCGAAGAGGTTCGGACCTATTCCAACCTCCCCATCGTCCGCTCCTTGAACGAACAGGAAGTAATCGCCGAGTTTCTGCGCAGCGAGTTTCATCATCCTGAGTTTGAAGAATACCGCCAGGAGTTCGCCCATCTCGTACGCAATCCCAATCTCGAGAGCCACCGCGAGAACGCCCTGCGCCGCGCGTTGCTGTTTCTGCGCCGGGGCGCCATGTGGCGGGAACTGCCCGAAGACACGCATTGGTTCCAGGTCAACCTTCGCCGCAGCGATCTGACGCGTATCCGCTTCTTTCCCCGGGCACAATGGCGTCGCGTGGCAGAAGGCAGCTTCTATATGACGGATATGATCGAGAGCCTGCGCCTCAAATGGGAGGAATCACCGGACGATGAGTTCTTCCGCAAGCTCGACCGGATTACGAATTCCGTTCAGGATAGTCGAGTGAGCCCAACTGTTTTGTTGATTGGAGTCGACGATCGGAGTCCGTTGACCATTCTCGATGGCAATCACCGCATGGCGGCTGCCATGCTGGCGCAGCCTCCGGCCGACCTCGAGAGCTTCCAGTTTATCTGCGGACTCTCTCCCGCCATGACGCGATGCTGCTGGTATCGCACGAACGTCAATACCCTCTCGCGCTATCTGACCAACCTGGTGCGTCATGTCTTTTACGACCCGGAGTCGGACATCGGACGCTTTCAGGAAAGTGATTCTTAGGCGGATTTGATTCCGCAATCCGCTGTACATCGTTTCGTATCTTACTGCGGAGTCTGGCTGTCGTCCGCCGGTGGGGCCGGCGGCGGAACCGTCTCATCCACGATGCTGTTGTCCCGCCTCCGCAACACAACCGGCTCATTCTGACGCCGGAGAGAGTTGCGATCCTGAGTGACCTTGGCATCGACCCTGGCATTACTGTCCATGGCAACCGCAAACAATTTTCGCCCCTCATCGGTTCGGCGAGTCGCAACTCCGACGGTGGCATTGGCTCCGCCCGCCTGGCGAGCCCGATCATAGAAGAACTGCGCCGTCTCGCGGTCTCCTTCGAGTTCCGACACGTAGCCGACATTGTTCAGCGTGAACGCGTTGTTGGGATCGATTGCGTAGGCCTTCCGGAAATATCCGTCAGCGGACCGCAAGTCATTGCGGTTCACCGCCGAAACGCCTCGCAGGTTTAACTCCACCACCTGCTCGGCAAGATCATTCACTTTTACCAGGCGATTGCGCAGAGCCTTGGCGTTTTGCTGAGCCATTTCACTGACTGGCTTTCCCCGCCAGGTTCGGTCGGTGGTCACGACGGCAGCGGAATCGGAATGTGCACCGGCCGCTTGGTCGTAATATTTCAGCGCTTCCTGCTCCTCCCCTTCCATCTCCTTGGCGACGCCCATATTGTTCAGCGTGAAGACATTGGTTGAATCGGTCTTGAGCGTGGATTGCAAGAGCAAATCTGCTTCGGGCGCCCGGCCCTGTGAGAGCAACCGCACCGCCTCGACGTTGGCATGATTAATCTGCAAAGGCTGGTCGGTAAGTGCCAGTGCATCTTTCATGGGCCGGCCCTCCACTCGATGCATGCTCGCCCGGTCGATGATCGCTTCACTCGACTGCTCTGCCGCCAGCGTATAGAAACGCTGCGCCCGGTCGATCTGTCCCTGTAATTCCGAAATGTAGCCCAGATTGTTGAGCGTGAAGGCATCCTCTGGATCGAACAAGTAGGCTTTGTAGAACAGCTCTTCTGCCTTCGGATACTTGTGCTTGCGAACGGCCTCCACACCCTCGCGGTTCAAGCGCTGCACGGGCGTAAGGTGGCTGCGCTTAGGGATCGTAATCTTCAGGTCGCCGGCGTGCGCGCCCTGCGATCCAAGTCCAGCCGCTACAAAACCGACAAACCCTACGAGGAGCCAGCGCTTACCAAGCATGGAGTTAGTGTCCTTGAAATACAAAATGGTTCAAACAGACCACATTTGGATGCCTTACGGAGGGCTTTGTTTGCCGGGAATTGGGTAGTTTTATAGAGAGTTGCCATCGAATTTAGACTACCTTACCGGTGCAGCTTGCATCCAATTGCCGCTGGGAAACTTGTGTTCCGTCGAGAATCTGCATGAAACGTGTCGCAAAATTCGCGGTCGGCAGTTTGCTTCTTGGTAGCCTAGCTTATGCTCAGGCGCCCTCGGAATCTGGGTCATTGGAGTCCCGGTCATCGGCATCCGTGGCCACGTCATCCGTGGTTTCTCCGAGCGAGAACGGAATCAAGCCTATACAACCGACTGTAGCCGATGTCTCTCCCGACGCTGAGATCGTCGCCGATCCCGCCAGCCTCCTTCCCGACCTGCCTCGTGTGCCGCGGTCAAAAGCCACGTTGATCGGTGGAACGGTCGAGCGCCTGGATCGCGTCCGCGATCAGGTAACGGTGCACGTTTTCGGCGGCGGCAAAATGAATATTCTGTTCGACCCACGCACTCGCGTCTATCGCGGCGAAGCCGAAGCTTCGATCGCTGACCTAAAGGTGGGAGAGCACGTTTCTCTGGATACGATCCTCGATGGAACCACCGTCTTCGCCCGAAGCATCCGTCTCAAGTCGGTGCAGGCGATTGGTGAAAGCCAGGGAACTGTTGTGAAATACAGATCGGACCGCGGCGAGCTGACGATCCGGGATGCGATCTCTCCAACGCCGGTCCGCATACGGATCACTTCTTCCACTCAGTTTCTGCAAGGCGATCGCAAAGTTCCCGCCAGCACTTTGTCAGAGGGCTCTTTGGTAGCGGTGAAGTTTGGATCGGACGGTGCCAGCCACGACGTCGCCCGTGAAATCTCGATTCTCGCCCTTCCCGGAACCCGCTACACGTTTCAGGGACAGGTCGCACACATCGACCTGCGTACCGGCCTGCTCGTCATCACGTCCTCAACCGATCGGAAGACATACGAAATCTACCTTGATCCGTCGATTCCGCCAGACGACAACCTTCATGCCGGCGCAGTCGTCACGGTGGTGACAGATTTCCAGGGCTCGCGCTATGTGGCCCGAAGTTTGACCTTTGATCCCCAAGGCAAGTGAGTCCAAACAACTTCTATTTTCCTCCAGCATGTAACTCGAAGAGTTCGCGTCACGTTCTCCGGAATCGCTGAGACCCGTTCCACACCAAGCACCTGCTCTGAGTTTTGACATCCCCGCAAGTTCAACGCAAGCTCACGCTACAACCCGATGAAGCCGGGGCGACCCTCACCTGGCCGTTCGGACAGCATCTTCGAGCGAATGGCGGGCGTTAGGGCGCGGTGTACCCGAGAATGTTGGAGTTGCACGTCCCACTGGTCGACTGAGTGGGCGGCGTGGGCGGCGTCGCCCAAGGAACAGTCTGGAAGTCGAAGAACTCCGTCATGTCCATTTGCGCGGCATCGCGCTGCGTCAGTGGCTGCAAGTTGAACCTGGTTTCGATCAACTTCAGGATCGCCGTGTAATCGGCGACTGTGTGCGACACGAAGTTCTTCTTGGTGAACGGAGATACCACAATCAAAGGCAAGCGGTAACCTGTGTAGTTGAAATCGCAATTGAAACCGTTCAAGTCGTTTCCAGTTCCGCAGATATCGGTTGGCGCCAGATCGACGGGCGCAATGCCATCCGGATTGACGGCCGGCACGGGCGGAACGTGGTCATACATGCCGCCCGATTCATCATAAGTCAGAATGAAAACTGAATCCTTCCATGAAGGGCTGGTCATCAATGGATCAATCAGGCTCTGAACGTAAGCGGCCCCAGACTGTGCATTCGTACCGGAACTGGGGTGCTCGTCCTGTCCGGACAAGTACCCGGTTTCGATAAACGCAACTGAGGGGAGCGTACCATTCTGAACGTCGGCAAGGTATTGCGAGACCGGCACGACGTTGCTGGGCAGTTGGTTGGGAGGCACATAGCCTGCAAACTGTGTCAAATATGTACAGGCCCCGGCATTCGAGGAGGCCGCGGCGTTGCGTAGGATTCCTCCTCGCGGGCCGCGCGCGTTGCCCGGACTGGTGGAGCAGACGTCATCCGTGTAGTACACCTTCCAGCTGATTCCCGCCGCCTGCAACTGGTCGAAAATCGTGGTAGCAGTGAGCGGCTTTTGGTCGGTGCTGGTGGTTCCGGGAGGAAAGGCGTAGCCCTGGGAAGTCGCCGCAAACAGATACATCCGATTGATCTGCGTGCGGTCCAGAGCGGGCGCGAACCAGCGGTCTGAAGTGGCAAAGTTCGAGGCCATGAAATAGTAATAATTCAGATCGCTTCCGTCGTAGTAGCCCATCGCACGCACACCCGCCGTGTCGGTGTACTGCGGGTTTGCGCCGGCGGCATTTTCATTGATGGCAAAGTTGGCCGCGTTGAAAACAAAACCGTCCATCGTGGGAGTGCTGGAGGCCGGATTCTGAAGGTTCCAGTCGAGATGACTCTCATTCCACGAAGGGGATAGAAGTTCAATGCACGTGGTCGAGACATGATACGCAGACACGGCGGGTGCACCGTTGTACCCAGGGTTCGACGCCGTGGCCGACATTCCGTCAAATTGTTGAGCAGGAAATCCATTCGCCGCCCAGTAGGCGGGTAGTTGCCCGAAGTAGGTGTCGAACGAGCGATTCTCCTGCGCCATGAAAATAATGTGATTGATGGAACTAATGCCGAGGTTCGTGGTCGTTGAGTTGGACGACAATCCCTGACACCCGCTCAGCGCCAGCAGAGCGACCGCCATTCCTACAATTGAACAAGAGCTCACCTTTGTCATCGCAGCTATTCGCCTCACCTAATTCTCAAGACTCATCAAATGCCGGAACGTAGCTCCAGCAGCGGAACGTAGTTTGGATGAGTTCCACGGGTGGAATGTTGGCTTCTATCGGCGACGCGAGGTCTCTTTTGCTCGCGCCAAGAAACTGAGAACAAGGAAGTTAGCATCGGTAGCATTCTCGCCGACTTCCCTTGTCGCGCTACCCGCCACGTTGGGCCCGCATTGCGTTTTGAATGTCGCAACCGGTCGGGCTCGTTCACGCTGTGAGAAATCAAGAATCATCAGTACTACGTATCGATGCAGATATTGGCATTTGTGCTCCCCCTCGCTGGTTCATGGTCTAACGATACCTTTTCAACTAATCACGCCGCCACTAAGCTCCCTTTCAGAAAGCTTGTCCCAGAAGGCTTGTCTCAGAAAGTTGTTCCAGCACGTCCCAGAAGAGTTCGTCCCAGAAAGAAAGCTGGTTGCAGAGGAATCTACAGGCGCAGCGTGCCTCCCTCCACGATCAGCTGCAAGACCTCGCTACCTCCGCTCCTGAGGAAAGATGTGTCGAAAAGCGTTCTGTGCTGCAGTTCTGCTGCTGTCCGCGACCGGTGTATTCGCGGACGGAAACTACGTTAAGCCCACCACCACCTTAGCCGCTCAGACGGCGAACAACACGAGCGCCGCGAATACTTTTGTCGCCCAGGCCGATGGCAATACCGGTGCAGGCAACGTCAGCAAGGTAGACGTGCACTCGTTGCTGTATTCGGGAGCAAGCACAAAGGTTTATGCGCACTTGCTTCTGTGGTTCGGAGGATCGAATCACATAAACGTAGGCTACAGTTCCACCGACGCAGGCCAGATCCACAATCAGATCACGGACATGATCAGCCGCGGAATCGATGGCGTTATCATCGATTGGTATGGCCCGAACAACAACATCGATCAGGCCACGAAACTTGTCATGGCAGAAGCTGAGTTGCACCCGGGTTTCACCTTCGCCATCATGATCGACCAAGGCGCAATTCAGTGGGACTCTTGCACGGGCTGCTCAGCGCAACAGGCATTGATCAGCCAACTGCAATACATCGAGCAGACCTACTTTCCGTCGAAGGCGTACATGACGCAGCAGGGACGGCCGGTGGTCACCAATTTCAACGTCGACCTGTCTTATAGCGTCGATTGGACCGCCGCCAGCGCCGCCCTCTCCACCCAGCCGATTTTTCTGTTTCAAAACAACAGCGGAT
>OBLW0100000507.1_pt1 | contig 33072 bp, 27 predicted proteins | sample 1520161 | NCBI WGS metagenome assembly OBLW01 (sample SAMEA3539309, study PRJEB22396) | soil metagenome | biome: tundra; feature: field; material: soil | place: USA | collected 2010-05 | depth 0.15 m
TGAGAAGTTCGTGATGTGGTCTCTTCGAATCTATCTGCTGTTCATGATGGTGGTAGTCGTATACCAAGTGTGGACCAGCGTGCATTAGGGCAGCCACGAAACCGTATTCCGTCCAGAGCCAATTCCAGACCTCTACCTAATTAAGGTAGAGCTGAAACAGAGTAAGCGTCTGGTCACTGCCGTTTAGACGGAACATAGTGTGTAGACCCACGCTTTAGGTGGATTCCGCCTTAGGGAGGGATTGCGTCATGAAGACCGCGGCCCCCATCTCGTTTGCTGGTTCACAACTCGCAGAAACCCGTCATGTATGTGCATTCTTCAACAGCGAAGAGGAAGAATACCGCGTGCTGCTTCCGTTTATTAAGGACGGATTCGAGGATGGCCACAAGGCAGTTCACGTCGTCAATCCGGGTCAACGGAGCGAGCACATGCAGCGGCTGGTTGCGGCAGGGATCGATCCGGCGGCAGCGGAACGCAGTGGCCAATTAGAACTTCGAACCAATACCGACACTTACCTCCGCTAGGGCCAATTTGATAAGGATCGAATGCTGCACGCATTCGAACAAATCGCCAGCGGCAATGCTACTGGAACATTTCCGCTGAGCCGTATTGTTTGTCGAATGGACTGGGCGGCTGAAGGGAAATTTTACACGAACGATCTGATTGAATTCGAATCACGAGTAAATCATGTATGGGAGCATCACGACGACGCAGTGATTTGTACCTACCATCTTGGGAAATTTGGTGGGGACACCGTGATCGACATCATGCGCACGCATCCGATGATCATCATTGGCGGAATCCTCCAATGAAATCCATTCTTCGTACCTCCATGCGAATTCCTTCGAGAGTTCAGCGAACGACGAACTGGGCGGAGCACTTCAACCTCAGCAGGAAGCTAGCATGGCAGCCGAACCCGAAAGTCCCGCCGAGGAAGTTGACAAGATAGCGGCAATCATCGCGAAGGAACATGCGCTGCTCTCGTGCTTCATTTCAACTTGCTGATTCTCCTCGGAAAACATCCGCTCCGGTAAAATGTGATGAACTAATTCAGATGTCTGTTCACCGAAGGGTTGAAGTCATCCGCGATCGAGGCGGGGCCGTCGATTTGTTCTTGACCGATCGATGAAGGGGAAGTGCGCAGGGTCCCCTCACTTCTCCCCTCACCCATCGCACGACCTCCTCATAACTTACGTCAGTTCAACAATTCTGAATGGCACTCCTGCCTTTTTGAGTTTTTGCCTGCTGACGCTGCGGCGAAGTTGTGGAAATTAAATGGCTTGCAAAAACCGACCTCCTGCCTCCGAGAAATTCACAAGGGCGGTAGCAAAAAAAACAATGATCTCTAAGTGATGGAAAACAAAAAACATAAAATGGTCGGGGCGCCGAGATTTGAACTCGGGACCTCCTGCGCCCAAGGCAGGCGCGCTACCAGGCTGCGCTACGCCCCGACATGAAGTGCGTGATGATTATAAAGCACTTCCCAACGGAAATCTTGCTCCACCAGTCCAATTTGGTCACCTATGCCAAAAGTGTGCCAGAATCCGATGTTTTCATGCCATTGGGGTTAGCTTTGAGCGAAAAGCAGATTCCCCAAATTACTGAAAACACAGAGAAGACAAAGTAGGGAATGGAGCTGTTGGAGTCGGTCGGTCCGCGCCCAAAGCTGACGCGCTCCTTTTACGAGGAATTCCAAGAACTCCAAGGGTTCCATTTTGTCCGAATACGCAATCCGAAGGGAGCAAAAAAAGCGTGGCTGTTGAGCGATTGGTGGCATAACACGCCTGGCTCGTAACAGGCGTGCTGTTTGCGACCTTTTGTAAGCAATTCTTGTGAATGCACCGGCCGATTCTTGCTCAGATGCGTAACGACCGTTTCTGCTCGGCGGCGGTTTGGAAAACCGCTGCTAGTCGTCAGAGATCTACGGTGCAAGGACCTTCTCCACCTTTCACGGACTTGGCATTCATCTCCCAGTGCCTGAGCATACCCTCGAGGATTCGGCGGTTCGTGGGATTGTCGTCTACGACCAGGACTTTGACACCTCGCAGAATGTGTCTGCCTGCGTGAAAGGATCAAATATCAGCTTTTGCCTTTCCGGAGGGATACCGACCCCGGTGTCCGACACCGTGAAATGCAGGACACGGGCGTCGCCGTCTTCGGCTTCCAGCTGAACTTCTAGAGCCACTTCACCTTCGTCGGTGAACTTGATCGCATTGCTGACCAGGTTGGTCACTATCTGGCGGAGCCGACTGGTCAAGGTAAACCGGAAGAGGAGCTCCAGATCGCGGCTGCAAGCGGCCGGTCCGAAAGAGAATGCTGCCGCGTGCGTAAAGACGGATCACGGTTTTGGGCCAACGTAGTCATTACGGCGGTACGCCACTGGTCTGGGAGTCTACTTGGTTTTTCCGAGATTAGTCGCGATCTCACCGAGAGCAAGGGGTCGGAGGCGAAGTACCGCGGACTTTTGGAAGCGGCTCCGGATGCGATGGTAGTCGTGAACCAGCGCGGAAAAATCGCTCTTCTGAATCTTCAAGCGGAGACACAGTTCGGATATCACCGCGATGAACTCGTCGGACAGAAGGTGAAAAACATCATTCCGGAGGGCTTCGCGGAACGACTGATCGCGGACGGTACCCGAACCGCGGCTGACGCGCTGGCGCAGCAAATCGGTACGGGGATTGAGCTCATCGGTCGGCGGAAGAATGGAAGTGAGTTTCCGATAGAGATCATGCTGAGCCCGTTGGAAAGCGCCGAAGGAATCCTGGTGACGGCAGCGATCCGCGACATCAGCGTGCGCAAGGATGCGCTCTCGCGGAGTTGTCTGCAGGCCGCGACGCTTCAGAACCGTATCCCTTGATTCTCACCGACATGCACATGCCGGGAATGGACGGCTTCACGCTAGTCGAACGAATCCGCCAGAGACCGGAGCTGTCCACCGCAACGATCATGATGCTTAACTCGGCAGGACATCGAGGAGAGGCACAACGTTGCAAAGATCTAGGTGTCTCTGCCTATTTGTTGAAACCGATCCGGCAGTCGGGATTGCGCGAGGCCATCGCCCGAGTCCTTGGGGTCCACGAGCAGGAAGGCCCGATCCCTCTCATCACTCGGTTCCCCTCGAAAGGTGCGCGCGGGGCCGCGGCGTTCTTGCGCGTGCTGGTGGTGGAAGACAATCCGGTGAACCAGCGGCTGGTGGTACGGTTGCTGGAGAAGCGAGGGCACCGTGTTGAGGTTGCCGCCAACGGGCGGGAGGCCCTTCAGGCGCTGGACAAAGAGAGATTTGACCTGGTGCTGATGGACGTGCAAATGCCTGAAATGTGCGGGATGGAGGCAACTGCGGCGATCCGGCAAAACGAGAAAAGCAGCGGATTGCACACCCCGATTATCGCCTTGACGGCAAGTACCGATCGCGAGAGATGCCTGGCCATGGGGATGGACGGCTATCTCGCGAAACCTATCCGGCCGCTAGAACTCGACGAACTCCTGGAGAGTCACCTTGCGCGCCGGATGGAATCGGCTCTCACGCCTTAAGCTGCCGTACGAAGCAAATGAAGAATGTCGGTCCACGTACACAACTTCGCCCAATCTGGGGTTGTAGCGTTTTTATCTGCACTCATCTCGTCGAACCGAGCAGCCAGGCCGCAGCCGTGAGATTGGTCCTTGAAGCAAGCTGCGCAATGCTAGCTACGACGGCAGTTCAAGTCCCAGGCAGTTCACGTATTATTGCGGGGTGGTTTCTTCTATGTCTAGGAACTGGTCCGCTTTCATATTCAGCAAAACCTGGTGAACACCAGAAGGCCAGTCAACTTTGACGGTCGCCGTTTGTGCCGCCCCCAGACCAAAGTGCAAACGTTTGTCGCTCGAAGAAAGATAGCTCCCTGCTGCCGTCGCGAAGCGAACTTGGCCATTGACCTGTACGCGCGCTCCATATCCATCGCGATTGCTGCGCTTCCCGTGAAGTGTGATCGAAAGCCAATGGAGCATTCCTCCGCGGTTTAAAAAGACCTGCGGCCGTTCGCCCAAAGCGGTCGCGACGACGTCCATCCAACCGTCGTTATTCAAATCGCCGAACGCTGCGCCACGACCAGCGACGGGCACGACCGAGCCAGCTTCGGCTTTCTCGAAATGGCCGGCGTGATTCAATGCAAATAAGGGAGGCTCTCGATAGCGCAACGAACCATCATATGTCTCCACGTTGTCGAAAACGTGGCCTTGCACGATAAACGCATCCTTCCAGCCGTCATTGTCGAAATCTTCCAGCCCAACTCCCCAGCCCGAGGATGTTCCAGAAAGCGCGCCGAAGCCCGCTTCTAACTCTTGCGCACTGAAGGATCCGCCCCCGTCATTGTGAAACACGGCATAAGGTTCATGAGGTAGCTGGGTGACAATGATATCGGGGAGGCCATCATTGTCGTAATCCTGAAACACAACCCCCATTCCCGACAACATCTTGCCGCTATTTGAGCGGGCAGCACCGGCATCAAGCGCGCGTTCGGTAAACGTCCCGTTTCCATTATTGTGAAAAAGAAATTGTTCGGTGACGTCGTTGGCGACGAAGATGTCCGGGTATCCGTCGCCGTCGTAGTCTGCGAAAGCGACACCTAAACCGTGGCCCTTTTTCGACGCGATCCCGGAAGGCACGCTCACGTCCTCGAAAGTGCCATCCCCCCGATTGTGATAAAGAATGTTCGTTGTTGGGGGGAATTCTCCGGGTGGACAATACATTGGCTCTGCGGGGGTACCGCAGGTCTTACTGTTAGCGGGACTCCAGTCAAGATATCGGGTGACGAATAGGTCAAGCTTTCCGTCATTATCGTAGTCGAGAAAGCCCGCTGAGGCCGACCACCCTCCTGCCCCCACCCCCGCCTTGGCGGTTACGTCGGTAAACGTACCGTTTCCGTTGTTGTGATACAGGATATTCTTTCCAAAATTTGTCACATAGATGTCGGGGAAACCGTCGTTGTCGTAGTCGCCTACGGCAACCCCCATTCCGTAGTTGGTGTCCCCCGCGTTTGCCAACCCCGCTTGTACAGTGACATCGGTGAAGGTACCGTCGCGATTTTGCCGGTACAAACGATTCCAGTAAGCAGGATCATGACGGCCAAAAGTTGCGGGGCTGCGCAAGCGGTCGGAAATCTGACCCGCGTTCACGAGGAAAATATCAAGCAGGCCGTCATTGTTGTAATCGAGCAGCGCCACCCCACCGGGCATTGTCTCGATTAGATATTTCCGTGAGGTGGGAGAGTTGCGCAGTGTAAAATCCACGCCTCTCAGAGATCTCAGGTCAAAAAGCGATTTGGACCCAGGCTTTAGTTCGTAGCCAAACACGCTCAAGGCGCAAATCGTCGAAAACAGGCTCACATAGATTCTCAAGCGGACAGCTGGCAATCCGAGATCCTTTCTGGCGCGCAGTCGCTTCAGAGTGGTCGGTAGTTTTGTACCGAAGCTATCGCTTATGAAACGCCGACGAGTGATTTGTGCGACGAAATTCCAGGTCTGAGCTTTGCGTCTCCCCAGGAATTTCCACGCTGAAAATGTGCGGCGTGCTCTGCACCGTTCGCAACGCTACTGGCGGTTTGCCATTTTGACGGAAGCTCGCGGTCCCCGAATCCCAGTCGTACACTTCGACAAGCATTTGCTTCCACCATGGAGGAAACGTCCCCTGCCGTTCGCCGATGTGCAGGGTCAACGATAGAGGCGCAACCTCACACGAAAATTCCATTCGGAGAAATTCTCCGCGTTTGTACGCCAATGTCCTCCCGTCGTCCTGATACAAAGATCCCCGGCAATCTTTTCCCGGATACACGCGGAGTGTCAAAGGACCTTGGGGTGTCTGCTCGGTGCTCTGCGTCACCGGCTGCAGGGGCAAAATCGTGCCTTCTCTTACATAAACGGGAAGGGTCTCCAGCCTAGGCTGAATCACCAACGTCGGTTTTTCCACACCGACACTCTCAATCTGCGCGCCAGTCCAATGGTCGTACCAGATGCCGCCGGGCAAATACACTGGATAAGGATCAGGCTGCTCCGGAAATGGCGACGGCGCTATCAGGAGGTCCGGGCCGAACAAATACTCGTTGGGAGCATCCAGGTCCAATGGATGCAGATCCACAGTGGCACGAGGAAATTCGAGAAAGACCGGCCGGACGACCGGCAAACCCGTGCGCGAGAGTTCCTCTACAAGGGTGTAGAGGTACGGCAGAAGGCGGTAACGCTCCTCAATGTAACGTCTACGAATGGCTTCCTGCTCGGGTCCGTGTACCCACACTTCCTTGTCCCCGGAGCCCTTGTTTGTGTGATTCCTGTCGATTGGTTGGAAAGCCCCGAGCTCGGTCCAACGCGTCAAGAGTTCCGGGCCAGGCGTTCCAATGAAGCCGCCGACGTCTGCCCCGCACAATCCAAAACCGCTTAGCCCCAAATTGAGGAGCATAGGCGTGGTTAGTCGAAGATGATTCCACGAACTGGTGTTGTCGCCTGTCCAAGTAATTGCGAAGCGCTGGCCGCCGGCATAGGTCGCGCGGGTCAAGACAAATGGCCGCAAATCGGGGTTAATTTTCAACAGGCCTTCGTAGGTAGCCCGGGAATTCTCCATGCCGTAGACGTTGTGAATCTCAAGATGGCTGGCAGAACGCAGTCGAAATCCAGCTTCGTCGATCCGGTGCTGAACGTCGTCCGGCATGGTCAGGTTGGCGGTTTGAAAGACTGAGGGCTCGTTCATGTCGTTCCAAAAGCCCGCGACACCTTCCGACACAAAGTTTTTGTATAGCGTGCCCCACCATTCCCTGGTCTTCTGTTGGGTGAAGTCTGGAAAGACGGAGGGTCCCGGCCAGACGGTACCTACGTAGGTCGAGCCATCCGGGTTCTTGACGAAATGATCCGCGGACGCGCCGGTGTCATAGGGAGCATAACCGGCGTTGGCAACCCGAGCTATGTGCAAGTCCGTGATCGCTACGACGTGAAAATGATCTCGCTTCAACTCCGATAGCATCTTCGAAAAATGCGGGAAGCGTGCTGGGTCCACGGTGAAGGGGCGGTTCTTTTTTTGGAAATCGATGTCCAGATAGAGGACGTCGGCTGGTATCTTGTCCGAGCGCAGGCGCGATGCGATTTCGCGCAATCGACCTTCTGTCTCGTAGCTAAAGCGCGACTGCTGAAATCCAAGCGACCACCGAGGCGGCAGCGGAGGCAACCCGGTCAGCCATGCGTAGGTCATCACTACTCGCTTGGGGTCAGGACCGTAGAAAAGATAATAATCGATCGGACCGTTACTGGCTCCAAGCGAGTAGATGTCGTCCTCCCTCCTCCCGAAGTCAAAACTGGTGCACCACGTATTGTCCAAGAACACTCCCAGTGAGCGTCCTGCCCGCATGGTCATGAAAAACGGAATACTCTTATAGATGGGATCGCTTGACTCTTGAAAGCGAAAGGCGTCCGTATTCCAGAGGCGAAATTCCTGACCGCGCCGGTCCAAGGTGCCAACCTTGTCGCCCAGTCCAAAATAATGTTCGTCTCTGGGCATTCTCTTGTACAGGCGGAACTCGTTCCCGTGAACCTCGACCGGTCGCCCAGCGAGATCTTCCTGTAGAACATTTCCCTGGTGGTCCGTAATGGAAAGGCTGAAATTGTCGCGCGTGATTCGAACGCGCAGAATCTTGGTGTAAAACCCGTATGCGTCGGCGGACGATTCGGGAATCACGCTGACCGCCTGACGACGGACCTCCTCGGAAACTGCCCAAGAGGCATCTTCGGGCAGCTCACCGTGTGCTCCGATCCGGACCCGCAATACATCGTCACGAAGTGCCACTACTTGCAGGATTACGCTGCCACGGCGTAGTTCGATGCCGTTTGGTGTCGGTTTGATGGCGTCATCATTGCCTACCCGGGGAGCAGCCGACGCGCCATCGGAAGGTGCACCTACCATGCGCGAAATTGAACCAAATTGGAATGCCAAGCCTAGGATGAAGAGAAGAAATTTACTGCAGTAAGTACCACCTGCTCTTCCAAGGTCGATTCTCATTCATTCTTCCCGTGGTTCACTAGGCTGCTACTGCTGCATCCCAATCAGTTTGGCTGCACCATGGGAATAGAGCGTTGCGTTGGTGACCATAACACCGGTATTTCCGAATCTCCGGCTTGCGTGACGGCGTGGATGGCCCGTCCCAGAACGGCAGGGCATCGCTAGAGCTAGCGTGAACCTGGAAACTGGCAGCCCGCCGACTTCCTAATCGCAGGCTGCCAGACCATCGCCACGGTCGGCTACCAATAGAACTTCCCAGCGAACTGAAGGCTACGCGCCGGATATGCCGAGGTTATGGTCCCGAAATTAGCGTCGCCCAGGTTAGTGTCTGGCTCGAAGAAGTTCGGATGGTTGAACGCGTTAAACAGCTCGAAGCGGAATTGGAATCGCTTCGTCTCGGTAAAGTTCCACCATTTCTGTATGCCCATGTCCCAGTTAAAGTAGCGGGGCGCACGAAGGTCCGAGAAGAATCTTGGGGCATCCCCAAAGGTGAATGGAGCAGGCTGCGAGAATGCCGCAGGATTAATCCAATCATTAATCGATTGATTTTGCGGTATCGGGCTCACACCCGGGACCACATTGGGACGCTGGTTGAAACCAAAGCCCCCGGTATTGTTTTGCGCTGGGGCGATGGAAAGCGGCAGCCCTGACTTCGCAGTCAGAATTCCTGTCCACTGCCAGCCCCCTAGCACCGCGTTTACAGGTCTGTTCCAATCCGATCCAAACTGCTTCCCCTTACCCAAAGGCAATTCGTAGTTGTAATAGACCACCAGGCTGTGCGGAATGTCCGTTACGTCGACGGAACGCTCAGCGGCGAGGTCGTACGAATTCCGCACCGAACTCCCGCTGCCCGGAAATGCCCAACCAGAATTACCTTGCACGTTGTCCAGGAATTTCGAGTAGGTGTAGGAAATGTTGAGGTCAAGCCCGGAGTGCCAACGATGCGTATAGGTCGCTTGCAAAGCGTTGTAAGTCGACCCACCCACGGCAGGCTCTGCCTCGGTAACGCTGCAGTACTCTGGATAAGGACGCAACAATTGCCCCTGCACAATCGTTGGCTCGTTGAGCCCGCAACCGCTTTGCGTTATGTGCCCAAAGAAGGGGTTCGGAACCATTGCGTTGAGCGCATTCCCCATCGCCAAATCTGCGACCGGAAGTTCGTTCCACTCCAAATATTGCGCCAACACATGCACCCCGTGATTTCCGACGTACGTGATATCGATCAGGTCGTTGTTGGTTAGGCTGTATTGCACTCCGGCCATCCACTGCTGAACGTATGGTGAACTCCGGACCGGATCGGTCACCGGGTTAAGTCCAAAGCCCACGTCCGTCAGCCCGCCCAAGGAATTACCCGTAGGCACCACCTCACTCGGAAACGCGCTCGGCAGTCCCAGAGACGCATTTCCGCTCAGGGTGGACGAAGGATTTAAGCCATTGTTGAGACTCGTGACCCACGGCGTCGATTGCGAATATCCTGTATTGGGCCCTTGGCCGTAAAAGTTCGGCACGAAAAATACGCCGTACCCGCCGCGCAACACAATTTTGTCGCGCAATTGATAAGCCGCTCCGACGCGCGGGGCGAAGTTGGTGTACGAGGTGTTATATAAACCGCTGTTGTTGGGTGAGTTGAAGATCAACTCACCCGGCACGTTAAATCCGACTGCGGAGCTAATGGGATTCGCCGCGGTAAAGTCAAAATACTGCTGTGCATCATGCCTTTCCGTCGGCGCCGTTTGGATTTCATAACGCAGGCCGAGGGTCAGGGTCAGCTTCGGCTTCACCTTCCAGCTGTCCTGCAGATACCAGCCCAGCAGGTGCTTATCGGTAGCCGGGAATTGCGTAAAACCAGTTTGATCTGTGCCGCTTCCCACACCCAACAGAAAAGAAGCGAACCCGTTGCCGGTTCCGGCCGCCGAGTCTTGTGGATTAGGCCCCGCGGTAGTGGTCGTCTGGAATTGCAGAACGGTGTTCGCGTAGTGTCCACCATCGATCCGCGCCCACACGTCCATAAATCCAAACGCAATTTCATGCTTCCCCTTTACTTTCGTGAAATCCACCGAACTGGTCCACAACGTTTGCGGGGTGATGTAATTATCCAGCCCAGCTTGCGCACCAAGGGCCGAGAAGCTCTGCGGCTGGATCTCTGGGAAAGACGGCGCGATTGGATCGATGAAAGAGGGGAGCCCAATTGTCGAAGACTTGTACCCAAGGCTCTGGGTAACCGACTGCTCCACGTGGCGGTTCACCCCGAAATTCACGCTCATGTTAAACGTCGGGTTGATAACGTGGTTGTAGCCGATGTTTACGCTGTACCGGTTATTGGGAGCGATTACTCCCGGTCCCCCCATATCCGAGGTGCCGTAGTACGTCGGGAAATTTATTTTTGTCTCGTATTTCTGTGACCAGCGCACGTTAATCCGGTCAGAGTCGGAGAAGTTGTGATCGATTCGGCCCGAATATTCGTTGGAATGGGCGGCGGCCGATGCGGCTGCCGTAAAATTGTTCACCAGATTGCCATTCGTTGGTGTGGGCCAATAACTACCCGTGGCGATGCCAGACGCGATTTTGTCCAGCAATGCTGGCGGAATGATGTTGCCCGGAAAAGCGTCTCGGATGTATCCCGTCTGCGTAGCGACAAGGCCTGTCGTCGGATCTATTACTCCAGCCGTAATGGGTCGCGTGCTGAATGGATTGTAGATTGCCCCGCTCAAGATCGGTCGTCCCAAGGCGTCCGTCTGTCCGGTTGGCGCTCCTAGCAGCGCGGAGAAATCTCCCGACCTTTCCGCCGTCGTAGGCATCGTGCCGACGAAAGTGGCAGGTGTCGCTTGCTTCAGACCTTCATAGTACGCAAAAAAGTAGGTCTTGTTTTTCCGGATTGGCCCGCCGATGGTGGCACCGTACTGATTGCGGTGAAACGCCGGTTGCGCTCCATTATTGAAGAAGTATCTCGAATCCAGTGCGCTGTTGCGGTAAAACTCCCAAGCATCCCCGTGGAATCCATTCGTGCCCGATTTCGTCACGACGTTGATGACGTTGCCGCTGCTCCATCCATATTGCGACGTGAACGCGTTGGTCTGAATCTTGAACTCTTGTACGTCGTCCACCGACGGAACGTAGATTACCCCGCCCCAATCGACGCGCGTGTCGTACGTGCCGTCCAGCAGGTACGCCGCGGTGTCAAAGAAGGTACCGCCAAAATTCAGGAACGAAATATCTTGATCGGCGCTTCCTGAGATGCCTGGGGCTCCTACAACCTGTTCTTCCGCGGTATTGCTGACCGAAGAGTTCAGTTCCGCCAAACTGATGACACTTCGCAGGTTCAACGGAAGTTCAACGACCTGCCGAGCGGAGATATCCGACGAAATATTGGCGTTATCCGCGTTCAGCAGCGGAGCTTGGGAGGTGACTTCGACCGTTTCCGTCACCGCCCCGACCGACAATTTAATATTCTGCTCCACTGTCTGGCCCGGCTCCAAAGTGATCCCATCTTGTCGGTATTGTTTGAAGCCAGGCACTTCCACAACCAGCGTATAAATGCCGGGAGGCAACAGGGTAAAACTGTATAAGCCGGTATTGCCGGTCGAGGACGCTCGAGAAATCCCGCGCTCCGCACTGGTCAATGTAAGCTTGGCCCCGGCCACCGCTTCTCCGGACGAATCCGCGACACCTCCGTTCAGAGTCGCCGTTATGGCCTGCGTTTGACCAAACATCGGTCTGCCGCTTAAGAACACAAACGTCATGGCACCGAGCAAAAATCGTACCTTCCAAGATGGTTTTCTAAATGACATAAGGAGGTCCTCTCTATACCGCGGGCGGGTGGCCTCGACTCCACCCGACTGTCCGGCTGGCCTGCCAATTCTTACGAGCCCTCGGAGGTTTCGACGCATCCTCAAAATGGTGCAGAAGCCCGAGGGCACAACCCAAAACGTTGATCACACATATAGAAAGTCCTTGTCCGAGCTGCAAGGGTTTGCCGGTAAAGAAAAGGAGATAAGGACGATAAGACCTCGAGCAATGTCTTATCATTACTATTTCCAATGACTTGCGGTGGGATAAGAGTTACCGAAAAGAGCTTCGACAAGCCCTTATGCATTGCGCGCGGATCGAAAGCACTGTACTATCGGCCCCATCGGATTTTCTGATACACAAAATTCACCGTACCGGTGCTACGTTTCGCGGTGCAGCGATGCTTTTCACTCGTGTCACACGGTAGGGCAACATTGCTACCAGAACAGGCAACGGAAAACTGGACACCCTTTAGCGAAGGCGAAAAGGCAGCCATACAGCAGCAACTGGAACACTTGCTCGCATCTCCTCTATTCCACTCGAGCAAAAGATACCCGAGTTTCTTGAGGTTCGTTGTCGCGCGCGCTTTAGCGGGTCAGACCGACCAACTCAAGGAGCGTATTCTTGGTGTCGAAGTCTTCGGCCGGCCAGCCGACTACGATACCAACACTGACCCCATTGTTCGGGTCACCGCCGCGGAAATTCGCAAACGCATCGAACATTATTATCACGACCCGAAGCACGGCCAGGAGATTCGGTTCTTCCTGCCCACTGGCTCCTACGCTCCACAGTTTTCTTTGCCGGGACATCCTCTCGGTTTGGTGGGAACGTCGGTGGAATTGGCTGGGCACGGCACGGATAACGCGGTCCCGCAACCTTCCGTAGCTCATGGTTCACAAGCCACGAAATGGATTTTCTCGAATAGACGATGGCCGATCCTTGCCTTTGCTCTGATAGCCGTGGTGATCGTGTCTGCCGCATTTTGGTACCTTGCTCGGCCACCGGCCCTCAGAGTGTTTTGGGAACCGTTTGTGAACTCGCCCGAACCACTCCTTTTCTGTATTGCCGACCAGAATCAATATTCGACGATTCGATTACGCGATGCCGCTGACCCGCAGAGGGAAACGACCCTGTCTGACAGCATGATTACCGTTATCATCGACGACGTCAGCCCTCTGGTTAATGTCGCCGGCCTGCTTCGCACCTATGGAAAAAACTATCGTGTGCTCGGTGAGTCGACCACCAGTTTGACCGATCTGCGCCGGAGTCCATCGGTGTTCATCGGAGCGTTCGATAATAGTTGGACGCTGCGGTTAACTTCCCCTTTGCGTTTCCATTTCGCGAACAACCCTGAAATGACGCAATTGTGGATCGAAGACCGCGCCAATCCGGAAAAACGTGACTGGGCGTTGAATCGCTCACAACAGCAGCAAACTGGAACCTACAAGGATTACGCCATTGTGGCGCGTTTCGTGGACCCCGATACCGATCAATATGTTGTCATCGCCGCAGGCATCGGGCGCGGGGGCACCGTGGCTGCCGGCGAATTTCTAGTCGACGCTCATCGCATGAATGACATGGTGAATCTGGTGGCGCGGGACTGGAATCGAAAAAATATTGAAATTGTCCTTGAAACCCAGGTCATTCAAGGCCGCTCTGGTCCTCCACGCACCAGTGCGGTTCATGTCTGGTAGGTCTGTCTGCGCGGTTCGTGCCGCCGGTTGTTCTGAACTAGCGGCGCTAAGGAAAGCATTGCGGCTCAGAGCAAGGAAGCATGACCGACACAGGGCATCTTCGTTTGAGGAGCTCCCACGTGCACTTCGCGATGAGGCTACTGGCTCGTTGCATTCAGCTGTTGAGCGAGATCGAGAATCATTTGAACGACAGCCGCGTCGCCGATCGCGGTATTAACCATGAGATGGTAAATGTCGCGTTGAGGCCATGCGTGGTGGAAATACTTGTCGATAAAATCAGCCCGCTCCCGATCTACGGAATCCACCAGCTGCTCTGCTTCGTTCTGACTCTTGCCGCGCGCCAAGAGTCGACGCACTTTGGCTTCTCTTGGAGCATAAAGAAACACGCGCAAAGTGTCTCCGTTGTTCCTTAAGAACTGCTGCGAGCCGCGGCCGACAATTACAGAGTTTCCGTCTTTGGCCACCTTTTGCACCACGCGTTCCGTCATCTTCAAGATACTTTCGCTGTCCACCAACTTGAGCTTGTGGGCATTCAAACTTCCTTCATAACTTCCGCGCAAGAAGGATTTGAATAGCCGATAGTAGAGCGGATCGGTTCGCTCCTCGCGAAGCTGGACCACCGCCTTGGGACATTCGGCAAGCTTCGCGATCTCCTCGGTTAGTGACTGATCCCACAGTCTCCAGCCCAAGTGCGTTGCCAGCAGCTGAGCAATTTCGCCACCGCCGCTGCCGTACTCCCGTTCAATTGCGACGATTCTGATCATTGAACACCGTCAGGTACGTTAACCTCGATACGCCATCCTCCCAAATCAATTGTCTTCGCGCAATCCACCGCCATTTCATTTCACTCACTCCACGACTACCGCGCCGCCGCCACTTGGATCATTCTTCCTCAGCGCGAAGGCCAGGAAAAACATAATTCCTGCCCCCACAGCAAGGACCATGAAGGTATCGATGTAAGCCAGGCTGGCGGCCTGCGATTGCAGGGATTGGTAGATCCTGGCATATGCCTGCATGTGTGCTGCCGACACACTTAATCCCGAGTGTGCCAACTGCTGGGCAAGGCCATTGGCCGAATTCTGGAAATTAGTATTGTCGGGCCGAGCATACTCGACCAGCCGGGCCTGATGGAATTGCGCGCGCCGCGCAATTAATGTGGTGACTAAGGAGGTTCCGACACTGCTTCCGATGTTGCGCATGAAATTGACGATCCCAGCGACTGCGTTGTTCTTCTCAGCCGGAATGCCAATGTACGCCACCAGCGTAATGGGAACGAACAGAAAACCCAAACCAATCACTTGGGCGATGCGCAACAAAGTGGCGGCTTTGAAGCTTATGAGCAGATCAATGCGTTTCGTGGAATAGAACATGGCGATGGACAATGCCAGCCAGCCAAAGGCGATCAAATAGCGCGCTTGGAACTTGGTCGTAAGCTGGCCCATGAGGGGCATCTCGATCAATAGCACCATGCCGCCAGCGGAAAGCGCCAACCCGGCGAGCTGCGAGGTGTAACCCAAAAGCGTCTGGAGAAACTGCGGCATCAGCACTAAGCTGCTGAACAACAAGATTCCCAGAGTGAACATCATCAAGTTCGCGCTGGCGAAATTGAAGCTCTTGAACAAGCGCACGTCAATGATCGGCGCCCTTTGGAACCATTCCCAGATCACCAGCGAAACTAAGCATACCGTCGCAACGATAACTAATGTAGTGATGAACCGCGATCCGAACCAATCATCTTCCTGGCCCTTGTCCAGCAAAATCTGTAATGCTCCGATACCTAGTGTGAGGAGAGCGATGCCAATGTAGTCCAATTTCACTCCTGCTGCCTTGATCTTGCTTAGGTACGGCGGATCTTCGACGAAGCGTCGCACCAGAAACCAAGTACCGATGCCGACGGGAAGATTGATAAAAAAAATCCACCGCCAGGAATAGTTGAAGGTGATCCATCCGCCCAGTGTTGGACCAATGGTAGGTGCCATGATGGCGGTAATGCCGTAAAGTGCAAACGCCAAGCCTCGTTGTTGTGGCGGAAACGTGTCAGCCAGAATGGCCTGGGCCATTGGCTGCAGGCCGCCCCCACCAGCGCCTTGCAGCACGCGAAAGAGCAGCAGCATCCCGAGACTCGGCGCCAACCCGCAAAGTAAAGAGCTCATCGTAAACACCGTCAAACAGGCCATGAAAAAACGCTTGCGTCCTAACGCACCCGCAAGCCAGCCGCTGATAGGCAGAATGATGGCGTTGGAAACCAGATAAGAAGTCAGCACCCAGGTACTTTGATCGTTGCTTGCGCCCAGGCTGCCGGCCATGTACGGCAGCGCGACGTTGGCGATGCTGGTATCGAGCACCTCCATGAATGCGGCAAGCGCCACAACGACAGCAATGAGCCAAGGATTGTATTTGGGTCGCCAGACGTCCTGCTCCAAGGTGCGAGCGGCAGAGCTCATTGGAGGTACACGTCCGGCACTACGTTCATGCCTGGTCGAAGCTGGCGATCCCGGTTTTCCCCTGGCTCGAGAACAATTTTTACAGGAATTCTTTGGACAATTTTCACGTAGTTGCCCGTCGCGTTCTCGGGCGGAAGCAAACTGAAGAGCGGGCCTGTTGCAGCGCCAATGCTGTCCACGTGCCCCTTGAGCGTTCGTCCTGTCGCATCCACGTGCAGTTCGGCTCTCTCGCCCACGCGCATGCGTTTAAGCTGCGTCTCTTTGAAGTTGGCTGTGACCCACACTTGGTCGAGAGGCACCACCGTGAGAAGTTGCTGGCCGGGTTGTACGTTCAGCCCGACCACCACCGTCTTGTTCACTTCGCCGGTGACGGGCGCAGATACTTTGGTGTATTGCAGATTCAACTGGGCTTGTTCGAGCAGTGCGCTTTTTTCTTGTACATCGGCGATTGCCGCGCGCACGCGAGCTCGCGTCGACGACACCTGCTGCGGTCCGGTCTCCGCGGTTTTGTGGTTGGCCTGCGCTTGGCCCAGTCGGCTCAGGGCCTGCTGTACGAACTGCTGCGCGGCCGACTCAGTGTCGCGCGCCGCCGCTACCGCTGCGGTACTGGATTTCGCCGCGGCCAAGGCCTGATCGTAAACCTGCTTGGCCACTTCCCGCTTGTCTACCAGCATTTTGTAGCGTTGCAGGTCTTCTTGCACTCGCACATCGTTGGCCTCGACCTCCTCCAGTTGCGAATGGGCGGCGCTGAGCTGCTTCTGTGCGGCAATGATTCCCGCGTCTGCATTGGTAATATCCGAAGCCGTGAAGCTCAGTTGGCTTGAACTGTTCACCGAGGTGATCGGCACCGTGATACTCAAAGATTGGGCCGTCGCTTCGGCGTTTTGCAGATTGGCTTGCGCCTGCGCGACTGCGACCTCATAGTCTTTCGGGTCGATCTCCACCATGACGGTACCTTGCTGCACCCACTGGTTGTCGTCTACGTTGACCTTCACTACGTATCCGGAAATACGCGCACTGACGGGATAGAGGTGGACATCGGCCTGCGCGTCGTCGGTCGATTCATAACTGCTGAAGTAGCGCCACAAGAACAGGCCGCCGACAACCAGCACGACGACGACGATAATCACAATCAGGATGTTCCGGCGGCGGTTCGTGTTCCGGTACACTCGAGGCGCAGCTTCCGTATCCGCCGACCCGGATGCACCAATTGGGGATACGTTGACGGTGCCTGGTACCGAACCTGGCACCGAATGGGTTGGGTTCTCTTCGGCCATATTCACTTGTCCTTGAAGTATTCCCTGACGCTCTTTTCCGCCATGCCCAGTGCCCTGGCCAGAGATATTTTGGCAAGATTGAAACTATAGAGACTGGAGATATACTGCTCGTGGGCGCTGGCGACCAATTCCTGCGATTGCACCACTTCCACGGTGTCGGTGACGCCCGCGCTGAAACGATCGCGCGATTGGGCGAGCGTCTCGTCCGCCAAATCAATGTTGCTGCGCGCCACCTTTACCTGCTCCGCCGACGACTCCAGGTTCAGCAGCGCGGTGCGAACGTCGGAGTCAATCTGCGCGCGCAGATTTTCCTGACGCTCTCGACTCTGCTGCAATCTCGCGTCCGCCTGTAAAATGTCACCGTGAACGCTGCCCCCTTGAAAGATCGGAATCGATAGCGTGCCGCGCACGTCGAACACCTCCGTGGCCGTCGAGGGATGAGCGCCTCCCGCACCATAGTCCGCGTTAAAAGAAAGCGAGGGAAGATAGCCCGCGACGGCAGCCTTGCGCGAGAATTCCGCCACCCTCACCTCGCTCAGAGTAGCCTGGTAATCGGAGCGCGAAGCATAAGCGCGATTCAGCGCCTCCTCAACCGTGATGCCGTCGAAGGGCTGGTATGGCGACTTGTCCGTAAACTCGAATTCCTGTCCGGGAGCCAGCCCGATGACGCGTGCCACCGTCAGCTTCTGGATCGCGAAATTATTCTTCGCCTGAATCAACTGCTGTTGCCGCGTTTGGAGCTCTACTTTCGCCCGCAGGCCGTCGATGTCTGGCGAAGTGCCTGCAGTCACTTGATCGCTCGCTTGATCGTAGAGCGCCTGGGCCGTTTTGACCTGTGCTTCCGCCGTCTCGATGCGCGCTGCGTCGGCGATTCCCTGCAAATAGGTGTAGCCTACGGCCAGCACTACCAGATCGCGCGCGTCTTTGTAGCTGTATTCGGCGGATTTCAAGCTCTGGCCGGCCGCGCGCGTTGCGTTAATCGACTTCCAATCAAATAGGGACTGCGTGACGGATACCCGGGCGTCAAAATAAGAAAAAGGACCGGCCGACGCGGGAATTGTGAGCCCATCAAGGCTGCTGATTCCCAACTCTGCAAGATTGATTTTCGAGTCGGCCACATAGGGCGCCGCCGCTACGTGCGGCAGGAGCGCGCTCAACTGGTCCCATCGTTGTCCGCGGGCCGAACGAATGTCTGCATGCGAAAGCAGCAGCCCGAGATTCTGCTTCAACCCACGGTCAATGGCCTCCTGCAACGAAAGCGGCATTACCCCCGGAACAGGTTTTGCAGGCACGCTGCCCGCGAATGGGCTCACGCCGAGTGTTCCTGAGATAGGCTGGCCAGGCGAGCTTGCACCAGGTGTGGTCTCGGTTTGCGCGAGTGTTGTTGCTGCTGCACAAAACAAAATACCGGCCAGCAAGAAGGCCCGGATGGGTCTGTAGTCGAGCCTCAAGAACCCTCCCGGGTTACGACTTCTCGCGCGCAGTGTGGGGCGCCGCCACATCCTAGTGCGATCAGCTGTTTCGAGCAATGGGATTTAGCCCAGCGCCCCTGCCCGATGCGGCCCAGCGCGATGCTCGCGGAATATGCGGTCGTAGACGATTACTGGCGTGATGAAACCTGATGATGGCTGGTGACCGTAAAGGCTGCGAGGAAAGGATCGAGTGGGGGTTAGGGGGCCATGGCCAAGGGCCCAAAGTAATGACGCCATGAGCCGCCGATCGGCAAGCTTGCCACCGAACGTATTCCCAACCTCAAACACTTGGCGCGAAATAGAAATTTCTGCCGGAAGAGTTCACAGGGCCATGCCTCAGAAAAGAAGTAACCTGGGTATCGCATTGGACGCGGGTACGCGGTGGAAGCCCCGCCTACGCGCGTCTTGTGAAGTACGAACCTGCAACGCGCCTTCACCGCTTGTGTGCGACTTCCGGGATTACGTTATTGCTTTTGGCGCCGGCGGTCTGTTCGGCCCAGCGTTGCCGCACTGCTGCCACAAAGCCTTCCCTGTCGTTTCGTAGCTCCCGGACCAGCGGTTCGTTGCCGGTATCTTCGTGGGCCGCGGCCCACAGCACCATTTCTGCCATCACCGGCGCCAGATTGATTCCTTTCGCAGTAAGCAAATAAATCACTTTCCGTCCATCGGAGGAATCCCGCTCGATCTCAATAATTCCATATGCCTCCAGCTTACGGAGGCGATCTGCCAGGATGTTCGTAGCGATTCCTTCATACGATTCCAAAAATTCCTTGTAGCTCCGGAACCCTCGCAGCATCATGTCGCGAATAATCAACAGCGACCAACGGTCGCCCAGCATCTCTACGGATGCATTCAAGGGACATCCCGACCGTCTTTTCGGGCTCAGCTTCTTGCTGGACATATTTCCACCCTAGCATATTTTTACTTGCATTTGAAAAGTGAATTGGGCAGACTCGCTTTCGGACCGCAATTCTAGCGTTCGAGTTGTGGTCTTCCAGAAATCACGCACCACCAGGCTTGCGATTCTGAACCTGCAGAACAGCTCTCGAGCCAAACGCCATCTCCGCGACCCGTGGCGAAATCCCCTAAGGAGCAGACGATGAGCAGCGTGCGACTGCTGGTAGGCACCCGCAAAGGCGCCTTTATTCTTACTTCCGATGGAAAGCGCGAAAGATGGGGCGTCAGCGGTCCTCATTTTGCCGGCTGGGAGCTGTATCACATCAAGGGTTCTCCCGCCGACCCCAATCGTCTGTACGCGTCACAGTCTACCGGCTGGTTTGGGCAACTCATCCAACGCTCCGACGACGGTGGCAAAACTTGGCAGCCCGTTGGCAATAAATTCGTGTACGAAGGTGTCCCCGGCACGCACACGTGGTACGACGGGACTCCGCATCCCTGGAAGTTCGCGCGGGTCTGGCACCTGGAACCTTCGCTGAACGATCCTGACACTGTCTATGCCGGCGTCGAAGACGCCGCATTGTTCCGCTCGACCGACGGCGGCAAAAATTGGGAAGAGCTTCCGGGACTTCGCACTCACAGCTCTGGCCCCTCCTGGCATCCGGGCGCAGGCGGAATGTGCTTGCACACCATCATTCTCGACCCGAAGCATCGCCATCGCATGTTCGTCGCCATTTCCGCGGCGGGCGCCTTCCGCAGCGACGATGACGGGAAAACCTGGAAGCCCATCAACCGCGGCTTGAAATCCGAAGGTATTCCCAACCCGAACGCCGAAGTCGGCCACTGCGTTCACCGCATCGCCATGCACAAATCGCGTCCCGACGTTTTGTTCATGCAGAAGCATTGGGACGTCATGCGCAGTAAAGACGCCGGCGACACTTGGCAAGAAGTCAGCGGCAACCTGCCCACCGACTTCGGCTTTCCGATTGACGTCCATGCGCATGAGCCGGAAACTATCTACGTGGTGCCGATCAAGAGCGATTCCGAACACTTTCCACTGGACGGCAAACTGCGCGTGTATCGCAGCAAATCCGGCGGAAACGAATGGGAACCATTGACGAAAGGGCTTCCGCAAAGGGATTGCTACGTCAACGTGCTACGCGCCGCCATGGCGGTTGACTCGCTCGATGCCTGCGGCGTCTACTTTGGAACGACGGGAGGCCAGGTGTACGCATCGGCGGACGCGGGCGATAACTGGACTCCCATCCTGCGCGATCTTCCTCCCGTCCTTTCCGTGGAGGCTCAAACCCTGCAATGATTCGTGTGCTCCTTCCCGCGCATTTAAAAACGCTCGCCCGCGTCAGCGGCGAAGTGCAAGTCGAGGTTGCCGGCCAGCCGACCATTGTCTCGGTTCTGGACGCGATCGAAGCATCCTATCCGATGTTGCAAGGAACAATTCGCGACCACGTGACCCAGGAGCGCCGCCCTTTTGTCCGCTTCTTCGCTTGCGAACAGGACTATTCGCTGCAACCGCCGAGTACGCTCCTGCCCAAAGCTGTCGAGCAGGGGGCCGAGCCATTTCTGATTGTCGGCGCCATGGCTGGAGGTTAGAATTCGCCGCACTACGCCCACAATCCCCAGCGCCAGGCAAAATCGAATTGGTTCGAGGCACTCACGCCGAGTCTTAGAATCCATCCAACGACTGGGCTTCCGCATTTAGCAAAATCTGGTACGAAGCAAAGGGGTATGTCGTGCAAATAAATCCTTATCTTCACTGTAATGGTCAGTGTGAGGCAGCGTTTAAGTTTTACGAAAAAGTCTTGGGCGCCAAAATCGACGGAATGTTCACCTTTGGCGATTCTCCCATGGCGAAAGAAGTCCCCTCGGATTGGCAAAAGAAAGTTATGCACGCCCGGATGACAGTGAATGGCAACGTACTGATGGGCGCCGACGCGTCATCGGAACGTTATCAGCGACCGCAAGGCTTTTCCGTATCCATTGGCGTGAAGGAACCTGAGGAAGCGGAACGTGTCTTCAAAGAGCTGGCACAAAATGGCACCGTGCAAATGCCCATCCAGAAAACCTTCTGGTCCGCGCGCTTCGGTATGCTGGCCGATCAGTTCGGTATTCCCTGGATGGTGAACTGCGAGCAAGCGGCGTAACATTTAGGTCGTAACTGCCCTCCTCAAAGGTGGAGCGACGTGAGGTTTGTAGGCGATGTGCAGAAATATTAAAACCCTTTTCAATTTTGATCCGCCGGTTTCGGAGGACGAGGCCCGTGCCGCCTCGCTCCAGTTCGTGCGAAAAATCACCGGCTTCAATAAGCCCTCGAAAGCAAACGAAACAGCATTTCTCTCGGCCGTCGACGAGATCGCTGGTATTGCCAGCCGGCTTCTGCGTTCTCTGGAAACCAACGCGCCTCCCAAGAATCGGGAACAAGAGGCGGCCAAGGCCAAGGCTCGTGCCGCGGAACGTTTTGCTAACTGATTGCCCCGAAAAGAGATGAGTTGCTGGCGGGGGGAGGGACCGCCGGGCTCCCCGGACTTCGTCCTGCGCTACCGCCCAGCCGTCCCCTCGTCATCACGGTTGCTCCGGGCTGTTGGAGTTCGGCGCCGGGGCCTGGGCGGGCGATAGCTCCATGGAATTGGTGGAGGCGCCGTAGGATTGGTTGCCGATCAGGCTGCGCTGTTGTTCCACTAGCGCGTTCAGGCGGACGAAGGTTGCGCGTTCTTGTTGGGCCTGGTCCGGAAGTTTCGCTTTGGCGTAGGCTTTTGCGAGAATGAAATGGATTTCCGGGCTGCCTGGATTGATTTTGTTGGCGGCTTCCAGCTCGCGCAGCGCTTTTTCTTCCTCTCCTAGATCCAGATATGCGCGGCCCAGCGTGTAGTGGGCCTTCGCGGACTGGGGCGCGAGTTGAATGGCGTGCTCTGCCGAAGCCAGAGCGTCGGTCGGATGGTGCTGACGCAACGCGATCGAAGCGAGAAGAAGGTACGGAAGTTCACTGGCGGGAGAGATGCGGACCTCCTCGCGCAGTGGTAGTGTCGCTTCGTCGTATTGGGAAAGACTGGCCAGGGCAAGTCCGTAGGTGAAGTGCAGAAACGGCGTGTTGGGATATTCCTTTAGAAGTAACTGGAGCTTGGGAAAAGCTTCGGCGTATTTGCTTCCTTGCAGCAAGATGGCGATTTCTCCGGCCCTTTGCACCAGGGTGCGCTGCTGCGCGGGAATTTGGTCGGAGAGGAGCGGCATGCGCAACAGAGCGATGCCAAGCGCAAACCGAATTTCGCTCGCGAGCGTTTCGTGATTGGCTTCGGGCGCCAGCAATCCCGCGGCGCTTTCGTATTGCCCGCTTCGGTCGAGAAGGATTCCGAGATGATACCGTGCCAGGCGGACCGACTCTGCACTGCCCCCCAGTCCTAAATCCTGGCCGCGCTGGAGATGGATGAGCGCGTTGTCGTAGTCTTTGAGGGCAAATTCGCTGAGACCCATGACCGCCCAAGCAGTGCCGTCGTTGATCTGGCGTTCCGCGGGCCTGCGCTCGATCCAAATCTTTAGGTGGGCAATGGCGTCGGAGTATTTTTCGCTCGAATAGTCGCCCATCGCTTGATTCCAGAGATTGTCGGGATTCGGCGGAACCGCTTCCGCCGGGGAAGAGCGGCGTGCGTAGATCCGCGCCATCAGTTCGTTTTGCGGTGCTTTTTCCGGAGCGAAATTCCTGGCGATGCGAGATTCCTCGCGTCGTTGTTCTTGTGCCTCTTGGTCGTTTCCTGCGGCTGCGAGTGCCTTGGCGTAGGAATCGTGTAGATAGGGTGTGCCGGGATGTTCCATCAGGATTTGCGGGAAGTCATGGAGAGCGGTTGCGGAATCGCCCCGGGCAAGGCGTGCGGCGATTTCTCCGGCAGAGCGCACCAGCGCTTCCTGCGAAGGGTCAAGCTCGTCGGGCAAGACCGGAGCATGCAGCAGAGCGAGTCCGAGCGCGAGTTTTGCTTGAGCAGGGATTTGGCCTTCGCCGAAAGCGGACCTCAGCGTGGTTGTAGCGCGGTCAAAATCGCCCTCGCGGTTCAGTAATAGCGCCAAATGATATTTGGAGACGCGCGCAATTTCTGGATCGTCTCCGGTTCCAAGTTGTTGCCCTTTTTCCAGGTGCGCCGTAGCGTTAGCGTAGTCTTTGGTCTCAAATTCACAGAGACCGAGAAAATTCCATGCGGGGCCCGCAGTGGGTGCGAGTTCGGTCAACTTCTGGAACGCAGGAATCGCGTCGGCGTAGCGGTCGGTGTCGTACTGCAGCGTGCCGAGGAAGAACCAGCCTTCCTGCCAGTCGGGGCGGATGGCAACGGCGCGGCGATAGTTTTCGATGGCCACCTCGGTGCGGCCGGCGTCGCGAGCAGAGGACGCGGCTTGAGCGGCGACGGCGAAGTCGGCTTGGCTATCCTGAGACGGGGTCAGTGTGGCTGGCTCCGCGAAAGCCGGTGCGACGAAACACCAAACTAAAAGGCAGAGCCAAACACCGCGAGCGGACAGCTGGCGATAGATTCGCCTTGAAGGCATATTCGATATCCCCACCCCCGGGTAATTTTTGCTTGAACGTGAAATGCGTTTGCGAGCTTCGGGCAAAGTCGCGAGAACCACTTCAGCAGTGAGGCCGGCACGGGTCAAAGCGGAACCTATCTGGCCGCCAAGGCTTTCAAAGCGTTGTTGTTCCGGCAAAAGGACCAGGCCGTCGCCGGGTCGAAGCATGGCGAAGCGGGCGCCCGTGGCGAGACCTAGATCTTCGTGGAACTGTTTTGGGACGGTGAGTTGTCCCTGCTCACCGATCTTGGTAGTGGTGAGATATTCGAGAGTTTTGTTTCGCGTGGCCATAGGATTAGGCTCGCAGGAGTAACCTACCACAGCTTACCGCAGCCGCTGGTAGTCAGAGAAAAGACACTTACGAGAGGTAACTGAGGGTTTGTTCGATGAGTTTGGTGGTGGGGGCGTAGGGGTCGTTGGGAGCGTCGAATTCGATGGAGAAGTAGCCGCGGTAGTTGGCGGATTTGGCGATTTCGAAGGTTCGTCGGAGATCGACCTTGAACTGCTTGCCGCGGTCGTCGACTTCGCCGTCTTTTACGTGGGAGATGTTGTAGGCGCGAGCGAACATGGCTTGGACGGCGCGGTAGTTGGACTCGGCGTCGCCGGTGAGCATGGAGTTGGCGAAATCGGGTAGGGAGCGGAGGTAGGGATGGTTGACGGCATCGATGACCTTGACGAGGAAGAAGGCGTCTTCGCTGGCGGGGTCGTCGTTTTCTAAGGTTACCACGATGTTTTTTTGCGCGGCGTAGGTGGCTACTTCGCTGACGCTGGCTGCGGCGCGCTGCACGTCGGGTGCGGAGTTGGGGGTGCTGGCGATGTGCGGGCGGACGCCGGGTGAGCCGAGTTGGACGGCTACGTCGATCCACTTTTTTGTTGCGTCGATGGCTTGGCGGCGATTGGCGGGATCGGTGTCGTAGAAGCTTTGGCGGATGTCGGTGGGAATATTCACAACTCTCACGTTTGCTTTCTGGAGAGCTTGGCGGAAGGTGTGGAGGTAATCGGGGTCGGTGTTGAGGAAGTGCTCGGAGAGCGGCTCGATATTGTTGACGCCAAATTTGGTTACTACCTCGGAGGGGAATTGGGTTAGATCCATGCCGGGGAGTTTGGGGTCGCGATCGCGGTTGTTGGGGGCGTTGATGTAGGCGCGGAAAGGGTAGGAGGCTACGGCGATGCGGTCGCGGGGGGCGGTGGGGAAGGGGATGCGCGGGGTGGATTGAGGGGCGGCCGCCCTGGAGGTTCGGGCGGTGGTGGCGAGGAGGCCGCCTGCGGTTAGGGTGGAAAATTTTTCTAGGAATGAGCGTCGGGTTAGTAGGTTCATGGTGGTTGTGTTGGATATGCAGTGGGGATTGTACGCGAGGTGCTGCCGATCCGCACCTTTATGGGAGCGATGAGTCGGCACGATTCACGGGTGCGACCATGCTGCGACACGTTGGGTGCTTGGGTGTCATCTAAACCCCGCCTCTTACGAGGGCGCTTCCAACAGCCAAGACGCATCGGCCGGGCGGAGCGAGCTCCGTCCCTACCAGCGATACTTGAAAGGATGGCGGTCTTTTGCGTCTTGGTATTGTTCTGGGCATAATGCCGGGAATGCGTGATCGACGGTTTCGCGGATTGCTTTCGGGTTCTTCTCGGCGTTCTTTTCTCAAAAATCTAGCTGCTTTTGGCGGGGCCTGGCCGCTTTGCGGACTGGCCCTTGGCAGGGATCGTTTGCCGAGCGGGGGTTACACGTTCGAAGAGATTCCGGCGGCGCAGAGTGGAATTGCGTGGGTGCATACGGCGGGTAGGTCGGCGGCTAAGCATTTGCCGGAAATTAGTGGGGCTGGCTGTGCATTTCTGGATTATGACAATGATGGGTGGATGGACATTTATTTGGTGAATAGCGGGAAGTGCGATTTTTACGATCCGCGGCCGGGGTTGCGGAATGCGCTCTACCGGAACAATCGTGATGGGACGTTTACGGAGGTTACCGCGAAGGCTGGGGTTGGTGGGGGCGGGTATGGGATGGGCGTGGCCGTGGGGGATTACAACGGGGATGGATTTGCAGATCTATATGTAACCCAGTATGGGCGGAGCATTTTGTACCGGAATAATGGGGACGGGACGTTTACAGATGTTACGGAGAAGGCTGGGGTTGCGGCACCTGGTTGGGCTTCCAGCGCGGTTTGGTTTGATTACGATAATGATGGGCGGCTGGATCTGTTTGTGGGGCAGTTTTGCGAGTTCAATCAGTCGCTGAGCTGCGGAGTGGATAAGGATGGGACGCATCATTATTGCATTCCGCGGATTTTCAGGCCGCGGCCTAGCTGGTTGTTTCATAACAATGGGGATGGGACGTTTACCGATGTGAGCCGGGAGATGGGGATCTCCGAGCATTTGGGTAAGGCTTGGGGGGTGGTGGCTACGGACATCAATAATGACGGCCGGATGGATTTATTTATTTCCAACGACACGGTGGCTAATTTTTTGTATGTGAATCGGGGTGGGAGATTCGAGGAAATCGGGTTAGCTGCGGATGTGGGTTATAGCGCAGAGGGGCGGGCGCGGTCGGGAATGGGGGTGGACTCGGCGGATTTTAATCAGGATGGGTGGATGGATTTGTTTGTGGCGAATATTGATGAGGAGATTTTTTCGCTGTATCGGAATAACGGGGATGGGACTTTCGATGATGTGGCTATGCAGTTAGGAATTGGGATGGCAACGCGATGGATGAGTGGGTGGGGGTTAAAGTTTTTTGATTATGACAATGACGGGGAATTGGATTTGATTTTGGCTAATGGATTTCCGGATGACCTGGTGGAGGAGTTTTCGCATCAGGTTACCTTCAAGGAGCCTTTGCTGTTGTTTCGGAACGAGGGGAAGGGCTTTCGGAACGTCAGTGCCGAGAGTGGGCCGGTGTTTTCGAAGACGTTTGCGGCTCGGGGATTGGCGGTTGGAGATTTTGATAACGATGGCGGGTTGGACGTTTTGATTTCGAACAATGATGGGCCGCCGATTCTGTTGCGGAATAATTTGGGTGGGCGGAATCATTGGTTGGGAGTGCGATTGGTGGGGAAGAGGGCGAATGTCGATGCGATTGGGGCGCGGGTTACGTATCAGGCTAGGGATTTGAAGAGGTCGCGGATGAAGGTGGGTGGGGGGAGCTTTTTGTCTGCGCATGATCCGCGGTTGGTGTTGGGGATTGGGAACCGGACGAAAGTGGATTGGGTGGACGTGAAGTGGCCTTTGCCTGGCGGGGGGGTGGAGCGGTTTGAGAATTTGCCGGTGGATCGTTACGTGACTCTTGTTGAGGGGAGTGGGAAGCGTACTTAGAGTGGTTCAGAGAAAAGCAAAGTCAAAAGATTTAACAACCGAGGACGCAACGGTCGGAACCACAGAGGTCACGGAGATTCGGAGCTTATTCGGGGTAGGGGTCGTTGGGGCGGGTTATGCGGATGCGGTGGTCGGTGAAGTTGTAGTGCATCTCCGGGACGTAAACTTTTGGCATGTGGCAGGTCGCGCAATTTTTGATGCTGACTGGGCATGCGGGGCCTGGGTGGTCTGCGATTCTGTTCTCCCTTGGCGTCGTTGCGTGACAGCTGAGGCAGTTTGCGTCGTACGCGGTTGGGTCGGTTTGGAGTTGTTTGTGAGGGTCGTGGCAGGCTACGCAGGTTAGGCGAGCGTCGCCGCCTTGGCCCCAGCATTTGCTGCCTTCGAGGCGATAGGGTTGCGATTTCACGTTCGAGACGCCCTTTACGCCGGAGAGCTTCACGTCCCACCAAGTAGCGTGGCAGGAGCCGCAGAAATCGACCGAGTCTGCCGGGCTGAGCTGCGCGGCGTTGAAAATGGTTCCTGCTGCGGACGGTTGCATGCCCGCTACCTTTGCGGCTTGCATGGCTGCGACGTGGTTTGCTCCCGGACCGTGGCAGGCTTCGCAGGTGATGCCGGCAATCAGGTTTTTTTCGTCAAAATGATCGGCGATGCTTGAGGCGGTGGTGTGGCAGGCGAAGCAGCGGCGAATTTCGGAGATGTCTACCGGGCGGTACATGGCTTGTTCGAGGTCTTTGGCGGAGGTTAGCGCGCGATCGGGGGTGAAGTGGAGATTTTTTAGGGTGTCGAAGTAGGTGGCTCGGGCTTCGTAGAAATTTCCGTCATCCTTTTTGAAGAGATAGGACTGGCCGACGCGGCCGGTTCCGAAAGCCCAGAGGAGATCGGCGGTGAGGGTGCGCGTTCCGTCAGTTACGGTGTAGACGTTGCGCGTTGCGGAGGTTTTGATTTCGTAGTGGTATTTGTCGAAGGCGAAATTCAGGGTCTGGCGGGAATGGAGTATGTCGGAATCGGCAGCGTGCATGGCGGTGGCGCCCATGGGCGTGGTGGTTTGCGTGAAGACGATTGTGGAGTGACAGGATGCACAAGCGCTTGCACCCGCAAATTCGCTGAGGGATGTGGCGTTCTGTGTCGGCCAGAAGCCCGGCTCGGAGAGATGGTCGGCGGTGGAAAGCTGGGCGCGAAGGAAAGAAGAGGAAGTTGGCCAAAGCAAGAAGGGAAAGCTGAAGGCGAAAACCAACAGGAATAGTCGTTTGCCGAAGCTAACCATACGATATGGCGTGAGAATTGGCCCGAGATCTAGTGTGGAGTGAAGAGCGAGCGAAATCAATGTTGTTGAAATCGTGGGAAGCGACAAAAGTCTTGAAAGACTAAGGCGGTAAGTTATGAGCGGTTGGCGGTGACTTTGTTCGCTTCTGCTACATTCGCTACGCGGGGTTCCGCGGCATTAAGAGTGACTGGGCCGGTCGAGGCGCGAACGACGAATTCGGGCTCAATGGCGATTTCAGGTACGAATTCGGTTTTGCCTTCGATCTGGTCGATTAGCGTCTGGGCGGCGATTCTTCCCATGTGCTCGAGCGGCTGGCGAACGGTGGTCAAACCTGGATTGTTGAAGACGGCAGCAGGGATGTCGTCGAAGCCCATGACGGAAACATCTTCCGGGATGCGTAGGCCAGCTTCGCGCAGGGCCCACATGGAGCCGATCGCGGAGATATCGTTATAGGCGAAGAGCGCGGTGAAAGGATGTTTTCTTGCGAGAAGTTGCTTCGTGAACGGATAGCCCAGTTCAGGAGTTGAAACCGTGCTGTCGATTTGAACGGTGAGTTCGGGACGAATTTGGATGCCAAGTTCCTGGGCGGTCTCGCACAGTGCGGCCCAGCGTACGGCTGAGTCTGAACTGGAGTGATGGCCCTTCAGGAAGGCGATTCTTTGGTGGCCGAGGTTCGCGAGGTGGGTTAGAGCGAGGCGAGCGGCAACCTTGTGGTCCAACACCACGTTGGTCACCCCTTCGACACGGCCATGTCCAGCGACGGCGACCGTGGGGAGTTCGAGTTTCTCGGTGAGTGAGGTGTCGGTGGTGATGAAGCCCTCCACGCCGCGGGTCACCAGCATTTGCGCGTAGGTGTGGAGAAGGCGGGGATCGTGGCGGTGAATTACGGTCAGGAAGAAGAAATTGTGCTTTCTTAGATATTCTTCGATGCCGCAGATGACCAGGGAGCCGTACGCGTCACCGATCTCTTCGGCAATAACGCCGATGGTGTAGGTGCGTTGAAGGCGAAGAGATCGGGCGAAATAGTTGGGACGGTAGTTGAGGTCTTTGGCGGCTTCGAGGATGCGCTTCTTGGTGCGCTCGGGAATGGAGCGGGCAGCCGGGGAGTTATTGAGCGCGGCCGAGATGGTGCCAGGGGTGAGACCCAGGTGAGCGGCCACGGTCTTAAGGGTGACTTTCGGCTCGCCGTGAAAGGCGGATTTCTTTTTGGGAGAGTAGGTCATGGCTGCAAAGTCTCCGGGAGTGTACCTGAAAATGAGTTAAGGGTGTAGGTGCACGAACTTTAACGTTAACGTACACGACATGGCGAACTGGTCGGGAAAGGAGACTTCGCTACCGAGTGGGGCCAAGAGGTCTTCCAAATACCATAGATTTCTACGATCCGCCATAGAATTTCTTCAAGCCCACCATTGGGTACGTGAGCGGAAGTAAAAGATATCGATAGCGATCGCAGCTGCCGGGTCGATGGCTTCTGTCCCGGGGCACGCCCGCAAAACAGAATAACACTATTTTTTCTGTAGAATATCATTATTTCCGCTTGACATCGTTTCCGCGAAGTATATCCTCTAGTGCAAATGTATTAGTCGAGTTTGTCGAGGGACCGAATACCGGGTCCAAATTCACTGGCAGGCAGGAAGTCTTGCGGGCGCTTGGCGTTGATGTCCGGGTTCGGCTCAGAGGAAAAGGAAATCTTCTGAATTGAAACGGAATAAAAATTCGAAGGGGTGTGCGAATGAGAATTCAATTGACGGAAGGCAAAGCGACGCGAACACGGTTTATGTTTGGCGGCCTGCTTTGCTTGCTTGTACTGGTGCTTGCGCCGCATGCGGTCAATGCACAACAGTATTCGGGAACCATCACTGGTACGGTCACCGACCCGAGCGGGGCGGCGATTGCGGGTGCAGCCGTGACCGCGATCAATACCGGAACCAACGCGACGTATTCGACGACCACCAGCGATCAGGGAGTGTATTCGTTCGCGCAATTGCCGGTCGGGGTGTACGACATTACGATCAAGCAGGGAAGTTTTAAGGAATTTGTGGCTAAAGGCGTTGAAGTGCACGTGTCCACATCGTCGGAAGTAAACGCGAAGCTCGAACTCGGAGCGGCGAGCGAAATGGTCACCGTGGAAGCGAGCTCGGTTCAAGTGCAGACGGCAAGCGCGGAAGTGGGCGAAGTCGTACAAGGCACCCAGGTTCGGGAATTACCTCTGAACGGCGAAAACTTTATGAACCTGGTGACTCTGTCCCCGGGCGTATCGACGGCACAATCGTTTGACGGCCGAGACAAGGGTTTGACGGGGGGAAGCGACTTCTCCGTGAACGGCAACCCCTACACGAACAATCTGTTCCTCGTTGACGGCGTGAATAACAATGACGTGGGTTCGAACCGTACGATTCTGGTTTATCCGTCGATTGATGCTATCGCTGAGTTCAAAATGATTCGGAACTCTTATGGTCCAGAATATGGGCAGGCGTCGGGCGCAATCATCAGCATCACCACGAAGTCGGGCGAGAACCAGTTCCACGGCGGCGTGTTTTATGCGGGCCGGAATGACAAGCTGGACGCCAATGACTGGTTTTCAAATAACAATGGCACCGGTAAGGCCGAGCTCCGACGCAACGACTGGGGCTACAACGTCAGCGGCCCGATCAAGAAGGATAAACTCTTTTTCTTCTGGAACCAGGAATGGAACCGCGAGGTGCGTGGCGAGTCGGTGAGCGCTTGCGTTCCTACTGTGGCGGAGAAAATGGGCGATTTTAGCGCCGATGCGGCGGCAATAGCGGCCGGCGGGAAAGGTACTTGCGGCGCCACCGTGCCGACCATTCCGGTTGCATTGCAGGCACCGGGCAATCCTTTTAAGCTCGCAACGCCAGACCCGGCTGGCATACTACTGGCGCAATTTTATCCCAACCCCAACGTTTCGGGAGCTACCGGAACGACCAATAACTGGGTGGATCAGGAACGCACACAACCTAGCTGGAGCGAGTGGAACATTCGCGCCGACTACGATATCTCCAAGGTCAATCGCGTGACCTTCCGATGGACCAATGATTCCTGGACCAGTCCTTCACCGAACCCGAATCTTTTCTGGGGATCTTCGTTCTTCCCGACGATCAACTCGGATTGGAGCCAGCCTTCGAAGAGCGTCATGGCGAAACTGACCACGCAGCTCAGTTCGACGATGGTAAACGACGTGGAGTTCGGTTACGGCCATAACGCCATCATCACCACGTTAGCGTCAACGGGGGCTGCCTTGGTGGCCGAGATTAATGCCGCGATCCCGACGGCTTGGCCAGCATCCCTAAAGCAGCAAGGAGCCTTTATTAATGGCGGGGGCAACTGGGGTGGCTTGCAGCCTTATGGTAGCGGCCAGACCATGTGGAACATCGCGCCTTATACCAACCATGAGGACCTGTATGCCCTACAGGACAACATCTCTAAAGTGCACGGCAACCACCTTTTTAAGGTGGGTGCGTACTTCAGCACCAATGCAAAAGACGAATTCAACAACGGGGGCAACGATCAGCCATCGTTCAACACTGGAAACGGCGGCTTGGTTACCTGCACGGCCACCTCACCAGCGGGTTGCGTTCCTGGTACGCCGACCGGCAATTCCCTCGCTAACATATTGGTTCCTGGGCAACAATTTGTTTCTACCGAGAACAGCGTAAACGGACTTGCGCAGGTCGTATGGCACGACTTCGAATGGTACGCGGGCGACACGTGGAAGTTCCGCCGGAATTTGACCCTCAGCTACGGGTTCCGTTGGTCGTTCTATCGTCAGCCCTATTCGCAGGTCAATAACTGGGCGTCGTTCAGCTTGGCCGACTACAACCCGGCGTTGCCTGCATCGGATGCTTGCAACGGCGTGATCATTGTTCCCGGCACTTCGCCCTGCACGGCTGCTGCGGCTCAGCTAAGTTCGCTGGGTATCAGCCTGCCACTGTCGGCCGGAACGTTGGGTCCGAACCGAGCGCTGGTCTTCAACAACAACCACGACGTCGCTCCACGCCTTGGTCTTGCGTGGGACGTCAAAGGAGACGGGAAGACCGCGGTTCGCGTTGGATTGGGACAGTTTTACCAGCGGGCGTCGGTAGGACAGGATGAAGGATTGGCGCGAACAGCGCCGTTCGTTGTCAGCGCCACCGACAGCCGGACGCTGGAGACGCCTTCGCCGCTGAGCAATCCAGCGGTATCGCCCAACGCAGCTATCGATCCGACCAGCGTAACGCCCAATAGCTGGCAATGGAACGCGTCGGTGGAGCGGGAACTGTTCCGCAACACGGCGCTGCAACTGGGATATGTCGGAAACACAGGTATCCACTTGGTTTCCGTATCGGATAGAT
>OBLW0100000509.1_pt1 | contig 33036 bp, 31 predicted proteins | sample 1520161 | NCBI WGS metagenome assembly OBLW01 (sample SAMEA3539309, study PRJEB22396) | soil metagenome | biome: tundra; feature: field; material: soil | place: USA | collected 2010-05 | depth 0.15 m
CCGACCCGTGCGTGTTGGCCCAGATCACCAGCACGGGAACGACCAGCCAGGTCCGCGCCCGGAGCCGCGGCACGCGGCTGTCCGCCAGGATCAGCCACAGCGTGAGGGTAATAAGCGGGTAGGCGAAACTCTGCGCCCGGATGACCATGTTCCCCGAGCACACGATCATCGCGGCGGCGGTCCAAGCGACCATGCGGGTCGGCGGGACGCCGCGGCGCAGCATCAGCAGGGCCAGCACTGCGAACCCAGACGTGACGAGCAGGGCCGACAGCACCGCCACGGCCGGGTAGCCGCCGACGGCCCAGGCGCCGTAGTAGAGGACCTGGGCCAGCCACTGCTGGTCGATCCAGGGCGCGCCGTGGGACATCACGGTGACCACGTTCCAGTGCGGGATCCCGTGCCGCAGGATGTACCGCCCGGAGTACAGGTCATAGAAGCTGTCGGAGTACAGGTGCCGGTCAGACAGGACGTTGACCACGAACCCGAGCGCCACGATCACCAGCAGCCACGCCATGATGGGCGAGCCCCGGCGGACGTCACCGACCCTGCTTGGCTCCTGGCCGAGCCCGGCCGGCCGGCGCTCCAGCCCGGCAACGTCATCTGGCCGATCCGGCAAGCGTGACCTCCTTATCTGAGCGCGGCTTATCTGAGTGCGGTCCGCCAGGGGCGGCAGTCCACGCCCGCATGGTTGAGACGAGGGAGCCCTGTACCCGCGCGCAGCTCAAGATGCCGTGGCACGACAGATCCGGCGGCCCCCCCGACGGCGATCTCCAGAAACCGCTACCGCCATGATGTCGCCGGAGGCGGCGGTCTGGCGGTCGGCACGCCGACGGCGAGTTCCATGATCAGCGAACTCCCGAGGACGGCCGCCCACGCTGTGTTCCGGCCAGGCTGGCTTTGACCGGCCAGCCGGGCGACCCCAGCCGGTGACCCCAGGGGCTGGAGCCACAGAGCAGAGGGGGTCCAGCAGTAAGGCTAGATGCGGCTCACCGGCATTCACCCGGCTCACCCCATAAGGAGTTCAGCGGTAGGAGTTCAGCGGTAGGAGTTCAGCGGTAGGAGTTCAGCGGTAGGAGTGCTCCGGCCCGGGGAACTCTCCGCCTATCACGTCCCGGGCGAACGCCTGGGCGGCCTGCCCGAGGATCCCGGCCACGTCCGCGTACTTCTTGACGAACTTCGCCGTCCGCGGCGTCAGCCCGGCCATGTCCTGCCAGACGAGTACTTGCGCGTCGCAGTCAGGCCCGGCGCCGATCCCGATGGTCGGGATGGAGACCGTGGAAGTGACTCGCGCGGCCAGCTCGGCCGGGACGCACTCCAGGACCACCGCGAACGCGCCCGCTGCCTCCATCGACTTCGCGTCGTGCAGCAGTTGCTCGCCCTCCTCGCCCCGGCCCTGGACCCGGTAGCCGCCGAACGCGTTGACCGACTGCGGTGTCAGGCCGAGATGGGCCATGACCGGGATGCCGGCCGCGACGAGCTCCTCGACCTGCCGCAGCACCCGCCGGCCGCCCTCCAGCTTGATGGCGTGCGCCCCGGTCTCCTTCAGGAACCGGATGGCGGTGGTCAGAGCGGTCTCGGGCGACACCTGGTACGAGCCGAACGGCAGGTCGGCCACGACCATGGCCCGGCTGGCGCCGCGCACCACGGCGGCGGTGAGCGGGATCATGTCGTCCACGGTCACCGGGATGGTGGTGTCGTGCCCGTAGACCACCATGGCCGCGGAATCCCCGACCAGGAGCACCGGGATGCCGGCCTCGTCGAAGACACGGGCTGTCAGTGCGTCGTAGGCGGTGAGCATGGGCCATTTCTCGCCGCGGACCTTGGCGGCCGCGAGATCTCGCACGGTGACCCGGCGCCCGGCCGTCCCGCCGTAGAGCGCCGCGCTGCGGTCCGCCGGTTCCTGCGCTGCGGTCCGCGGGCTGGTCGCGGCCGAGCCGGAGCCTACTTCGGTGTGAGCATGCATCTGGAGTCCTCCACGCCTCGTGGCGCCCTTACGGCGTCCCCGGACATTCAGATCATGACACGTCGCGCGCGCCTGAGATAGCCCCCCGCCCGCCGGCCTGTCCCGGGGGAGGGAACCCGGCGGGGACCACGGGCCAGAATTCCGCGGCGGCGGGGAATCTTTTCCGATACGGCCGTGTTCCGTATCGATAGCTTGCCTGCGCTGGGCACAAGGCGGCGCAGGACCAGTCAGGGTAACGCCGCGGATACCTCGCGGGCTTCCCTCTGACCACGAAGGGCACCATGGCTTCGCAGATTTCACTTCCTGGACGGACCCAGGATGTGGCCGACAAGATTCACCGGCGCCGATGGCTCATCCTCGGCGTCGTGGTGATCAGCCTGATCGCCATCGTTCTCGACAACACAGTGCTGAATGTCGCGCTGAAGATCATCGCCGAGCCGAAGGTCGGCCTGGGCGCCAGCCAGAGCCAGCTGGAGTGGGGGATCAACTCCTACACCCTGGTGTTCGCCGGGCTGCTGTTCACCTTCGGCGTCATCGGCGACCGGATCGGCCGTAAGCGCATGCTGACGTTCGGCATGGCGATGTTCGGCATCTTCTCGCTGCTCACCGCGTACTCGCACAATCCCGACCAGCTGATCTGGGCCCGCGCGGCGATGGGCCTCGGCGCCGCCGCCGTCATGCCGCAGACGCTGTCGATCATCTCCAACGTCTTCGACCCGCGGGAGCGGGCCCGGGCCATCGGCATCTGGGCCATCGCCGTGGGCCTCGGCGTCGCGATCGGCCCGGTGGTCGGCGGGCTGCTGCTGGCCCACTTCTGGTGGGGCTCGGTCTTCCTGATCAACGTCCCGATCACCGCGCTGGGCGTCGTCGCGATCCTGCTGCTCGTCCCCGAGTCCAAGAACCCCAGCCCGGGCCGGATTGACTACGTAGGCGTCGCGGCCTCCATCGCCGGCCTGGTGCTCCTGGTCTACGGGATCATCCAGGGCGGCGAGAAGGGCTCCTGGATCCACTGGGACGTGCTGGGCACCAGCCTGGCCGGCCTGGCCGTGCTGGCCGCCTTCGGCTGGTACGAGTCCCGGCTCAGCCACCCGTCGCTGGACGTGAAGCTGTTCCGCGACCCGCGTCTGTCGTCCGCCATCGCCGCGCTCGGGCTGGTCTTCTTCGGCATGATGGGCGCGTTCTTCTTCCTCAGCTTCTACCTGCAGGGCGTGCGCGGCTACAGCCCGCTGTACGCCGGGCTGCTGACCCTGCCGTTCGCGGCAGGCCAGATGCTGATGGCGCCGCGCAGCGCCAAGCTGGTCGGGCGCTACGGCGCTAAGGCGGTGGGCGCGTCCGGGCTGCTGCTGGTGGCGATCGCGCTGGCCGGGTACCAGGCCCTCGGCACGACCACGCCGATCTGGGTGCTCGGTGCCATCTTCTTCGTCCAGGGCGCCGGGATGGGCGCTGTGATGCCGTCCGCCACCGAGGCGGTCATGTCCGTCGTGCCCAGGGAGCGGGCCGGCTCCGGGTCGGCGCTGACCAACACCGCCCGCCAGGTCGCCGGGGCGCTTGGCGTGGCGGTGCTGGGCTCGATCCTGGCCCAGACCTACCGCAGCCAGCTCGGCCCGCACCTGGCGGCGCTGCCGCCGGCGGCCAGGAGCGCGGCGTCCGGGTCGATCACCGCGACCCAGACCGTGGCGTCCAAGCTTGGCGGTACCGGGGTGCGGCTCGACGGGTTCGCGGACTCCGCGTTCGTGCACGCCATGCACGTGACCACCATGGTCTCGGCCGCCATCACGCTCGTCGGCGCCCTCGTGGTGCTCATCTGGATGCCCGGCCGCCCCGCAGCGGATGCGGCCCCTGTGGCCGTCGGCGCGCAGCCGCAGGCTGACTCGGCTGTTCCCGCGGAGGTCGGCTCGGCCGTTCCCGTGACGGTGGAAGGATAAGTTCATGCGAGCCGACGTCAACACCGCTGTTGACACCACGTGCGTTGACACCACGGGTGTCAACACCGCTGTTGACACCGCGGGCGCCGGGTCCGGCCAGGGCCCGGCGCTCGCGCCGCGCCGCCCGGGCCGGCCCCGGAGCGAGCGCGCCGAGCAGGCCATTATCGAGGCGGCGCTGGCCCTGTTCGCCGAGTCCGGGGTCGAGGGCCTGTGCATCGAGCGGGTCGCGGCCCGGGCCGGTGTCGGCAAGGCCACCATCTACCGCCGCTGGCCGGGCAAGGAGGACCTGCTCCTCGACGCTCTCGCCGCGCTGAAGACGCCGCTGCCCGAGCCCGGCGGGAACTCGGTCCGCGAGGACCTGATCGCCCTGCTCGAAGCCATGTCCGTGGACATCGCGGACCCCCGGCGCACCCGGGAGTTCGCGCTCCTGCTCGGCGAGGGGCACAAGTACCCGCGGCTGCTGGCGCGCTACGAGCAGACGGTGGTCGAGCCGCGCCGTGAGGTGTTCCGGCAGGTGCTGCGCCGCGGCGCGGCGAGCGGGGAACTGCGGGCCGACATCGACGTGGACGCGGCGCTCTTCATGCTGGTCGGCGCGGTGATGGTGCGCGGCAGGTACGAGCCGGAGGTCATCTCCCCCCAGTACGCGCAGTGCGTGGTGGAGGAGTTGCTGCGCGGGCTCAGTCCTCGCTGACCGGGCCCTTGCTGACCGGACCCCGGCTGGCCGGCTCCCCAGCCAGGACTGCGCGGGTGCACCTGGTCACGTAGGGCAGCACGATCTCCGCCCGGCCAGCGAGAGCGGGATGGGTGTCCAGCAGGTGCCGGACCCGGGCCAGGACGGCCGCCCGCTCGTCGGCCGGCATGGTGATGATGTAGCTGCGGGACGCCGCGAGGTCGACGACGGTTTCCGGGGCGAGATAGCTGCGCCACCCGACGTCGAGCCGCTCCACCGGCCCGAACGGCGGCCCGACCGAGGGCGCGGAGCTGGCCATGTCCTGGGCGTGGTCACCGTGGACGATCCGGCCCAGCTCGGCCACCCAGTCCTCCTGTTCGTCGCGGACATTCCAGAGCAGGCCAAGCTGGCCGCCGCCGGTCAGAACCCGCGCCACCTCGGGGACGGCCCGGTGCGGGTCCACCCAGTGCCAGGCCTGCGCCACGAGCACCACATCCACACTGCCGTCGCCCAGCGGGATGTGCTCCGCCGACCCCGGAAAAACCCGAACATCCGCAACGGACCTGGACAGCTGCTTCCGCATGCCGCCCGACGGCTCGACCGCGACAACGTCGAGGCCCCGGTCGCGCAACTGCCGGGTGAGCTTCCCGGTGCCCGCGCCGAGATCGAGAACCCGCCGCGCGCCCGGTGGGAGCAGCCAGTCGATTGCCTCCGCCGGGTAGGACGGCCGGCCACGCTCGTAGACGGCGGCGGCGCCGCCGAATGACGCGGCCTGAGCGGCCAAGCGGTCATTTCCGGCCATACGGGGTTCACTTGCGGCCATGGCGAAAGTCTCGCACGGGCCCCGTGGCAGACTCGGCTAGTGTGCAGCGTTCCTTCTATGAGATCGATGTATTTACCACCACGCCCTATTTCGGTAACGCGCTGGCTGTGGTGCTTGACAGCGCTGGCCTGACCGGCAGTGAGATGCAGCGGTTCGCCCGCTGGACGAACCTCTCCGAGACCACCTTCGTGCTACCGACGTCCCGGGCCGGCGCGGACTACCAGGTGCGGATCTTCACGCCGGCCAGGGAACTGCCCTTCGCAGGCCATCCGACCCTGGGCACCTGCCATGCCTGGCTGTCGTCGGGGGGAAGGCCCGCGGACCCTGAGGTCATCGTGCAGGGGTGCGAGGCGGGCCTGATCCCGGTCCGCCGGACCGCGGACGGGCTCGCGTTCGCCGCGCCCCCGCTGCTGCGTTCCGGGCCCGTGGATGAGCCGCTCGCGGAGCACATCGCCGTGGTGCTCGGCATCAAGCGGGCTGAGATCGTGGACCTGGAATGGGCCGACAACGGGCCCGGCTGGGTAGCCGTCCTGCTGGCCAGCGCGGACGCCGTCCTCGCGCTGCGCCCGGGAGTGGTCGATCTCGATGTGGGGGTGGCCGGTCCCTACCCGGCGGGCTCGCCGGAGGCGTTCGAGGTCCGGGCGTTCGTCCCGAAGGACGGCGCCACCGACGAGGACCCGGTGACGGGGAGCCTGAACGCCTCGCTGGCCCAGTGGCTGCTGCGCACCGGGCGGGCGAGCGCGCCCTACGTGGCGAGCCAGGGAACGGCGCTCGGCCGGGCCGGCCGGGTGCACATTTCCCGCGATCGGGACAACACCATCTGGGTTGGCGGCGGAACGATCACGTGTGTAACCGGGCACGCCGAGCTTTAGGCGTAGCATATGTAGCATATGTAGCATATGTAGCATATGTAGCACGGTGGCCTGCTCACCTCCTCTATTTGGGGTATCTACGCCCCTCAGCGGGGCGAAGATGATTACGCCTTCCTTCAATAGGCTGCCATTAAGAAAGGCAAAGAAATCGCTGGGCCAGGGAGATAGCGCTCCCGGACCTGACTACCACGAGTACCCGGGGGCGGACACTGCCCGCTCGTATTTTATGGGGGGCACTCATGAGTAAGTACGTACTCGGCTCGCGAAGCCGTGTGGTAAATCACGTACCGGCTCGTGAGCACATCGCCATCACGCTGGCCGCTGGTGGGCTGGTGCTGTTCAGGGCGACCATGCTGCTCGTTTCCTTGGTGCTCGCCTGGCACTACGGGCTCCTGCCTTGAAGCCCGGCACTAAGGAAGTCTCCTGAAAGGGCTGCTGAAACAAAGATCGACACCGGACCGGATCGTCATCCGGGGGGTACGACAAACGATCCGAACAAGGGAAATGCAGTGCGAAGAATTACCATGGCCGCCACGCTGGCCGCGGCGCCGGCAATGGCCGCGATGCTCACGCTGGGAAGTACGGCTTCACCGCGGTGGCCTTCGTCGTGACCCAGTTCGCCGACGGGGCCACCGCCGCCGCGCCGCCCTACGTGGGCTGGGACGCCAGCTGGAAGCAGCTACCGGCGCTCCCGCGGGCCACCTGGTCGTTCGCGTTCCACGCGGGCGCGCAGGGCCACAGCGTGACCTACCCGGACAACCCCGGGTGCACCTACTTCTACCCGTGCCAGCTGCCCACACGGGGACATGTCCCTGGCTGACTTCGAGTCCAACCTCCTCGGCAACACGACGGACGGGTTCTTCAATAAGTGAGGAGCAGGCCGATGGGTGCCCGGCCGGGCCGGCCGGGCACCCATTTCCGGCGATCACAGAAGGCGCCATCTGGGCCGGCGGAACTGCGGTGACCTGCGTAAAAGGCAACGCGGAGCTTTTAGGCGTACGAGACCCTCGCACCGGGAATCCATCCATGGTGCATGCCGAAACCGCAGGCCGGAGGGTTGAAAACGTGGACCTATCGCAAGAGTGGGGCAAACTGCTCAATGGTGAGGCTGCGGGGTACGCGAGCGCGGCGCTCGCCAGCATCAGGCACGAGTTCCCCGCCGCGGTGCACCATACGATGACCAAGCCCGGCGACTTCCCGTACCGGCCGAGGGCGCGGACGCCGGTGTTCTACGGCAGTTTCGACTGGCACTCATCCGTGGAGATGCACTGGGCGCTGGTGCGGCTGCTCCGGACCGCGCCGGACGCGGTCCCGGCAGGCGACATCCGGGCCGCGCTCGGCGCCCAGTTCACCCGGGTCGGGCTGGCGGCCGAGGCGGACTTTGTCGCTGGCCCGAGCGGGGAGGCGGAGCGGCCGCACGGCTGGGCCTGGGCCCTCGCGCTGATTCACGAGACGGCGACCTGGGACGACCCGGACGCCCGGAAGTGGGCCGCCGCCATGGACCCGCTGGCCGACGCGCTCACCGGCTGTTTCCTCGACTGGCTGGGCAGGCAGGCGTACCCGGTGCGGCACGGGACGGGCGGCAATAGTGCGTTCGGGCTGTCTAGGGTGCTGCCCTTCGCCGACTGGCAGGCCAGCTCGGGAAGGCCGACGCTGCTGGAGGCGATCATGGCGAAGGCGGACGCGTGGTTCGCCAACGACTCCCTCTACCCGGCCGACTGGGAGCCCTCCGGAGATGATTGCCTGTCCCCGGCCCTGACCCAGGCCGAGCTGATGAGCCGGGTCCTGCCACCGGACGAGTTCGCCGGGTGGCTGGGGATGTTCCTGCCCGGTATCGAGTGGGGGCGGCCGGGTGTGTTGTTCACCCCCGCCGTGCCGCCGGACCCGGCTGACAGCCAGGCCGCGCACCTGCATGGCCTGAATGCGAGCCGGGCCTGGTGCTGGCGGCGCATCGCGGGCGCCCTGCCGCCCGGCGACGCCCGGGTGGAGGGGGCGCTGGCGGCCGCGCGGCAGCATGCGACGGCGGTGCTGCCGCACGTGCTGGACGGCGACTACGCGGTGGCGCACTGGCTGGCCAGCTACGCGGTGCTCATGCTGAGCTGAGCGGACCCGCGGCGACCTGAGCTCGGTGCCGGCCTGAAGCCAGCCCGCTACGGGCGTGGCTCACGCCAGCCGTTGGTGATGGGCAGGCGGCGGTCACGGCCGAAATTCCGCGCCGATATCTTCGGGCCGGGCGGGTACTGGCGCCGCTTGTACTCGGCCCGGTCCACCAGCTGGATGACCCGGTCCACCAGGGCCGGGTCGTGGCCGGCGGCGACCAGGGCGGCGGCGCCCATGTCCTTTTCCACATAGTCATCGAGCACGGCGTCGAGCACCGCGTAGTCGGGCAGCGAGTCGCTGTCGAGCTGCCCGGGGGCCAGCTCCGCGCTCGGCGCCTTGGTGATCGAGTTCTCCGGGATGGGCGGGGTTTCGCCGCGGGTGACCGCGTGCTCGTTGCGCCACCGGGCCAGCTCCCAGACCACCGTCTTCAGCACGTCCTTGATAGGCGCGAAGCCGCCCGCCGAGTCGCCGTACAGGGTCGAGTAGCCCGTCGCGAGCTCGCTCTTGTTCCCGGTGGTGAGCACCAGATGGCCCTCGGAGTTGCTGAGCGCCATCAGGATCGTCCCGCGGATCCGCGCCTGCAGGTTCTCGGCGGCGAGCCCGCGGATGTCCAGCTCCGCCTCGTAGGCGTCGACGACGCGGCCGACGGGCACGGTCCGCGCGTGCAGGCCCTGTCGCTTGACGAGGTCCTCGGCGTCCGCCACGGAGTGCCCAGAGGAGTAACGGCTGGGCATCAGGAGCACATGGACTCGGTCCGGCCCGATCGCATCGGCCGCGATCGTGGCGGTCAGCGCGGAGTCGATGCCGCCCGACAGCCCGAGAATGACCGAGCCGAACCCGTTCTTGCGCACATAGTCCCGGACACCGGTGACGAGGGCCGCGTAGATCTCCGCGGCGTCGGACAGCCGGGGCCAGATCGTTCCGGTGGCGGCGCCGGAGTCGGCCGGTGGTGGCGGTGGAGGCAGGGCGGGCAGGGTGACCCGGCGGATCGTGATCGTCGTGCCGTCATGGGCGTCGGCTGGCGTCTCGCCGGGCCGCACCGCCGGGTCGGCCGGGGGCAGTTCGAGGTCGGCGATCAGCAGCGTCTCCTCGAACTGCGGGCCGCGGGCGAGCAACTGGCCCGCCGCGTCCACGATGATCGAGTCGCCGTCGAAGACCAGCTCGTCCTGGCCGCCCATCATGTTCACGTAGGCGAGGGTGGCGCCTGCCTCGCGGGCCCGCCGCGCGCACAGTTCGAGCCGGGCCTCGTCCTTGCCGCGCTCGAAGGGGGACGCGTTGGGCACGACGAGCAGGCCGGCCCCGGCCTGCCTGGTCACCGCGACGGGGCCGCCGTCCTGCCAGAGGTCCTCACAGATGGCGATGGCCACGTCCAACGCGTCGCCCGGTGTCGCAGTGTCTCCCGGTGACACGGGCGTGGCGCACGGGAGCCGGAACACCGGCAGGCGGTTGCCGGGCACGAAGTACCGGTATTCGTCGAACACGCCGTAGTTCGGCAGGTGGTGCTTGGCCGTGGTGACCACGACCTGGCCGCCGTGCAGCAGCGCCGCGGCGTCGAGTGGCGCGCCGGCCGGCAGGCCGACCCGCGGCGCGATCCCGGTGCGCCGGCCGAGGTACCCGGTGACCACGGCGATGCCGCCCAGGCCGTCGGCGGCAAGCCGCTGCGCCGCGCCGGACAGGGCAGCGATGGACGCGTCCACGAACGAGGCGCGCAGCGCAAGATCCTCGACGGGGTAGCCGGTCAGCATCATCTCGGGGAACACGACCAGGCCGGCTCCCTGCTCCGCGGCCCGGAGCGTCCACTCGGCTATGCGGGCGGCATTGCCGTCCAGGTCGCCCACGGTGGAATTCGTCTGGGCAAGGGCGATCCGGAGCCTTGGCACCGGACCAGCCTATGCGCGGCGGCGACAGCGCCTCGCCGGGGCGGGCCGGCCTGACCACGGCCGCCTGCGGGTAGCGTCGGGGAGCACAGGGGTTCGTAACGCGTAGGTAACACTGTCGCGAGACACTGTCGGGCAGGGCACCCTGGCCGGACGACACGCCGCGCTGCCCGAATCCCGGCACACTCACGTTGCTGACCAGCGAGGATGGGCAGTCATGGACCGGCAGGAAGAATTCGTGCTCCGCACACTGGAGGAGCGGGACATCCGTTTTGTCCGGTTGTGGTTCACGGATGTGCTTGGCACCCTGAAGTCGGTCGCGGTGGCGCCGGCTGAACTGGAGGGCGCATTCGCCGAGGGCATCGGCTTCGACGGCTCGGCCATCGAGGGCTTCGCGCGCGTATACGAGGCCGACATGCTGGCCAAACCCGACGCGTCCACGTTCCAGTTGCTGTCCTGGCGTGGTGAGGCTTCCGGGGTCGGGCGGATGTTCTGCGACATCAAGATGCCGGACGGCTCGCCGTCCTACGCCGATCCGCGATTCGTGCTCAAGCGGGCGCTCGGCCGCGCGGCCGATCTTGGTTTCACCTTCTACACCCACCCTGAGGTTGAGTTCTTCCTGCTCAAGGAGAAGCCAGCGCCCGGGGTGAAGCCGCAGCCCATTGACTCAGGCGGTTACTTCGACCACACGCCGCACAGCATCGCGCACGATTTCCGGCACGTCTCCATCCAGACGCTGGAGAGCATGGGCATCTCGGTGGAGTTCAGTCATCACGAGGACGCGCCCGGCCAGCAGGAGATCGACCTGCGCTACGCCGACGCCCTGACGACGGCCGACAATGTCATGTCGTTCCGCCTGATCATGAAGGAGGTGGCCCTCCAGCAGGGGGTGTACGCCTCGTTCATGCCCAAGCCGTTCACCGAGTTCCCCGGCTCCGGCATGCACACCCACATGTCGCTGTTCGAGGGCGACCGCAACGTGTTCTACGAGCCGGGCGCCGAGTTCCAGCTTTCCAAGCTCGGCCGCGCCTTTATCGCCGGGCTGCTCAAGCACGCGGCCGAGATCACCGCGGTCTGCAACCAGTGGGTCAACTCTTACAAGCGCCTCTGGGGCGGGACTGAGAGCACCGCCGGTGCTGGGGGAGAGGCGCCCTCCTACATCTGCTGGGGGCACAACAACCGCTCCGCGCTGGTCCGGGTGCCGATGTACAAGCCGCACAAGGGAAACGCCACCCGGGTGGAGTTCCGGTCGGTCGACTCCGCGTGCAATCCTTACCTGGCGTTCGCGCTGATCCTGGCGGCCGGGCTGAAGGGCATCGAGGCGGACTACGAACTGCCGCCCGGGGCCGAGGATGACGTGTGGGCGCTCACCTCGGCCGAACGCCGGTCACTGGGCATTGCCCCGCTGCCGCAAAGCCTGGACGAGGCAATAAACGTGATGCAGGACAGTGAACTGGTGGCGGAGACTCTTGGTGAGCACGTATTCGACTTCTTCCTGCGGAACAAGCGTAACGAGTGGCGGGACTACCGGCACCAGGTGACTGAGTTCGAACTCGACCGCTACCTGCCTATGCTGTGACTCCGCAGCCGGGCTGGGGCGCCGCGGGGCCGCAGCCGGATGCGAGGACACGGAATCGAGGTGACGGCACTGTGTTCAGGGTGGGTGTACTCGGGCCATTACTTGTCCGGTCGGAGGGCGCGACGGTGCAGGTTCCGGCGCCCAAGCAGCGGGTGATCCTGGCTGCGCTGGCGCTGCGCGCCGGGCAGGTCCTGTCCTATGACGAGCTGGCCGAGATCGTGTGGGACGGCACGCCGCCGGCCGCGGCCCGGGTGGCCATCCGCAACTATGTCAAGCGCCTACGGCACATCCTCGGACCGGTGGCCGGCCGGCGGGTATTGACGCGCGATCCCGGCTACGTGCTCGACGCGGTGCCCGACGAGGTGGATGCCCTGCGGTTCACCGCGCTGTGCGTGAAGGCAGGCGAGGCTGTCCGGAACGGCGATCAAGCGGCGGGTACCTCGGAGATCTGGGATGTACTCGGCGAGGCGCTGGGCCTGTGGCGCGGGGACCCGCTGGCGGATGTTCCCTCGCACCTGCTCACGGCGGCCGAGGTACCGCGCCTCGACGCGCTGAGGATGCAGGCGCTCGAGTGGCGGATGGACGCCGGGCTCGCCCAGGGCCGGCACGCGGAACTGGCCGGGGTGCTGGCCCAGCTCACCGCGGATCACCCGTTGCGGGAGCGGTTCCATGCTCAGCTGATGCTCGCGCTGTACCGGTGCGGGCGGCAGGCCGAGGCGCTCGCGACCTATCAGCGGACGCGGCGCATGCTGGTGGACGAGCTGGGCGTGGAGCCCGGCCGCGAGCTGCGGGATCTGCAGCGCGGGATTCTCGCCGGGGATCCCCGCCTGGCCGCCCCTGGCTCGGCCCTGGCCAGCCTCGTGCCGGCCGGTGTGGTCCCCCGGCAGCTGCCCGCGGGGGTGGCGCATTTCACCGGGCGCACCGCCGAACTGGCGGCGCTGCGGACATGGCTGCGGGAGGCGTCCGGCGCTGATGACGCGGTCAAGGTCACGGTGATCGGAGGCACAGCCGGGGCGGGCAAGACGGCCCTCGCCGTGCACTGGGCTCATCAGGCCGCCGGGAACTTCCCCGACGGCCAGCTGTACGTGAACTTGCGCGGCTTCGATCCTTCGGGCAGCCCGGTGGCGCCAACGGATGCGCTGCGGTGGTTCCTCGGTGCGTTCGGGGTGACCGAGGAGCGCATGCCGGACAGCGCCGACGAGCAGGCCGGCATGTACCGCAGCCTGCTGGCCGGCAAGCGGGTGCTGGTCATCCTGGACAACGCGCGCGATGCCGCTCAGGTGCGCCCGCTGCTGCCGGGCAGCCCATCGTGCCTCGCCGTGGTGACGAGCCGTGCGCGGCTGCCTGGGCTGGCCGCCATCGAGGGCGCCCGGCTGGTCCCGCTGGACGTGCTGAGCGCCGTGGACGCCCGCGAGCTACTGGCGAGCCGGCTGGGCAAGCGGGCCCGCGGCGAGGCCGCGGCGGCCCGCCAGCTGACCGAGCTGTGCTCCCGGCTGCCGCTGGCACTGAGCATCGTCGCCGCCCGCGCGGCGGCCAGGCCGTGCCTGTCGCTGGCCGAGCTGGCCCGTGAGCTCACCGACGCGCGGGGGCGGCTGGACGCGCTGGACGCCGGAGATCCCGCGGCGAGCGTCCGCGGCGTGTTCTCGTGGTCCTGCCAGCAGTTGTCCGAGCCAGCGGCACGGCTGTTCCGGCTGCTGGGCATGCACACTGGCCCGGACATCACCGTTCCCGCGGCCGCGAGCCTGGCCGGCCTCGCGCCGTCGCTGGCCGGGGCGCTGATCGCTGAACTGGCGGATGCGCACCTGATCAGTGAGCATGCTCCGGGCCGGTACGCCTTCCACGACCTGCTGCGTGCCTACGCCGCGGATCTGGCTGCTGCGACCGACAGCGACGCGGAACGCCGCGAGGCCGTGCACCGTGTTCTCGACCATTACCTGCACACCGCGCATTCTGGTACCCGGGTCCTCAACCCGGCCCGGGCGCGCGTTCTCCTGGAGCCACCACGGCCCGGGGTAACCCCCGAGGCCATCAGCTGTCCCAGCGACGCCCTGGCCTGGTTCGCCACCGAGCGCCAGGTCCTGCTGGCCGCGGTCAACCAGGCCAGCGACATGGGCTTCGACACCCATGCGTGGCAGCTCCCGTGGACACTGACGCTGTTCCTCGATCGTCAGGGCTACTGGCACGACCTGGTCGCCAGCCAGCACATCGCGATCGCGGCGGCCAAGCGCCTCGGTGACCTGGCGGGCCAGGCCCACGCCTGCCGTGATCTCGGCTGGGCCAAGTACCACCTTGGCGCCTTCACGGAAGCTCTCGGCTACTTCGGCCAGACTCTCGATCTGCACACGCAGCATGCCGACCGGCCCGGCCAAGCGCGGGCGCATTACGACATAGCCGCGGCGGCCGAGCAGCTAGGCAACCTCGGCGAGGCACTCGGGCACGCCCAGCAGTCCCTCGCCCTGCTCCAGGCCGACGGCGACCAGGCCGCGGTTTCGAGAGCGCTCAACGCAGTGGGCTGGCTGCATGGCCAGCTGGGAAACTACGAGCAGGCGCTGCGCAGCTGTGAGCAGGCGCTGGACCTGATCCACGGGCGCGGCGACCCGCTCAACGAGGCAGCCACCATAGACAGCGCCGGGTATGCGCTCCATCACCTGGGCCGGCCCACCGAAGCGATCAGCTACCTGCGCACGGCCATGGGGATGCTCGAAGGGATGGGCGCCCACTACCTCCAGGCCATGGTGCTGATCCACCTCGGCGACGCCTGCGAGGCCGCTGGGGACCGGGACGATGCCCGCCGTGCCTGGCGGCAAGCCCTGGCGAGGCTCGACGACCTGCGGCACCCGGAGGCCGAGCGGGCCCGGGCCAGGCTCAGTGGCTTCGTTCCGGCCGTCGGCAGCCGCGTCACCGCGACCGCCGGCCCGGCGGCGGCCGACCGGATTCGCGCAGATGACACAGCCGACCGGATTCGCGCAGATGACCCAGTGGGAGCCTGACATTCCGTGCATTGCGGCGCTACCGGGACGTTACCGGCGTAACGCAGACTAGCTACGTGCACTCACCCCCCCCGAGTGCAATCCCCTCACCGGGGCCGTCCACGGGCGGCTCCGGTGTTGGAACTGGTGCCTCCGCGGGGGCTCGGGCCGCCTAGGCCCCCGCGGACGGCCCTCTTCCCGCCCAGCTAACTGGTCCTACCCGCCCAACGAATCAGCGCTGCTGGGCGATTTCGGAGATCCGGTTGACCAGGGCGCGATAGCCCTGAAGCGAGGTGCGGAGCTCCTCGGTGTCGGCATTTGTGTCCTGCCAGGCGGACCGCAGGTCCCGCTCCCGATCCCGCAGCATGTTGTTCAGATCGCGAAGCGCGTCGCGGGCCAGATCGGCGGCCCGCTCGACAGAGCCGCGCGGATCGTCGACGAACATCGCCTGGATTTCCCGCCAGCGGTAATCCGGGTTCGTGGGCGGGATGTCGGCGGCGAACGCATCGTCCGGGGGCGTGCCCGGCGGCTCGACCAGCGCGCCCGGCGGGTCGGCGATCGTGTCCGGCTCGGCTGTCGTGCTCGTCGGCTCGGCCGTCGCTGGTTCGAATATCGTGCTCGTCGACAGGGCTGTCGCTGGTTCGAATATCGTGCTCGTCGGCTGGGCTGTCGCCGGCTCGGATATCGCGCCCATCGGCCCGCCGACGGGGTCGGGAACAGTCTCCGCAGCCGCTCCGCCGACGGGGTCGGGAACAGTCTCCGCAGCCGCTCCGCCGACGGGGTCGGGAACAGTCTCCGCAGCCGATCCGGGAGCGTCCTCGGCCGTGTACTGATCCGGTTCCAGGATCAGCACATCCTGGTCGTCGGCGGTGCCGGGACCTGGCGCAGGGGTTTCCCGGACGGCTTCATCCTCGTGAACGACGTGATACTCGGGCCAGGTGTGCGATGTAGTCATTAGGTCACGTCCTTGGGGTCTGCTGGTGAATGTCTTCGTGCTCATCCAGGACGGTCCGGCCGTTGCCTGGATCCGACGCTTCCTGGTCTGTCGCGGGCTGGCCTGCCGCGGGCTGATCCGCGACAGACTCGCCGAGCAGGTCCCGGAACAGCACGCGGTAGTGGATCATCGCCTGCCGGAGATCCTCGGTCGTCGCGGCACCCGACGCGGCCTGACTGCTGATGGTCGTCGCCGCCCGATAGTGATCAAGTGTCTGAGCGTGCTCGACAGAAAGATCCGCGAGAACCTGGCCGCCATCATCGGTGGGGTAGCCACGCTGGGTCATGACCTTGACAACCACCAGGTGCGCATCGCCGACGGCTTCCTTCGGCCGGTCTACGAATCGTTCCTGGATGCCTGTCCACTGATCAACGTACTTCGCACGAGTGGCGGGATCCAATGGGCGAATATCAAGGCCCTTGACCCGCCGTTCCCGTTGGGTGAGTTCGGACTCGGCCTTCCGGCGACTGGTGTTCTCCTCGACCACGCGGTCATATTCCGGGCCGAAGCGCTCGCGGAGCCGCCGTCGGCGTGTTTGGGCAGCTACCGCCGCCACTGCCGCCACCACAACAATGACGACGATAACGGCCACGATGATCCCAGTTGACATGGTTACCTCCGGGTTCTGATTGACCGCCCTTCCTGCTGCCCCCCACGTATTGCCTCAAACTGCCAGCTTCCGGACGGCGCCGGTATCACCTGCGTCTGGGCGGCCGCGGCCGTCCCGGCTACGGTGCAGGGGTGAGCATGCTGCGCAGGACCACCCCGACCGGCCGGCTGGCCCGGATGGGTTTCGCGGACGCCCGCCGCGCACAGGTGCTGGTGACCGAGGATCTCGCGCTCGATCCCGATGGCGCCGACGCTGACCTGCTTGAGGCGCTCGCCGCCGCCGCCGACCCGGATCTCGCCCTGGCCGCCCTGGCCCGGATGTCCCTCGACGCCGACCTGCGCGGCGCGCTGCGGGCCGATGCCGGCCTGCGCACCAGGCTGACCGCGGTCCTAGGGGCCAGTGCCGCCCTCGGCGACCATCTGGCCAGGCATCCGGATGACTGGCGGGTGCTGTGCGGCGAGGATGCGTTGCGCAGCCCTTCGGCAGCAGAACTCCGCGCCGCCTTGCTGGAGGCCACCGGGGCCGACCCTGCTGCCCCGGAGCCGGTGGCCCGGCCCGGGGAGGCCGTCGGCGGTGACCCGGCCACCTCGCTGCGCGCCGCTTACCGCCGCCGGCTCGTCCACCTGGCGGCCAGGGACCTCACCGGGCTCATCACGCTGGACAAGGTCGCGGCGGAACTGGCCGACCTGGCCGCCGCGGCGCTGGAGGCCGCGCTGGCCATCGCCCGATCCCAGCTCCCGGCTGGGTCGGCTCCCGGCCGGCTGGCCGTGATCGCCATGGGTAAATGCGGGGGGTATGAACTGAACTACGCCAGCGACGTGGACGTAATCTTCGTGGCCGCGCCGCCAGAATCCGGGGTCGCAGCCGGATCGGGGGAGGCAGCCGGATCCGGGTCACCAGGCGGATCGGGGGAGGCAGCCGGATCGGGGGAGGCAGCCGGATCCGGGTCACCAGCCGGATCCGGGCCGGCGTCCGCCGATGCCGAGGCCGCCGCCCTGGTCACGGCCACCCGCCTGGCGTCGGGCCTGATCCGGGTCTGCTCACAGAGCACCGCGGGGGGGTCGCTGTTCCCCGTAGACCCGAACCTGCGCCCAGAGGGCCGCAGCGGCCCGCTCGTCCGGACCCTCGCCAGCCACGTCGCCTATTACGAGCGCTGGGCCAAGACGTGGGAGTTCCAGGCCCTGCTCAAGGCCAGGCCGGTAGCCGGTGACCTGGCCCTCGGCCGCGCCTATGTCGACGCGCTCAGCCCGATGATCTGGCGGGCGTCGCAGCGCGAGCATTTCGTCACCGAAGTCCAGGCCATGCGCCGCCGGGTCATTGGCACCCTGCCGGCCGCCGAGGCCGGCCGTCAGCTCAAGCTAGGTCCCGGCGGACTGCGCGACATCGAGTTCGCGGTTCAGCTGCTGCAGCTGGTGCACGGCCGGGCCGATGAGACACTCCGCGAGCAGGCCACCTTGCCCGCGCTGGCCGCGCTGGCCCGTGGCGGCTACGTGGGCCGGGAGGACGCGGCCACGATGGCCTCCGCCTACCGGTTCCTGCGCCGGGTCGAGCACCTGCTCCAGCTGCGCCAGCTGCGCCGGACGCACACCCTGCCGGATGATCCCGCGGTGCTGCGCAGGCTCGGCCGGGCGATGCGGCGGCAGATCACGCGCTGCGGCGCCGTTCCGCCGGGGCCGCCGTCGCGCACCGACCCGGCGGCCGAACTCACCGCACGCTGGCGGGAGCACGCCCGCGAAGCGCGCCGGCTACACGAGAAACTGTTCTACCGGCCGCTGCTCGAAGCCGTCGCCCGGCTCCCCGGCGAGGCGGTCCGGCTCACCCCCGAGGCGGCGCAGGCCCGGCTCGAGGCGCTCGGGTACGCGGACCCGGCGGGTGCGCTGCGGCACATCGAGGCGCTGACCTCCGGGGTGTCGCGCCGGGCGGCGATCCAGCGCACGTTGCTGCCGGTGATGCTGGAATGGTTCGCGGGCGCGGCCCAGCCAGACGCGGGGCTCCTCGCGTTTCGCCAGGTCAGCGATGCTCTCGGAAACACTCCGTGGTACTTGCGGCTGCTCCGCGACGACACCAAGGTCGCGCAGCGCATGGCCAGGCTGCTCGCCTCCAGTCGTTACGCGACCGACCTGCTGCTGCAAGCGCCCGAGGTGGTGGCCATCCTGGGTGAGGACGCCCAGCTCGCGCCGCGACCCGCCGCGGCGCTGCATGGTGAGGCCACCGCGGTGGTAGGCAGGCACGCCACCGCGGAAGGGGCGGTCACCGCGGTCCGCGCGCTGCGCCGCCGCGAGCTGCTCCGCACCGCAACCGCCGACGTGCTGGGAATGGCCAGCGTGGAAGAGACCGGTGAGGCGCTGACGGTTATCGCCGCGGTGACCATCGGCGCCGCGCTCGACGCCGCGATCCAGAAGGCCGAAAGGGAGGACGGCCCCCTGCCTACCCGCATCTCCGTGATCGCCATGGGCAGGTTCGGCGGCCGCGAGACCAGCTACGGGAGCGACGCCGACGTGATGTTCGTGCACGACCCGCTGCCCGGCGCGGACGAGGAGACGGCGACCAGGGCGGCGCACGCGGTCGCCGAGGAATTGCGCGGGCTGCTGGCCCGGCCCGCGCCCGACCCGCCGCTGGTCATCGACCCCAGCCTGCGCCCGGAAGGGCGGCAGGGCCCCCTGGTGCGGACCCTGGCCTCCTACCGTGCCTACTACGAGCGCTGGTCGCTGCCCTGGGAGGCGCAGGCGCTGCTGCGCGCGGCGCCGGTCGCCGGAGACCGCGAGCTTGGGGCCCGGTTCACCGCACTCGCCGATGAGTTCCGGTACCCGGCCGGCGGAATCAGCGAATCTTCCGTGAGGGAAATAAGGCGCATCAAAGCGCGCATGGAAGCCGAGCGGATGCCCAGAGGAGTCGACCCGGCGCTACATGTGAAGCTTGGACCCGGGGGGCTCACGGACGTGGAGTGGGTGGTTCAGCTACTGCAGCTGACGCATGCGCACGAGATCGAAGGGCTGCGAACCACACGGACTCTTGCCGCGCTGGCGGCTGCCCGAGAGGCGGCACTGGTGTCGGAGGATGACGCGGCGGCGCTGACCACGGCGTGGCGGCTGGCGACCCGGATCCGCGACGCGGTGATGCAGGTGCGCGGCCGGGCGTCCGACGTGATCCCGGCCAAGCAGGCTGAACTGGCGGCCGTCGCGCGGCTCATGGGGTACCCGCCGGACACCCCCCAGGATCTGGTGGAGCACTACCGGCGTGCGGCGCGACGGGCCCGGGCCGTCATGGAGCGCCTCTTCTACGGCTGAGCCCGGCCTGGCCCGAGGGCAAACCCCCGGGCCAGCCGGGCCCAAAAACCCCACGGTCCCCCGGGCCCCCAAGCCCACGGTCCTCCGGAGCCCCCTACTTCCATGATCGCGGTGGATTGGGGGCCGTGCGGGCGGCTGTCGGGGCGGATGTGCTGGTCCCAGGGGCCGCCGTTGTCTTCTACCTCGATCCACACGTAGTCGCCTTCGTGGATTTCGGTGCGGACGGTGAACGTGCCGCCGGTCTTCCTGGAGGCGCTGTGCAGGCAGCTGTTGGCCGCTAGCTCACTGATGCACAAGATGGCGTCGCCGGCTGCGGGGCAGCCTTCGAGGGCGGCGCTGATGAGCTTGCGGGCCTCACGTACCTGGTCTGGGCGTGCGGGGAACACACCGCTCCGTGTGCGCGGCGGCGAGGTTGTGGTGTGCTCGCCCATGCGGGTCTCCTGTATGCCGGATGTCATATCGCCTCGCTGCGCTGTGCTGGGCCGGGCGTCCTGTGGGCATGGCCGGTCGGCTGCCTGGGCTTGGCGGGTGGTCTCGATGATCGGCGGAGGGCGGGGCGGGAGGGAACGCGGTAGTGCGATCAGGCAGGACGGGATTCCTGTTGCGACTAGGGGCGAGCGTTGGTGACGGCGCGTAGCCTAGATTCATGCGCCATGTGGCAGCAGGACGGCTCTCGCCGGAATTCTGGTCTGCTCCTGCCGTGGCTGGCGCGCTTGCCCGTTGCGATTTCCCGGTGCTGTTGGAGGAGATCCGCCGTGCGCGCGGCTGGACTCAAGCCGGGCTTGCTGACGAGGTGGGTTACTCCCAGAGCTGGGTTTCAAAGGTGATGCGCGGGAAGCAGGTATTGACCATAGATCAGGCGCGGGAAGTGTCACGGCGGCTGGGGATTCCGGTTCACCTGCTGCGATTCGGGTTGATGCTGGAGGTCGCCACGGCGGGCCGCCAGGAGGGCGCGAATCACAGGGACATGGCGCGGATTGATGAGGCGTTCCGGCTGGCTGGGGAGGCAATGGCGGCCGGGATGCGCTATAACTCCGAACGCGTCCTCCAGGGGTCCCGCCAGTTCCGGCGCGGCTACGCCGGGCCGGTCACCGCCCAGGTGCATGACTTTGATCAGCGGCTCCGGGCCACGTTCTCCTGAGATGGGCCGGCCAGCGCGCATAGCTGTGTCTGGGCACCGTGGCCTGCCAGCAGGCACGGCGGACCTGATCGGTGAGGCGATCCGGGTTGCATTGGGTGAGCAGGCGGCGGCCGTGGCGGGGCTGTCGTGCCTTGCTGATGGGGCTGATCAGATATTCGCCCGCGCGGTGCTGGATGCGGGCGGGGAGATCGAAGTGGTCGTTCCTGCGCTGAAATACCGGGAGGGTCTGCCAGCCGAGGCACTCGCGGAGTACGACGTGCTTCTGGCGCGGGCCGTGACCGTGCACCGGCTTCGTTTCACCGAGTCGACCTCGGAGGCTCACATGGCGGCGAGCGAGTTCATGATCGGGCTGGCCGGCGAACTGTGGGCGGTCTGGGACGGCGAGCCCGCGCGGGCGTATGGAGGAACGGCGGACGTTGTTGCTTATGCCCGTGACAAGGGCGTTCCCGTTCGGCTGATCTGGCCAGAAGGTGCGCGGCGCGACTGAGGTTTCCAGGGAGCGGCCGGCGTTTCGGCCTGTGCCGTGTGTCGTTCCTCGTCGGCCTGGTTACCGCGGTCATGTGGGTCGGCTGTGCCCCGCTTGCGGGGCCTTCGGCGGGCACGGAGGGCCGATGCGGGCAGGAGGGGTACGGGGACCCGGATGGTCAGGGCGCAACAGTGGCCACACGGCGTGTTGCGGGCCTGTGCGGGTGCCGTGTGTGGGGGGTGCCCGCCGAGGCACCGGGACGAGGGGAATGAGTGCGCGGTGGGGCGCTGCGTCTGGGTTGGCGGCGGCCTGCCGGGATTAGTGAGCGCTCTCGGAGGCAGATCGCGTAGCGACGGTGCCGCCGGGTCCCTGGCTTACTAACGGTGGACGCGCCGGGCGGGGAGAGCACCTGCTTTCCGCAATGGGTGCTCTCCCCGCCGGCGCCACCACACGACCGGGCGCAGGCACAGCAGCCAGACCCAGGGCCAGGACCTGCGACCATGGGCAGCGAACCGCCATACGTCATGACGCTCAGCGACACGCTGCAGGGCAGCTTCATGTCAAATGGCAAGCCACTTGTTGCTCGTACTAGAGGACGAGGCAGGTTCCGCCCGCGGGCTGACGCGCCGGCGGTCCTGGCCCGGTCATCCTGACGACGTGAGTATCTTCCTGCGGGACCCCACCGGGCGCAGCCGATGACCCCCCTCCGCTGGGCCGTCGACCTCGTGCTGATCGCCGCTGGAGTGGTCTCGGTGCTCTTCGAGCCAACGTCGATCGCCATCCACAGCGTCGTTGGGCTGGTATTCGCCGGGGCTGTCGGGCCCCACCTGTGGAACCGGAGGGCATGGATCCGCGGCACTGCCCGGCGGCTCTGGCAGCGGCGGCGGCTGGCCCGCGTGCTGCGCTGGAATCTGGCCCAGGCCGTTGTGCTGTTCATCCTGGTCGTGGCGGTGACGGTCTCCGGCCTCTGGGACTGGCTGGATGTGCCGACCAAGATCCGCTGGCACGCCATCTCCAGCGTCATCCTGATCGCCGTCGCTGTCTGGCACGCCTGGACGCGGCGTGACTGGCTGCTTCGCCGTCGCCCCCGCGCCCAGCGTCCGGAGTCACCGCTCGCACCCGAGAGTCCGGCGTCCGAGAGCCCCGCACCCGGACGTCGGTGATGGCCTGCCCTGCGTCAGGCCGGGAAGTGCGTGCTCGCCGCATCTGTTTGCGCCCCCCTCATCGACCGTTGGAACGGCTCGGCATGGACGACCGTGACCAGTCCCGACGTGGGCAGCTCAAGCCTGCTGACGTCGGTGTCCACCACACCCGGGGCCGCGATCGTCTGGGCGGTCGGGTACCGCGGCGCCTCGGGGTCGTTCAACCCGCTCGCCCTCGAAAACCCGTAGTCCCGGTGCCCGCACGCTGAGCAATGGCCCCCCACCGAATGGCATACTTGCGATGCGCAAACGGTGGGGGGTACATGTGTCGGTCGACGCAGCCAGTGACGGGGCTTCCGATGCCGGATCGGGGAGTGGCGGGGATTCAAACCCCATCACGGTTGATCCCGGGAAAGGCTGGCTGGTTAGGCTGCCGGTGCCCGAGGAAGTTCTGGGGAAGCTCGGCGGCCCAGTCCGGCTGGGGGAGCAGTTGCGGCCCATCATGAACACCGAGCCCGACCAATTCGGGCTGCTCACACCCGACGCCAGCGACAGGCTGGCCTCGGCGTACGACGAGCTGTTCCAGCAGCTCACGTCGATCCCCGCGCAGCGCCGGGACGGCGGCGGGACCGGTAACCCGGCCAACCCGATCGAGGTTGACCCGCGTAAGGGCAGGTCGGTCACGCTGCCGGTGCCCGAGCAAGTTCTCGGGAAACTCGGCGGCGCGTCCCAGGTGGGGGAGCGGCTGCGGCCCATCCTCGATGCGCCGCCCGGGACGGGCCGCCCGCTCACCCCCGAGGCCAGCGACGAGCTGGCCTCGGCGTACGGTGAGGTGCTTCGGCACCTCGCGGCGGCGAGCCGCCGGGAAGGGCAGCGGTAGGCAATGCCGCTCTTCCGGGTACACGCGCCGGCTCCGGCTCCGCCGCATCCCGCACCCGGCGGAGGCGACGTCTACGGGGCGTACATCAAGTCGCTGCTCGACTACGAATTGGCCCGTAAGTCGGGACTTGAGGCGAGGGCCTCGACCGTAGTCACCACCGCTGGGACCCTCGTCACCCTGCTTTTCGGGCTGGTCGCGGTGATCACCGGTGCGGCCAGCTTCAGGCTGCCGGGCATGGCCCACGGATGGCTTATCGCGGCGGTCATCCTGTTCGTGGTGGCCATCGGGCTCGCCGTCACGGTGGCAGTGATCCCCCTTGCCTACGGCCAGGTGGACTTCTCGGAAGGGCCGGCCCAGCTCTGGACGGAGACTGCCGCCAGCGCGTCGGAGCACGTCGCTGAAGCCCAGCTGAAGCTCATCAGCATCGCTCAGCGGAAGAACTCGAGAATCGCCTGGGTCGTCCTGCTGAGCGGGATCGCCGAGTTGCTCGCGCTGGCCATGCTGGCTATCGCGGTGATCCTCATTCTCCGGTGACGCGCCGGTGCGGCGGCGCCCGCTGGTCAGCAGCGGCCGTTGGCCCGCAGCAGGTGCAGCGCGTTCACCGTCATCACGCCGCGCCATTCACGGAGAGAAACCGCCCGGCGGCGTTGATGTCAGGAGAACTCATGATGCTCATCTCAGCCGGGCGGCGGCGCGGGCGTCTTGAAAGAAACGGACACGCGCATGGCAGACTCGTCTCGTGCTCGTGGACTGGTCGCCCGGCTACCGGGAGTACGCGCCTCCTGCCGCGCTCTGCGCGGGGGTGTCGTGCCTGTGGGTCCGGGTGGTCCCGGCCGGGGGAGCGGGGCAGGCCCCGGTGCTGCCCGACGGCTGCACGGACCTGATCTGGCAGCGCGGGCGGGGAGTATTCGTCGCCGGGCCCGACACTGGGCCGGTGCCCTCGGCCCTCGCGCCGGGAGCCCTGCTCGCAGGGGTACGGCTGCGGCCCGGTGCGGGCGGCCCGGCCCTCGGCATGCCGCTCAGCGCGCTGCTGGACCAGCGGGTCGACGCCGCTGATCTGGCCGGCGAGGCTGCGGACGGCCCCGCGGTGGACCTGGCCCGGCTGCTGCCCGGCTGGGTCACCCCTGATGCGGCGATGCGTGGCCTGGCCGGGATCGCCGGCCGCATGGTGGCTGCCGGGCCGCCCGACCCGCTGGTAGTGGAGACGGCCCGCCGCCTGGACTCGCCCCGGGCCCGGGTGGAGGACGTGGCCGCGGACCTCGGAATCAGCGAACGCCACCTGTACCGGCGCTGCCGTGCTGCGGTTGGCTACGGGCCGGCCACCCTGCGGCGGGTGCTGCGGTTCCGCCGTTTCGTATCCGGCATCGACCAGACGGCAGCGTCGCCTGACCTGGCCCGGCTGGCCACTGAGACCGGCTATGCCGATCAGGCCCACCTCACCAGGGAGAGCACCCGCCTGGCCGGCCTGCCCCCGGCGGCCCTGGCCCGGGCCAGGCGGCATGGGCGTGCAGATGACCAGCACGAGTGACGAGGAGGGCATCGTGAGGACGCTTCGACTACCTGATCGCTGCGCTCGGCAGCCGAAGATCATGCTTCAGGTCCTTCCCAGCGAAGCTGGGGCGCATCAGGGATTGGACGGGCGCTTCGCCATTGCAAGCTTCGCCGGATCGCCCGACGTGGTTTATCTCGATAACGCCCTGGTGGGGCAGGTTGTAGAGCGCGCGGAAGATGTCTCTCGCGTCACCTTGCTCTACGACATACTGAAAGCAGAGCGCTGGCTCCGCGCGCCTCGATCGACTTGGTGAGGAAGGCAATCGAAACATGGACCTGACCGGCGCCTCTTGGCGCAAGTCCAGCTACAGCGGCGGGAACGGCGGCGCCTGCGTCGAGGTCGCGGTTCTTCCTGGCTCCAAGGAAGGCAGCGACTACGTCATCGCCCTGCGTGACAGCAAGAACCCTGAAGGGCCAGCGCTGATCTTCACCCCGGACGAGTGGACCGCATTCACCGCCGGCGTGCTGGACGGCGAATTCGACCTGGCTTGACGCCGATGGCACCGGCGGCGGCGTACGACGAGATCGCCTGGAAAGCCTCCTCGAAGGCGCGGACCGGAAGTTCTCCAGTGCTCCCCTCATGACCTAGGACTGCCTGGGGGCGTGCATGTCCGCCTCGATGACCTCGACGTTGGCCGTGCCGGAGAGGAGGGCGCGGGCGTGCGCGCACACCACGGGGTCGTGGTCGACGTAGGCGACGCGTGCCGCGGGGCAGGCATCCTGAGCCACCTCGTGGACGTTTCCCCTGGTTGGGAGGCCTGCCCCCACATCAATGAACTGCTGGATGCCAGCTGCGGCCAGGAACCGGACCGCGCGGCCGAGGAAGGCACGGTTCTCCATCGTAACCCGGCGGATCTCGGGTGCGCTGGCCAGCACCTTGTCCGCAGCCGCCCGGTCGGCCGGGTAATTGTCCTTCCCGCCCAGGTAGTAGTCGTACATGCGGGCGGTGCTCGGCGTGGTCACGTCGTAGGCCCGCGGCGCCGGCGCCTCTGCTGTCACGTTCTAGCCTCCGGCGCTCGAACTGTCCGTCGCGACACGGCCTACCGTATGCGGCCCGCGCTGCCGCGTGCGTCACCCGGTGCGCGGTTCCCAGCTGAAGTAGCGCACCGCGAAGAGCAGCCCCGCGACTCCCCAGGCGGCGACCACGAGAACGTCGGTCCAGTCGAAGCTGGTCCCCAGGAAGCCGGCCTGCATCCCGCTCGCGAAGTGCTTGACCGGGAAGATCCGTCCGATCCACTGGATCCAGCCCGGTGCGTTGTTCCCGAATGGGATGAAGATGCCGGACAGGAACAGCAGCGGCAGGATGGTCGCGTTGACGATCGCGGGCGACGCGTCGGCGTTCGGGATGACGGCGGTGATCGCGAACCCGAGGGCGCAGAATGCGGCCGCCCCGACCACGAGCATCACGAGGAACCGGAGCAGTGTCGCGCCGGTCGGGATGTCCGCGCTGTAGAACACGCGGCCGAAGGCGGCGGTGATCGCGACCAGCAGGACCGAGACCAGCAGGGCATGCAGGATCCTGGCGCCCAGGTAGGACCCGCTGGGCAGCGGCGTGCCGTTCAGCCGCTTCAAGACCCCCGCGTCCCGCTGGAAGGTCACCGCCGTCGCGATGTTCGTGTAGCAGGCGCTGATTACCGCGAACGCCGCCATCGCGGCCACGTAGTACGTCGAGAGGTTCACCAACCTCGTACCGATGTGCACCGTGTTGTGGCCGAGCAGGGAGGTGAAGATCACCAGGAACATAAGCGGGAACGCGAACGTGAAGAATGCCGAGGCAGGGTTCCGCCAGAAAGCCTTGTTGACATAACGCATCTGAGACAGGGTCAGTGTCGCCGCGTTCATCCGCTGCCTCCCACCCGTCCGGCCTGCCGGACGGGCTGCTGATCGCCAGGCCCGGGCGGCGGGATGGCGGTGAGCGCGAGATAGACGTCCTCCAGGGACGGCCGGGTCACCTCCAGCCCGTCGAGGCTGACGTGGTGGTCGATGGCCCAGCCGGTGAGCCGGTGCAGAGCCAGGGTGACGTCGTCGGGCGTGAGTTCGGTGAAGCCGTCGGGCCCGGGCGGGCCGCCCAGGCCATCGGGGGGCACGGCACCCGGAGGCAGCCGGTAGCGGATCCTGGCCCTGGCCATGTCCCGTGCGCCGAGGCTGGCGGGCGGCCCCTCCGCGACGACCAGTCCGGCGGCGATGACCGCCACCCGGTCGGCCAGGTACTGCGCTTCCTCCATGTAGTGCGTCGTGAGAAGCACGGTCTTGCCGAGTGCGGCGAGGTCCTTGATGACATCCCAGGCCTCACGGCGGGCCGAAGGGTCGAACCCGGTGGTCGGCTCGTCGAGGAAGAGCAGTTCTGGATCGCCCGCCAGGGCGATAGCCACGTCGAGGCGCCGCTGCTGGCCGCCGGAGAGCTTGAGCACCCGCTCGTTGCGCTTGGCGTCGAGGCCGACCAGGTGGATCACCTCATCTACCGGCCGAGGGTGCGGGTAGTAGCCGGCGAACATCGTTACCGTCTCGGCCACGGTGAGGTAGCGGTCCACCCCGGTGGACTGCAACACGACGCCGATACGGCTCTTCAGCCGGGCGCGGTGGTGGCCAGGATCCTCGCCCAGGACGCTGACCTCGCCGCCGTCCCTGGCCCGGTAGCCTTCGAGGATCTCGACGGTGGTGGTCTTGCCTGCCCCGTTCGGGCCCAGCAGCGCGAAGATCTCACCCTGGTGGATCGCCAGGTCGATGCCACGCACCGCCGGTGTGCCCGAGTAGGACTTGGTCAGGCCGCGCACGCGCACAGCCAGCGGCCGCTCGCTCGGCCCGGTCCCCGCTGGCATGGTGATGGCCGACACCCCCGTTTGTGTGTGTCCCGAGATCTTGAACCCATTATGGACGGCCGGTCCCTTGCCCGGCGAGCCTGCCAATCACGGGAGATCTCGATGGTTAGCGGCAGGTAACGGGGCGCAGCGGGCGCCCCCCGCTGGCGTCGCCTGCAGCCTCCCTCGTCACAGCGTCAAGATTCACTGGGAACTGACGCGTCACTCCGGCGAAGCTTCGCTCAGGGAAGTAAAGTCCTCCCCTATGAGATGGAGGCAATCGGTAAACGTGCTGCTCGCGCGCACTATCGGGTATCACCTGGCGCGTCCGCCAGGTCACCGATCGTGGACGCTGCCGCTGCCGGGCAGCCAGCGGATGCTGACGGCGCCGGTTTTCATCCTGTCCGGCGCCCGGTCCGGGTCCACCCTCCTGAGAGTCATCCTGGGCAGCCACTCGCAGTTGTACGCACCCCCCGAGTTGCCGCTGATGCACTTGGAGGCCCGGGCGGAGACGCGGTGGATCCAGACGTCCCTGAGAGCGCTCTACCTGACCAAGGAAGAACTGGACCACATGCTGTGGGACCGGGTGCTGGCCGATGCGCTGGCGCGCAGCGGCAAGCCAGTCATTGTGGTCAAGACCCCCAGCAACGTCCTGCTCTGGCGGCGGATCGCCGACTGCTGGCCGGACGCCCGGTTCATCTTCCTGCTGCGCAATCCGGCCGCCGCGGTCGCCTCCCTGCACGCTTCGTGGGATCCTGCGTGGCACCCCGACCGCTCTGACAGCCTCGACTCGGTCGCCGACTATGCGCTTCGGTACATGACCAAGGTCGAGGAGGCCCGCCACGCACTGCCGGGTCAGACCGTCCGCTACGAGGACATGACCGCCGACCCGGAAACGGTGCTGCGTGAACTGTGCAGCTTCCTCAACGTGGAGTTCGAGCCGGCCATGCTTGACTACGGCCAGTTCGCGCACGCCCGGTTCGGGTTCGGGCTCGGTGACAATTCAGAGAACATCCGATCTGGCCGCATCCAGCCAGCCACGTCGGCACCGGAGAGCATCGAGATTTCCCCGGCCCTGGCAGAGATGTGCGCTACCTGGGACTACCTCCTGCCCGGCGAAGCCCGGCTGACGCCGTTATCGTGGCGGGTTCCGGTCATATGCGGCCGCGAATCTTCCGTGATCATGAAGCACGGGCCGCGGACGCCCGGTTCAGCCGATCCTGAACTGCGCCCGGATCGGTAGGTGGTCCGAGCCGACCGGGTCGAGTACCTCGCCATCGAGGTCGGTGATGCCCGGGCCGGCGAGCATGTGGTCAAGCTGCACAAGCGGCCGGTGAGCCGGAAAGGTCCGGCCCCGCACCGGGCGGGAGTAGCCGCCCGCCGCCCAGGTGGCCGCGCGGGGCATGTTCAGGTCACCGACGATCACGGTCGGGTCCGTGCCGCCCGCCAGGTGCCTGACGAGCCGCCGGAGCTGGACGGGGCTGATGTACCGGTGCGTCAGGTGGGTGTTTACCACCCGCAGCGACTTCCCGCCCGGCGTGGTGACCGTGAGGATCTGCGCGCCACGGTGGCATACGTCCCACGGGGCCCGTCCCAGGTCCGCCACGTGGTAGCTGGTCACCGGCAGCACCGTCAGTATCGCGAGGCCCCAGGAACCGGGCTCGGTGCCGGGACCAACCCGGAGGGTGGCGAGGTCGGTGTCGGCCACCAGGCTGGTGTGCTTCACCTGGGCGCCCAGGGCGCGTGCCGGGGCGGCCAGCGGGTCTGGCTGGCCGTCCGGGCGCCATGCTTCCTGGATCGCGATGACGTCGGCCTTGAGGTAATGACACGCAGCCTCGACGTCGAACGGCTCACCATGGCGGTCTACCCCGCCGTGCGCGTTCAGGCTGGCGATGGTCATGTGGTCGTCGCGGTTCATCCCCGCCCCGGCTGCGTCGTGGATCTGTCCCTGACAGCATGGCATGACGCGAAAGGCCACCGGCACCGCCCGTTGGCCTGGGCGGCAGCGATGGCCTCGCGACTGGAACGTGACTACCTTCGGTAGCCCTGGCCGGCGATGTGCTCACCAGCCAGGGACCACTGCCTGCTAGACGTCGTAGTACATCTCGAACTCGTGCGGCGAGGGGCGGAGCCGGATCGGGTCGAGTTCGTTGGTCCTCTTGTAGTCCAGCCACGTCTCGATCAGGTCCGGGGTGAACACGCCGCCCTCAAGCAGGTAGTCGTGATCCGCTTCGAGGGTGTTGAGCACCGTCTCCAGCGATCCGGGAACCTGCGGGATGGCGAGCGCCTCGTCCGGCGGCAGCTCGTACAGGTCCTTGTCCACGGGCTCGTGCGGCTCGATCTTGTTCTTGATGCCGTCGATGCCGGCCATCAGCATGGCGGAGAACGCCAGGTACGGGTTGGCCGACGGGTCGGGCACCCGGAACTCCAGGCGCTTCGCCTTCGGGTTCGAGCCGGTGATCGGGATGCGCACGCAAGCGGACCGGTTCCGCTGCGAGTACACCAGGTTGACCGGCGCCTCGTAACCGGGCACCAGCCGGTGGTAGGAGTTCACCGTGGGGTTGGTGAAGGCGAGCAGCGAAGGCGCGTGCTTCAGCAGGCCGCCGACGTAGTACCGGCCCATGTCGGAGAGCCCTGCGTAGCCGACCTCGTCGTAGAAGAGCGGCGAGCCGTCCTTCCACAGGCTCTGGTGGCAGTGCATGCCAGAGCCGTTGTCACCGAAGAGTGGCTTGGGCATGAACGTGACTGTCTTGCCCGCTGCCCTGGCCACGCTCTTCACCACGTACTTGTAGAGCATCAGGTTGTCGGCCTGCTGCAGCAGTGGCCCGAACAGGATGTCGATCTCCGCCTGCCCGGCGGTGCCGACCTCGTGGTGCTGCATCTCGACCGTGAGGCCCACATCGATCAGCGCACGGACCATCGCCGAGCGCAGGTCGGTGTAGTGGTCCATCGGCGGGACCGGGAAGTATCCGCCCTTATAGGGGGGCTTGGAGCCGAGGTTCCCGCCCACTTCCTCGCGCCCGGTGTTCCAGGCCCCTTCGACCGAGTCAATGTAGTAGTAGCCAGCGTTGGGCCCGGTCTCGTAGCGCACCGAGTCGAAGATGTAGAACTCCGCCTCGGGCCCGAAGAACGCGGTGTCGGCGATCCCGGTGCCGCGGAGGAAATCCTCCGCCTTGCGGGCCACGTTGCGCGGGTCACGGCTGTACGGCTCGCCTGTCAGCGGATCATGCACGAAGAACGTCATGTTCAGGGTGGAGTGCTGGCGGAAGGGGTCGAGCAGCGCCGTGGTCGGGTCCGGCATCAGGAGCATGTCCGACTCGTGGATCTGCTGGAACCCGCGAATCGAGGAACCGTCAAACATGCGGCCTTCGGTGAATACCTTGTCGTCGAACGTCTCTGTCGGGATAGTGAAGTGCTGGACCGTCCCCGGCAGGTCACAGAACCTGACATCGACGAACTGGACTTTATTGTCGGTGATGAACTTTAGGACCTCGTCACCACTCTTGAACATCAACCCTCCCTGAACGGTGCTGGCACTGGGGTCGCCACTGTGCCCTGGCGCTGCACCGCCACGCTGGGCTGGCCGCACGGGGGTCGTGCTCGCGGCAGGACGAGCCTTGACGTTAGCTGGCAGCAATTAACGAGCCGTGTCCCTAGTGTTTCACACGTGTTACGCGTGCCTCTGACGGCACGCCCTGGCTGGCCAGGGCTGCTTTTGGGGCGGCCGGCCGGGTCGCGCCGCGCTGCGGGACAGGAGCTCACCCATGCCCACTGATCCCGCAACGGTTACCGTAGACCCGTGACTGAGCGACGATGGGCGGCGTGGCTGCCCGGCTCACGCCCGCTCGCCGGGGATTCGAGCTACCCGGGCGCGCAGTTCGGCCTCCCCGAGCATGGCGCCCGGTCGGTGGCTGGCATGGGCAGGCGCCTGGCGGCCCTGTTCATCGACTGGATCCTGAGCACGCTGATCGGCCTCGCGATCTTCCACTCCCGGGGCTGGGTGACGCTGGCCGTGTTCGCGGTCGAGGTCTACATACTGACCGCGCTCACCGGGTTCACGGTGGGCAAGCGCCTGCTGGGTATCCGGGTGGCCCGGCTGGACGGCAAGCCTGTCGGGCTCGTCTGGGCGCTCGTGCGCACTGTGCTGCTGCTTACCGTGCTGCCGCCCCTGGTCACCGACCGCGACCTGCGTGGCCTGCACGACAGGGCGGCGAACACCATCGTGATCCGGGCATAACCGGTAGCCGTTGCCGTGCCCAGCCATGTCGCCCTGCTTCGCGGGATCAATGTCGGTGGCCGCAACAAGGTTGCGATGACAGATCTGCGCGCGGTCATGACCTCGCTGGGCTACGCCGACGTGGCGACCTACATTCAGAGCGGCAACGTGGTGTTCAGCACGGATGAAGAGGATACGGCGCTGTTGGCTGCCACTATCGAGGGCGCCATCGCCGGTGCCCTCGCCGTGACGCCCCGCGTCGTGGTCCTGTCGGGTGCCGAACTGGCGCAGGTGGCGCGCGACAATCCGTACGCCGCCGAGACGAATCCGAAGGCCGTGCACGTGGTGTTCTCCGGCGAAGATCCGGATCCCGGCCTCGTCGACGCCGTGGCGGCCGCGCAACAGCAGGCGGCTCGCGACGGCAGCCGCGACGAGGCCCGGTTCGTGGGCCGCGCGCTGTACCTGCACACCCCGGATGGTTATGGGCGCAGCGTACTGGCGGAACTGCTCGCCCGGGCCCGCGGGCCGCTCTCGGCCCGCGCGACTGGTACGGCGCGCAACTGGGCTACCGTCACCAAGCTGGTCACGCTGTGCGACTAACCCCAGGGGTGACTGACCATGGGGTGACTGACCATGGGGTGACTGACCATGGAGTGACTGACCACGGGCGATAGCTGAAGTCAGCGGGTCCTGGGGCGCGGCGGCTTCGGCATCCGGCCGGACTTGGGCATCGGCCCCTTGGGTGCCTGCAGTGACTGCGGCAACGCCTTGAGCCGGTAGTTCAGTTCCGAGATCTGGGCCGGCTTCAGTTCCCGGGGCAGCCGCATGATCTTGCGCTGCAGCTTGCGGATCGGGACCTGCCCCTCCTCGTTGCCGACCTGGATGTCGTGGATGGGCACGTCGTAGGTGACCCGGGAGACTCGCTTCTTCTCGGCCGCGAGCAGGCTCGGCAGCCTGGTCGGCGCGCCCTCACCCACCAGGACCACGCCGGGCTTGCCGACCGCGCGGTGGACCACGTCCATGTTCCTGTTGGCCGACACTGCGGGCGTGACGGTCCAGTTGCCGCGCATGCTCTGCAAGATCGCGGCCGCGGCGCCCGGCTGCCCCTCCACCGCCGCGTACTGCGCGGACTGGGCGAACCGGCCGAAGAGGACCATGGCGGCGAGCAGCCCG
>OBLW0100000511.1_pt1 | contig 33019 bp, 30 predicted proteins | sample 1520161 | NCBI WGS metagenome assembly OBLW01 (sample SAMEA3539309, study PRJEB22396) | soil metagenome | biome: tundra; feature: field; material: soil | place: USA | collected 2010-05 | depth 0.15 m
GGAGGCGCGCAGGCGGGCAGCGAGTTCGTCGGCACTCATGCCGTCGCAAGTCACGGCGAGCAGGCGAGTCGGCAGGACCGATGAGGGTGCGGCGCCGCCGCCGATCACCGATTCACCGTCGGTGACTTCGATGTTGAGTGTCAACGACCGCACCTGCGCCGCAAGAGCTTCGGCGCGCTTCCCAATTTCTTCTTTCGTCAGACGCATCATCTTCAACGTAGGAATGGCATCATGATCGCGTTTCACATACGCAAGCAGCGTAGCCTCAAGGGCTGCATAGGTGAGCTTGTCGACACGGAGGGCGCGGAAGAGGGAGTTGGAGCGCATGTGGGTGATAAGGTCAGCACGGCCGCTGATCAACCCGGCTTGCGGACCCCCGAGCAACTTGTCGCCGCTGTAGGTCACAACGTCGACGCCGGCCCGCAAGCTGTCAAGCACGCTGGGCTCGCCGCTGATGCCGAAATTCTGCAAGTCCACGAGCGCGCCACTCCCCAGGTCTTCCATCAAGGGCAGGCCACGGTCGCGTGCGAGCCTCACCAGTTCGTCAGTGGATGGCTGCTCGGTGAAGCCGGTGATCTCGAAATTGGAGCGATGCACGCGCAACAAAAGCCGCGTGCGCTCGTTGATGGCCTTTTCGTAGTCGGCGACGCGCGTACGGTTAGTGGTCCCCACTTCGCGAAGGGTTGCGCCTGACTTCGCCATGACGTCTGGAATGCGGAACGAGCCGCCGATCTCCACCAGTTCACCACGGGAGACGATGACCTCGCCACCTTCGGCGAAGGTGTTGAGCGCGAGCAGAACCGCGGCGGCATTGTTATTTACGACGATTGTGGAGACAGAGGTGGAACCCTCCGCCGGGCTCCGCCCCGGCGGGACGACCGAGGCGGCCGTCCCCACATTTGCAGAGGTTGCGCCATCGCCGAGCAGACTGCGAAAGAGGCGATCCACGTGAACATCGCGCTTGCCGCGCACACCGGCCTCGGTGTCGAACTCGAGATTTGAAAACCGGCCGGCAGTCTCGCGGATGTGTGCAATCGCGGCTTCGCCCAGTGGAGCGCGTCCCAGGTTGGTGTGCAGAATGACGCCCGTCGCATTGATCAGCGGACGCAGCGAGTGTCCGAGCGCCTGGCGCAGTTGCCCTTCGATCGCGCCTGCGATTCCTGCCAGGGCAAGTTGCAGCGCCGCACTATCCAGTAAGCCGGAAGCAATTTCGTTCCGCAGGCGAGCCACCACAGCGCGCGCGGCATCGGTCACAGGCGCAATTCCGTGGCTGGTGGCGAGCGCCTCCACGCCGGGCATCCGCAGAACTTCGTCGACCGACGGCAGTTCGCGAAACAGCTCCGATTTCGCCACGGTTTTCATTTTCGGATTATCCCACGAAACCTACGCAGCGCCCGCGTCTTCGCCGATAACGCCACTACAGAGTGTGCAGATACACGAGCAGATCCTGAATGTCCTGCGAACTCAGAGTTTGGCTGTAGCCGGGCATTTCGTTGCGGCCGAGGCGGATGATGTCGGTGACGCGCTCGTCGTTAGCGGGCAATCCGCTCAGAGAAAGATATTTGTGCTGGAATACTCCCTGAAGCCCGGGGCCCTTCTTGCCGCGCGTGGAATACGGCTCATGGCAGCGGTCGCAGCGGTCGTCGTAGATTCTACGGCCGGCGGACTGTTGGGGGCTGAGGCCAAGTTCGGCATCCGACTTGCGGCGCTGCACGTCGCAAGCGGAGATCGTGGCGAGCACCAGAAGACCAGCCAGCGCTTTGAACAGAATTCCCGTACCACCGCAACTTCGGAGCTGCTTCGTCGGTTCGAAGTCTTTCCCTTGCATGAACCATCCCTCGATCGTGCCATTGGCGGCGCGGCAAGCCGCCTTACAATGATAGAGCAAATCATAAACTGCCCCTGATGACAGTTGAGATCAAGCGTGTCTACGAACCGGCATCGCGCACCGACGGGATGCGCCTGCTCGTCGATCGACTGTGGCCGCGCGGCCTCGCGAAAGCCAGCGCCGCGATTGACGAATGGTTGCGCGCACTCGCGCCTTCTGACGAACTACGCCGCTGGTTTCATGCCCGGCCCGATCATTGGCAGAACTTCCGCAAGAAATACCTCAAGGAGTTGTCGCAACCGGCAGCCGAAGACTCGCTGCTCCGGCTCTACCATCTTTCCCGCAAGAGAAAACGCCTGACTCTGCTTTTTGCCTCGAAGAACGAGACGCACAATAACGCGGTCGTCCTCAAGGAACTGCTCGACGGGATGCGCAAACCGCCGACCGGCACGGGGCCCGGAGCGGTCTATGGCATGCGCCACCGCGAAGCTGCGGTGCGGCGCAGATAGCGCCTTCGTGCGCCATATCCTTTCTGCGCGCTTCATTTAGAATCGTGCCGCATGAGACCTGTCTTTCAGTGGAATTTGGGCAGGCGCGCGCTGGAACTCGGCAAGCGCACGCTCATCATGGGAATCGTCAACGTGACTCCGGATTCGTTTTCCGATGGCGGCCAGTTTCTGGACCGCGACCAAGCCATTGAACACGCCCAGCGACTGCTGGACGAAGGGGCAGACATCCTCGATATTGGCGGCGAATCGACGCGGCCCGGTGCGCGCGTCGATGCAGGGCCTTCGAAATCAACCGAGGCCAGAAAGGGCTCGGCTGCGAATCTTAAGGTTGCGGGAAACGTGCCCACAGTTAGCGCCGAAGAAGAACTCAAACGCATTCTTCCGGTCATCGCCGAGTTGAAGAAGAAGCACCCCGCGGCGGTGCTCTCCGTCGACACCTACAAGGCGGACGTGGCCCGCGCTGCTGTTGCCGCTGGAGCCGAGATCGTGAACGACGTCAGCGGATTCCGCTGGGACGACAAGATGTCGAAGACCGTCGCCGAGCTCAAATGTGGCGCGGTTCTGATGCACATGCGCGGACGTCCCGAAGAGTGGCACACGCTGCCGCCGCCGGGTGACATCGTGCTGCTGGTGAAACGGGAACTCAAGGATTGGGCCGAAAAGGCAGTGCTGGCAGGAGTGCGGCGCGAGCGGATCGTGATCGATCCCGGTTTTGGATTCGGGAAGAGTTTCGACGAGAACTATCCGCTGCTGGGGCGCTTCAACGAATTGCAGGTGGCGGGATTTCCGCTGCTGGCGGGCACTTCGCGAAAATCGTTTATCGGCCGCACTCTCGGTCGAGACGGGAAAGACGTTCCACCCGAGGAGCGTCTCTACGGAACGCTTGCTACGCAGACAGCGCTGATTCTCAAAGGCGCGCACATTTTGCGGACGCATGACGTGAAGGCGGCAGTGGAGGCCGCGCGCGTGACCGATGCCATTTTGCTGGCGCGGTAGACCGCAGGGGCTAAAGCCCTGGTTGACTCCACTTCGCCTGCGCGGCCCTCAAAGGGCTGCTCTTCCACGACGATGCAAGGATTGGCGAGCCCGTGGGCCAGTCAGACTTGGCCGGATGCTTGGGCTATTTTCTTTTCCAGCTTTTCCAATCGAGAAAACCCTGAGCGCGATTTTTCGGGAGGAGCAAAGCAGATTCTGCGCAGCAAACTCGAATCCGCCGTAGCGCTCTACACTAGCGGTGTCATGTTCAAACCTGTAATGTTCAAACCAAGTTTCACCCCTGCCTGATGGATGATCTGACCAGACTCTCGCAGGATCCACGGGTGACGGTGCGGCGTACCGGATCGCCCGATCCCGGCGGCGCCTGCGTCGTCTACTGGATGCAGCGGGCCCAACGGGGTATCGACAACGTTGCGCTGGATGTAGCCGTCGAGGCAGCGAACGCGCTTCACAAGCCGGTGGTCGTCTTTCTTGCCCCTGTACCGTTTTATCCAAACGCGAATCTGCGGCACTATCGCTTTCTTGCCGAGGGCATTCCTGATATTTCCGCGGCGCTCGCCAAAAGAAATATCGGATTTGTGCTTCGCCGCTTTCCCGAACACAGCCTGCTGCATTTCTGCGAGGAAGTGAAGGCCGCGCTGGTCATCGGAGACGAGAATCCCATGCGCGAGCCCGAGGCGTGGCGGCGCACCGCGGCGAAAAAACTGAAGGTTCCGCTGTGGACCGTGGACGCCGACGTGATTGTGCCTGCAAGACTGCTCGAAAAGGCGCAGTACGCGTCGCACATCATTCGTCCGCGCTTGCAGGCGCACCTGAAGACCTTCCTGATCCCAGCGAAGAATCCGCGCGCGCATGTGGGCTGGAAGAAGCCCGCAGGTCTGGCATCCCTCGATCTCGGCTTCGACATCACGCAGGACTGGCAACTCGATCGTTCCGTCTCCCCGGTCTCAGCCTGGCGCGGCGGAACTGCGGAAGCCCACTGTTTGCTGGAAGAGTTCATCCAGCACAAACTGCACGGTTATGGCACGAAGCGTAACAAGCCGGAGATCGACCATACCAGCCGGCTCTCGCCGTATTTGCACTTCGGCCATATGAGTCCGATCACAGTGAGCCTTGCTGTCGAGAAGTCCGACGCGCCGAAGGCCGACAAGGAAGCCTTCTTGAACCAGATCATCACCTGGCGGGAACTGGCGGTGAACCTGGTGCGCTTCAACCCCGACTACGACAGCTTCGAGTGTGGAGAGCCGTGGGCGCACCGGACGCTGGCCAAACACGCTGCGGATCCCCGTCCCGTGATGTACTCCGAAAAGCAGTTGGAGCACGCCGAGACTCACGACCAACTCTGGAATGCGGCACAGATGCAGATGGTTTCCACCGGATGGATGCACAACTACGTGCGCATGTACTGGGCCAAGAAGATTCTCGAGTGGACCCGCTCGCCCGCCGAAGCCCACCGCATTGCCGTGCGCCTTAACGACAAATACGAACTCGACGGACGCGATCCCAACGGCTACGCAGGAATTGCCTGGGCCATCGTAGGGAAGTTCGATCGTCCGTGGTTCGAGCGGCCCATCTTCGGGCAGATTCGTTATATGTCGGGCGAAAGCACGGGCAGGAAGTTCGACAGTAAGAAATACATTCGGCAGAATCTGTCGACAAAATTGCTCTAGTTCGAAAGGCTTATCGTTTCGGAAGGATGAAAGCTGCGGTAAATGGAGTGGTAGCGACTTCGGACTCTTTGCGGTAATCCAGAATGCGCGAGGTCAAGGTACGCGCGCCGACAATTCTTACATCCGCGACCGCTTCCATGCGGGTCTGCATCCACATTCCATCGAGATCAGCAAAGACCAGCTTGATGCGAACGCTCTTGAGCCACCACGAAGGCGTTTTTTCAACCTCTCCGTCAATCTGACGAACCAAGAAGGAGTGCTGGTCTACCCAGACTTTTCCCAGGATCAGGTTCTTGTCCGTTCGCTTTGGCTTCAATCCCAGTACATAACACGGTTGTCCTTCCAGCATCGCTTCGCCGATGTAGTCAAAACTGTAGTTGTCCCGGGTAATGGCGCGTCCGGCTTGGGTTTCCCCGGATGAGGCTTCCACCTCATGGTCCAGGATGCGGCGCACCAATTGCTGCCCTCGGTTGCTGACCTCGGACCTTTGAATTCTGTAGGCTTTGGAGGTTGGGGGTCTGAAATTGACTTCCGCCACTACCTCGGAATCAGGTTTGGAATCCTGCGCGCTAAACAAGCGGTACTCGCGGATGACCTGATACGAGACTTGCGGGCGTACCGCCGCCTGTGCCGTTTGCATCGACTGAATGATGTCGTCGACCGACATCGAAGACGCGGGGCCGACCTGCTGAGCAACTCCGACGGAACCCAGCAGCACGATCAAAGCTCCATTCATCACCCAATATTTCCCCGTGCCCACTTTGCGCCTCACGATCCTAGGATGCATAAAGCACGTTCTGGGCCAAAGGAAAAGCAAGCAGAGGAAGGGATTGTTTGTTAGTGAAGGGGACTCGTGTGCAAATTGTACGGCTCGGTTGACTACATTCTGCCTACGCGGAACAACGTAAGTTATGTGCGCCTTCACCGTATGCTCGCTGCGTCGAGAAATCTTGACCAACCGAGCATAATTACTCGACAGACGCAGGTCATAGCGCATTCGAGACTGCGGGGTTACGGTCGTGCAGTATCCGCACGGTGTGGATACGGTCCGTTTCGTCCGGTTTGGCGCCTACTGCTTTACCGCCGTTGGGTAAATTCCCTCCAAAGGCTTGGTGTGTTGTTCCTCGAGTTCAGGATGAGGCAGAGGTTTGCGCGGCAGCATTCCTTCGCGCTGGGCGGTGTTGTACACAAAGATAGCCATAATCACCGCGGCCTGCTTCATGTCGGACTCTGAAAGGCGCTCATACGTGTCCTGGTTGGTGTGGGCGCTGCGGGTCTCGTAGTCGCGCGGGTCCTGGATGAACTCAAATCCGGGCAGACCCACCTGATCGAAGGAGACGTGGTCGGTGGATCCGGTATTGCGCATCGTAACGGTGGTAAAGCCGAGATCGCTGATGGGAGCGACCCACTGCTGAAAAATCGAAGCCACAGCGGAGTTGCCTTCGGTGAAGATGCCGAGGAACCTGCCGCCTCCGTTATCGGTGTTGAAATAGGCATCAAACTTGGCATGGGCGGGCTTGAGCGTAACGGATCCCGTCTGCTGGCGCACAAATTCGGGCACGACCTGCTCTTCCGGCTTGGTCGAGTAGGAGCGAGTCCCGTAATGGTTGCTGACGTATCCGGACGATCCGAAGATGCCCTGCTCTTCGCCACCCCACAGTCCGATGCGGATGGTGCGGCGCGGCTGAATGTTGAGGGCGCGCAGGATGCGCATGGCCTCAAGCGCGATGATCGACCCCGCGCCGTCGTCGGTGGCTCCCGTGCCGGCGATCCAGCTGTCGAGGTGGCCGCCCAGCATCACGACTTGGTCTTTCAACGCTGGGTCGGTGCCGGGGATCTCGGCAATGACGTTGCTGCCGGGCTCGTGTTCCCCATAAAACTTCGTGGCAATGTTAAGGCGCACGGACACAGGAACGCCGTGCGAGACGAGCCGGTGTATGCGGCCGAAAGACTCGCTGGCGATGACGGCCGAGGGAATAGCCTGCTTATGTTCCGAGCGATACACGAACCAGCCGAGAGAATGCCCGGTGTCATCGTGAAGGACGCCACCCGAACCGCCGGGACGAAGCACAGCGATGGCATGCTCGTCTGCGAAGAAGTGGCCAACTTTTTCCAGAAATGCCATCTCTTTGAATATCTTTTCCCAAAAGGCGGGGTCGTTGGGTAGCACGTGGCTGTCGCCCTGGTCGCCATCGAGCGGGTAGGAGCGGAAGTGCTCGAGTTTGGCCGCGTCGTAATGCTCGAGCGGGTTCGATGGGTCGGGATGAATCTTCGGTGCGTCGCCGTAAAGGATGATCTTTCCGGACAGCTTGCCCTTCCACGTCTCAAAGTCTTTTTCGTCATTGAGCGTGGGGACGGCGATCACCTCGCCGCTAGCCTCGCCCGCGGTGGCGGGGGACCAAGGGGTCGCCTGGGCCAGAATCGTGGCGGCGGAGGGCGCAGTCATCTGCACGGAGGTCCCGATCTGCTGCCATCCCATACCAAACTCGCCCCACGATTCGGTATGCGCGTTGGACGCGCCCATGCGGCGCAGTTGATCGACCGACCACTCCTCGGCCTTCGCGAAGTCCGGCGAACCGGTCAGGCGCGGGCCAACGCCGTCGAACAGGCCGCTGGCGTACTCCATGATGTGCGAGTGGTTAAGGCCCTCGTCACGGATGCGAGCGATGGCATCGAGATCGAGAGTTTCGATCGCGGGCTCAGTGGAGGCGGGAGGAGTTTTGGGCTTCTCCGCCGCGAAGGCACCCAGGGAGATCGCAAGCACACCAGCAATCACTGTTTTCATGGCGAAGTCGATGATACGTGAGGCTCAGGGGGAGTCTCAACCGCAGTCACCAGTCGTTATACGTTGCTTTTGGATGTAAACGAGAAGAGATTCCAGGGTTCCCCATCTCTCACGACAACGGCAGGATGTGCTTTCACGCCGGCAAACTTCGAGATCGCACCCACCCAAAAGCCGCAAGCCGAAACATTGGACTGCATCACGCGCACTTCCCATGGTCCTGGGAACCGGCTCCATATTTCAACCGCGATTTGGGTTCCAATTCCTCGCCGGCGACAGCCACGAATCACGAAAAATTCCGCCATATCCCAGACCGTCTTATCTCCAGAAACTTCCGAACCTCTCTTGACTAAAACAAATCCGGCCAACCTGCCATCCACCCTCACCAGAAACGGATGTCTGTCGGGCTCACTCCAGTAAAGCGGGAGACTGGCGTAGACGAACCTGCCGTCCGGTCCCAGATCCACGTCGTGAAATTCGCTGAAGTCGTGCGCGTACAACTGAAGCAGGTTGGCGAGGATCGACTGCTGCTCAAGCGTGGCGGGGACGACTTCAACATGCTGGGATGATTCCTCTGCGGGTGCGGACATCATCTAAAACGCCTTAGCGGAATCCAGCAGAATCGTGACCGGCCCCTCATTCACCAATTCCACCTGCATCATTTCCTGGAAGCGGCCAGTTTCGCAGCGCATGCCCGACGCTCGGATGCGCTCGACAAAAAACTCATACATCCGTCGAGCGTGTTCGGGCGGTGCCGCGGCATCGAACGACGGGCGCTTGCCGCGGCGCACGTCTCCGTACAGGGTGAACTGCGAGACCGCAAGTACGCTGCCGCCTGCGTCCTGCACGCTGCGATTCATCTTTCCGTCGTGGTCTTCGAAAATGCGGAGGCCGGCAATCTTCTCCGCCAGGTACGTGGCGTCGGCCTCAGTGTCTTCGTGGCCCACGCCCAGCAGGACCAGCAAGCCCAGGCCGATCTCACCGCTGATCCAATCGTTGACGGTGACCTTGGCACGGCTGACGCGCTGTACTACGGCACGCATACGACTTCCCTCGTCTCTCAGTGAGCTTCGGCCAGCATCGATTCATGTCCGGCAACGCACTGCCAGCGGCCCTCGCGATACACGTACACATCGGTGAAGCGCACTTTCGCCACGACTTTGCCCTGCGCGTTCACGGCCGCCGCCAGTCCTCGAATGTAGCCGAAATCGCCGCGCACCTGCGCACGCAAGTCCGAGAGTTCATGATGGACGGCAGCATGGTCGGCGGCCTTCGCCAGAGTGGTCGCGCGGGAGGTGAGTGAACCGTCGGGACCGGCGTCCTCGAACTCATCCGCCAGAATGCAGGCGAGAGCAGCTGTGTCCCGTTGCTCCAGCGCCCGGGCCCACGTCTGCTCAGCCTGCATCAGGGCGTTCCCGTCTTTCACCTGGCCCGTCGGACATGGAGCCGCCACCGCCACTGGACAAAGCAACAACAACCACAGCGCATATTTCACAGGAGACTCCTCGCAGGCTCCAGCCCTTCCGCCGAACTGGAACGACCCATCATACCCCGGTCAAACGTTTGACCCCGGCAACGCCGTGCCGTTAGGATTCAGAAGTGCAATGCCTGGCCAACAGAAGCTATGCCGAAAGTGGCATCGCTCTTCCTTTACACTAATTCACCGGGACAATTACACTACACACTCGCCTTTTTTCGTATCGCAGTGCGTAAGACGTGCCAGAGTTGTGAAGGGCCCGAGCCCGGGCCAGCAGAAATATGAGCTGCGATAGCGCGACTGAAGAACCCGAATTCAAATCTAATCGAGGCAAGCGAGGAAAAACATGGCAGCCGTAGACGAGAAGGTAAAACAGATTATCGTGGAGCAGTTGGGAGTGGATGAGGGCGAAGTCACATCGAGCGCGTCGTTTGTGGACGATCTGGGCGCGGACTCGCTCGACACCGTCGAACTGGTCATGGCTTTCGAAGAAGCCTTCGACATCGAGATCCCCGACGAAGACGCGGAGAAGATTCGCACCGTGCAGGATGCTGTGGACTACATCGGCAAGCACGGGAAAGCGGGGAAATAGTTGGGACGCAGGGTCGTAGTTACAGGCCTCGGATTGATCTGTGGCGTGGGCAATTCCACCGACGTGGTGTGGAAGGCCCTGCTCGCAGGTAAAAGCGGAGTGGGGCGCATCACCGGTTTCGACCCCACTGCCTTCGCCTGCCAGATTGCCGCCGAGGTCAAGAACTTCGATCCGCTGAATTTCATCGAGAAAAAGGAAGTCAAGAAAATGGGACGCTTCATTCATGTGGCGATCGCTGCCGCCGATGAAGCCCTCAAGATGTCGGAACTCAAGATCACTCCGGAGAACGACGAGCGCGTCGGCGTTCACATCGGGTCGGGGATCGGAGGGTTCGACATTATCGAACGCGAGCACCTAGCGCTGATGGAAGGCGGCCCGCGCAAGATTTCTCCGTTCTTCATTCCGGCCGCCATCATCAATCTTGCCGCCGGGCAGGTTTCGATGCGTTGCGGGGCCAAAGGACCGAACGAAGCGACCGCAACCGCCTGCACCACCAGCGCGCATTCCATCGGCGATTCTTTCCGCATCATCCAGCACAACGACGCCGATGTGATGATCGCCGGCGGTGCCGAGGCCGCGATCACTCCCATGGGCGTTGGCGGGTTTGCCGCCATGCGCGCTCTCTCGACCCGCAACAACGAGCCCGAAAGAGCCAGCCGGCCCTGGGACAAAGATCGCGACGGTTTTGTCATGGGCGAAGGCGCGGGCATCATGATCCTGGAAGAATTGGAATTCGCCCGCAAACGCGGTGCCCGCATTCTCGCCGAGATCGCGGGATATGGCATGAGCGGCGATGCTTACCACATGACTCAGCCCGCGCCGGAGCATGAAGGCGGCTTCCGCGTCATGCGCAACGCGGTGCGCGATGCGGGCGTAACTCCCGACGTCGTCGGGTACGTCAACGCCCACGGCACCTCGACCCCGATCGGCGACACGCTCGAGGCGCACGCTATCCGCAACTTTTTTGGGGAGCGCAAGATCGCAGTAAGTTCCACGAAGTCGATGACCGGGCACCTGCTCGGCGGAGCCGGAGGACTCGAGGCCGGCATTACGGTGCTGGCACTGCGCGATCAGATTCTGCCTCCGACGATCAACCTGGAGAATCCCGACCCCGATACCGCCGGCATGGACCTGGTTCCGAACCACGCGCGCAAGGCGGAAATTGAATACGCCATGTCGAATTCGTTCGGCTTCGGCGGAACCAACGGCGCGCTGCTGTTCCGGCGCTGGAGCGAATAAGGTCTCCTCTGCGATTTTTCCTCCTTTCCTCCTCGCTCCAAACCTCTGATTTCATGCGGGTTTCGGCTCGTAATGTCCTCTCTCCCGCATCCTCGAAGAGAGTAACGACACTTTGGTACTTCGCTCGTTGACCCTTTGTGTCTTTTCAATGATGACGACCGCCTCCACAATGGTTTTGAAAGTGGAGTCTTCCCCTACCCATGGATAAAGCTTTCGCCACAAGCATTGCACCCGTCTTTCCCCCGCGGAAAGCAGCCGCCCGAACCGCTCTTGTGGGCTTGAGTGAACCGGCCCGCGCGCTGCTGTCGGAGGGCTTCCGCCAGTTCGGCATCGAAACTGTGGTCGTGACGGCAAACGCTGCCGAGCGGCTGACCAAGGAAAAGTTCGAGGCTTGCGTGCTGGCCCTGGGCGACGGCGCCGACACGGTGATGGAAGCGGCGCGCTCGTCGCCATCCAACAGCCGCTGCGTTATTTATGGCGTCGGCGGAAACGCGCAGGAAGCGATGCGCTACTCCAAGTACGGCATCAACGCCATGTTCAACGAACCGCTGGAGCGTCCGGCCGCGCTCAAGCTGATCCGCGCCACGCGCATGCTGGTGCTGCACGAATTCCGCCGTTACGTCCGCATCCCGGTGCTGACTGAGGTCTCGATCGTTGGCGATGGCCGCCGCATCAGCGCGACCAGCATCGAGATGAGTACCGGAGGCATGTCGGTCAAGAGCTCCGAAGACTTTTCCATCGGCGCGAACGTTGAGGTGTCTTTCTCGCTGATGACTTTGCCTCGCGTGAACCTCAAGGGAGTCGTGAGCTGGTGCAAACCCAAGTCGCTCGGAGTGCGGTTCGACTCCGCTGACGACCGGCGCCAGAAAGTTAAGATCTGGATTGACTCGTACCTCGAGAACTGAATGGCCGCGCGCTTGCCATTACAATATCCTCGTGTCTGAGGCCAGCACTCGAAATGAGGTGGCGCCGCCGCTACCTCCCATCGACCCGAACCGCTTCACGCTTCGCCAGCGCATCGTCCTGCGCATCATCATCTTTCTCGGACATGCGGTCATTCGTCTGATCGGGCCAACGTTGCGCATCTCCGTCTCCTACGAGGAAGGCGCGCAGGAAAAACTCGACCAGCGCCCGCTGATCGCCTCCTTCTGGCATTCCTGCATGATCCCGGCGACCTACATCTTCCGCGACATGGGCATCCGGGTGATGAGCAGCGACAGTTACGACGGCCAGTACATGGGCCGAATCATCCACAAGTTCGGCTTCGTCGCCGTGAAAGGATCGAGCAGTCGCAATGCCGTGCGCGCCCTGCTCGGCCTGCGCCGCGCGTTGGAAGAAGGCTGGACGGTGGCGTTTACGCTTGATGGTCCACGGGGCCCGCGGCACAAAGTAAAGCCCGGCCCGGTCGCACTGGCACGATCGTCTGGCGTGGCCCTAACTATGTTCCATGCGGCGGTCGACAAAGCCTGGGTGCTGAACAGTTGGGACCGCTTGATGATTCCAATTCCCTTTTCACGGGTGCTGGTGCGGGTCGGAAAGTTGATTCCCGTGCCGGCCGATGCCACGGACGCAGACCTCGACTGTTACACCGCCGAACTGCAGGCTGGACTCGATCGAATTTGCGAATTCGCCGAAGCCAACGTGAACCGGGTCGGGGCTGGCGAATTCCCCTACTACAAGCGCACAATTGTTGATTGATGATTTTTGATTGTTGATTGAAAACCGTGCGCCAATGCAGTGATCAATCAACAATCAAAAATCATCAATCAACAAATTAGGTTCTACTCGAGGGTTGATCCCAGCTGCTGGTAGCGGTATTTCTTGCCATCCCAAAAGACGACCGAGGAAGTCTCTTCGCCCTCGCCCTTTTCTTCCATGTAAACCCCCAGGATGGTTTTCTTCTTAATGGCGAGCCTTTTCACTGTCAGGCTCTTGAAAGGCAGATTGATGAGAAGGAACTTGGCCTTCGGAGTTTCGGCGCGCCATGCGTCCTTTTCGGCGCCGTGGATGATGAGCAGGCTCAGGCCGCGTCGCTCGGGTTCGTCGGAGGAGAAAGTGGACGTGACCTTCACGTCGCTATAACCGAGGAAGGTGTTGTAGGGATCGGCAACGACGAAGCTGTATTCGTCCTTGTCGGCCATGGGGTTCTTGCATCGGGCGGCGACCACGAGATCTTCAATGCCATCGTCGTCCATGTCGGCGACAAACTGCGGCGGTCCCGGCAGCAGCGAGCAATTATCCCCAAACTGTTTGTGGATGAGTTCATCCGTGACCGCAGGCGACGGAGATTTAGCGTGAGCCGGCGGCGGAGGTGGTTGCTTCTTCTGTGCGGCAGCGGAGACGGTCAGCAACAGAGCGAGCGCTGGGAGGAGGAGGAGAAACCTACTGGACGACATGTATTTACTCTAGCCCGGTTTTGCGCGCGGCGGTAGAGACACAGTAGTGACGGAGGTAACGGCAGCCAAACGTTTGCGTCCCGCGCAACGCGTTCCCTCCTCCTTGTCATCCTGAGCGAGGCGAAGGACGCTGGCCTCAGGATGACAAGTCCGATTACTTGCGGAAATGCTCCCAGCCCTTCGACCCAAGTTCGTAGGCGACGCCTTTGGGACCGCGCAGGAGAATCAACCGCGGGCGCGTGATGTTGCCGATGTGGGTCAGGGCAACTCCGGCAATCTGGGATGGAATGCGTTTGCCCGGGCGAGCCGTGAACAGGAGTTCGTAGTCCTCGCCGCCGTGCAAGGCCAGATCGAGATCTACCTCGCGGGCGGGCTTGCCGACGCTGGCGCGGGGAATGAGGGCTGAGTCAAGCTCGGCTCCAACCCCGCTCTCTTCGCACAAATGCGCCAGGTCGGTCGAAAGGCCGTCACTGGTATCAATCATCGCCGAGGCCAAGCCCTTCTCGCGGATAATCCGGCCCAGTTCGATTCGGGGCTCGGGATAGAAATGCCGCGGATAGTCGCGCGGATTCACCTTTTTCTTGGGCTTGGTTCTCATTCGCAAGACCGCAGCAGCCGAGCCACCCAGTGCTCCGCTGACAAAGATGCGGTCGCCGGGCCGAGCACCGGAGCGCAGCACCGACTTTCCCTTGGGTGCTTTGCCGACCACGATGATGTCGGCAAGTACTCCGTTGGGCGATTCCGCAGTGTCGCCTCCGGCGAGGGTGACGCCGAACTTTTCCGCCAGGCTGATCAGGCTGCGAGCGAAGCGTCCGACCCAAGCCTGGGGCAAGTCTCGCGGCATGGCGAGCGAGAGGAACGCCGCGACCGGCTCTCCGCCCATGGCGGCAATGTCGCTCAGTCCGCGAGCCAGGCATCGGTGCCCGACCGATTCCGGCGGGTGCCAGTCACGCCGGAAGTGGATGCCTTCCAGCGTGAAGTCGGTCGTGACCAAGGATTCGTATCCCGGCAGCAGGCGCAGCACGGCGCAATCGTCTCCAATTCCGGTGATGATCGCAGTTCGTGTGGGGCGGACACTCCCGTCCGCCTGCCTTCGCCGTTCAGATCTCGCCATGCGGCGAATCTGGGCAATCAGCGCTTTTTCCAAAAGCGGCATGGCGCAATCACTATACTGCCGGAGCATGAGATCGCGCCTGTCAGATGCGGGATCGACGAAAGAGGTTGGGCACAACTGTGGGCCGCCAATCCTTGTGTTTTGTAACAAAGCCGCGTTCCTTTCCACCGGTCCAGAAGCGCTACCGGTAACCTGTCCCTTGCCCCCCGGTTACCCGGTCTTCGGTAACCGGAAATGGCCTTGTGCGTCGTTGACAGGGGGAACCCAGTTTGTTACCGTTAACCAGTCATTCACAATAACCTTTGGCCTAGCTAAGTTCTGCAAGCAGTTGGCATTGCAGACAAACACTTATTTCAGGCGAGGGCCGCAGTTCTGGTAGGTGTAGGGCGCGAGAAAGTTTCCATTTCCAAGATGGGAGCGTAGCCCGAAAAAAGAATCAGTGGTCCGACCAGGCGTTTCGGCAACTAAGAGACTGGGCTTGGAGTTCCGGACCTGATTGCTTCTAGACTTTTGGTGTTCCGGATCTCGGTACAGGCTTTCGAGGAGCGACTTGCAGAAACGTTTTTACATCCTTTTTGTGGCCCGCGGGGACGACGGCCAGTTGCGCAAAATCTCCATCCCCGTGCATTACCTCTACGTGTTCGTAGTAGGCGCCGCAATCGGATTCCTCAGCCTGACCGGCATTGCCAGTTCCTACACCCGCATGCTGCTGAAGGTTTCCCGCTACAACCAGTTGCGGACGGAAAAAGATCAGCTCAAGGACAATTATTCACGCCTGGAGCAGGTGGCCAAGGAGCGCGATGTGCAGGTGGCATCGCTGGGCTCGATCGCCGGGGAAGTATCCGCCCTGTACGGGCTAAAGGCGCAGGCCACGTTGGTCACGGCGACCTCCGACGAGATTCAGGCCGCCGATGTCAGCTCATCGCTCGACCAGTTGCATGCCTTGCGGACTTCGGCCCTGACCGGGGCCACGATGGTCGGCCTGACTATGGGCCTAACCCGCAATGCCACCACAGCGGACTGGTTCAAGGCCAACTCAGCCCCCAATCTATGGCCGGTGGAAGGCCAGGTTACAGGCAGTTTCGGGGAGCGGATTGATCCATTCAACGGTGAAGGCGCGTTCCACAGCGGGGTGGATATTGGCAGCACCTATGGCGCCCCGATTGTGGCTCCGGCTGATGGAAGAGTGACATTCAGCGAGATCATGGGCGGCTACGGCAAGGCGATCATGATCGACCACGGCAACGGCATCAGCACCCGCTACGGTCACCTTTCTGGCTACGCGGTGACGGCCGGGCAGGCAGTGCATCGCGGTGACGTGATTGGCTATGTCGGAGAGAGCGGACGCTCCACCGGACCGCATCTTCACTATGAAGTCCGCATCAACGATACTCCGGTGAATCCTTATAAGTACCTGCGCATGATGGTCGCTCACAGCGGCGGCTTCACTGCGGGAAGCTAGAACTCAGCCCTCAGCATTCAATTCTCAGTCACAATTCTCTGTTTCATGATCCCCCACGGCCGGTCCTCCTGACTTTATTCCCCGGAAATGGCATGGCGAAAGGCATTACTGGCGTAATGACCTGGGCCAACGTGGGTACGGAATCATAGCGATGGGAGAGATACCATAGTAGGGGTCCATCTCCAGCTTCGTGGCAGGTCGAAAGCCACGGCTCGAGAACTACTCTATGGAGAATCCTGAGAGCAAGCGGTTTGGCCGGTACGAGGTCGTGGCTGAATTGGGCCGCGGGGCTATGGGTGTCGTTTATCAGGCCCGGGATCCCCAGATCGACCGCCTGGTCGCGGTGAAAACGGTTGCGCTTTGGGGACAGGAACCCGAAGAAGAACAGGAATTTCGCCTGCGGTTCCTGAATGAGGCGCAGGCCGCGGGGCGTCTGCACCACGCCGGCATTGTTGCCATTTTTGACGTCGGGGAGAATCCCGAGAACCACGACCCCTACATTGTCTTGGAGTATGTTGCGGGGGAAGCATTGAATCGGATTCTGGCACGGGAGAAGAAACTTCCGCTGGTCAGAGCTCTGCAACTGGCGGAAGAGATCGCCGAGGCTCTGGACTATGCTCATGCCCAGGGCGTGATTCACCGCGACATCAAGCCCGGAAACATTCTTGTAACCGGGGAAGGCCACGCCAAGATTGCCGACTTCGGCATTGCCAAACTGAATCTGGCTCACTTTACCCTGCCCGGACGAGTGCTGGGAACTCCGGCATACATGGCTCCCGAGCAACTGAGCGGCGAAGGCGTGGACGGCCGCTCGGATCTGTTCTCGCTGGGCGTCATTTTGTATGCCATGGTTACTGGTCACTCTCCGTTTCAGGGCAACAGCGCGACGACCGTGTGTTTCAAGGTGGCAAACCGTGAGCCGTTGGCGGCGAGCGCCCTCGATCTGAACTTGCCCCAGGAACTGGATGAAGTCATCTCGCGCGCGATGGCGAAGAATCCAGAGGAGCGCTACCAGCGAGGCGCGGAGTTTGCCGAGGATGTGCGCCAGTTGCAACAACTGTTCAAGCCGGCGTCGACCACGACTTCGCTGCGGACAACGGCGCCGACGGGGACCAGATCCACCGGAACTCGCCCGGTAAAGACCGGACAAACCACTTCCCGGATGAATCCCGTCGTGGAGGTAGCGCAGGCAGAAAGGATCGTCCGAACTGTCATTCGGAAAGCTCCGATCAGGGACGTGATTCTGGGTGTGGCGACGCTGGTCGTTCTGGTCTTCGTGGGGGCTCAGACGAAGCTGTTAGCACCTCCTCCCAAACCGGGGGTAACCGCTGCCGCAACAGGTACCGACGTGGTGCCGCCCAATTCGGCAAAGATGGTACCCAGTGCTGAAACGAGCTCGGCTGCGGTTCAGGTTGTGCCAGTCGCCGCCAAGGCTCCTTTACGAAAAACTCGAACTGCAGCGCCATCCAGTGCGCGCCAAATCGTAGTCCCGACCTCCACTCTGGACCTGGCGGTACAACACCAGTTCAAAGATGCCACTCTGTTTGTTTGGGTCGATGACAAGCTGGCGTTGACCCGGCCACTGCACGGAGGAACTCAGAAGCGGCTGGTGGTGTTCAACGGGATACGCGGAGTGGACTCGGAGACGCTGAAGGTCCCCGCGGGAAAACACGTCCTCCGCGTAAGGGCACTATCGTCGGACGAAACGATCGATCTCTCCCGCACGATTTCATCGGAGTTTCTGGGCGGCGGCGAGAAGTCTCTGCAAGTCACCTTCGACAAGCACAACACCGTCATGCGCCTCAGCTGGCAGTAACCCCGCGCGCCCTATTGGCGCAACCCCATCCAATTTTCGGAGACCACCAGGGAGTTTCCGGGATTCTGCGGATCATACTTCACCGAAGTCTGCAGGCCGAGGCGACACGAGTGGAGATTGATCCAGTGCCGCAGATAGGTAACATCTTGCGAGCATTCGTAGGACACGCCCGCCACATCGTACTTATAGATCAGCATGATGGCAGCATGGTAGCTGCTCGTAACCGCCAGTTCCTGCACGTCGATTACGGTTCCGTCGGTAATGCGGCCGGTTCCCTCGAGCCATGCCCTGCGCTCGCGCTCCAGATCGTTGGCAGTTTTGGGCTTGCGCCGCAGCAGAGCATACACGCCAAGCAATGCGATGCCGCTCGTGGCAACCAGCCCATAAATTCGAAGTGAATCCATACGGAAGTCGGGTCAAACCGGCGCAGGCGTGCCGCCCAGTTCTTCATCAGCATAAGCTGAAAGCGAAGCGTGGGGAAGTGGTTCGGAGGTTACGGAGGTGCCAAAGGCTGTGAAAAATCTTGAAGAAGCGTTGCGATGCGAGAAGACTTCCGGTTGTTCTAGAATCAGCCGGTCTGGAATACTCGTCGGTGACCAGAGCGGGAGGCAAATGAAAAGCGCGACGATTTCCGCGGCGATTCTTCTGTCGATATCGATTCCGATGTCGTTGGCCGCGTTAGCGGCGGCAGCCAGAGGGCAAGGCGATTCTCCTTCGGGAAGTGCGGCTGATAAGCAACCAGATCACGACTGGCCTTTATATGGTGGGACGACGCTGAACAATCATTTTTCCAGCCTGGCGCAAATCAATCGTGACAACGTGAACCAACTAAGCACTGCGTGGACGTTCGACACCGGGGAGACTGGCGGGTTGCAGTCAAGCCCGATCGTGGTGGGGGGAGTGCTGTACGGGCTGACGCCGTCGGAGAAAGTGTTTGCGCTGGATGCGGCGACCGGAAAACAGCTATGGAAGTTTGATTCCGGAATTCTCGGGACGCAGCCCGATCGAGGACTGACCTACTGGTCCGACGGCAAGGACAAGAGAATCCTGGTTGCGGTGATGAATTTTGTTTACGCGCTGGATGCAGCGACCGGGAAGGCGATCGCGAGTTTCGGGAAAGACGGGCGAATTGATCTACGCGAGGATTTGGGGCGCGATCCTGTGGCGCAGTCCATTTACATGACCACCCCGGCGGTGATTTACAAAGGCCTGATGATTGTCGGCGGGCGCGAGGCCGAGACGCTGCCGGCGTCTTACGGCGATGTGCGGGCCTATGACGTGCGCAGCGGCAAACTGCGGTGGACGTTCCATACCATTCCGCGCCCGGGCGAGTTTGGCTACGAAACTTGGCCGAAGGAGACTTGGAAGACCAGCGGCGCTGCGAATAACTGGGCCGGCATGACGGTGGATTTACAGCGAGGAATTGTTTATGTCCCCACGGGTTCGGCGGCGTTTGATTTCTACGGAGCGGACCGTGTCGGCGATGATCTGTTCGCCAACTGCCTGATCGCCTTGAACGCCGAAACCGGCGAGCGTATCTGGCATTTTCAGGGAGTGCGGCACGATCTGTGGGATCGCGATTTCCCCGCGCCCCCGGTACTCTTGACGGTGGAACGCGACGGCAAGAAAGTGGACGCGGTCGCGCAGACGACGAAGCAAGGCTTTGTCTTCTTGTTCGACCGCACGAACGGGAATCCTCTGTTTCCCATCGAGTGCCGGAACTATCCGCCCAGCGATGTCCCGGGAGAAGTGGCCGCTCTACAGCAGTGCCTGCCCGCAAGGCCTGCGCCCTTCGCGCGCCAATTGCTAACGGAGAATCTTCTGACCCAGCGCACGCCGCAGGTCCGTCAATGGGCACTCGAGAAATTCCGCAGCTTTCGCAGTGCGGGACAGTTTGTCCCGTTCAGCGTGGGGAAAGACACCGTTGTATTCCCGGGATTCGATGGCGGAGCAGAATGGGGCGGCGCGGCGGCTGATCCGGAGACGGGAATTCTCTACGTCAACGCGAATGACGTGGCCTGGACCGGGGCCCTCTCTGAGAACACGGCTGAGAACAGTCCCAAAGCTCTGTACATGAACCAGTGCGCGGTTTGCCATGGCGAGAAGATGGCGGGATCGCCCCCAGCAATTCCTTCGCTCGTGGCCATCGGCGACCGGATGTCCGCGGGCGACGTCGCCAACACAATCAGGAACGGAAAGGGACGGATGCCAGGCTTCTCGAATCTGGCCGACGATCAGATCTCCGGATTGCTGTCGTATCTGATGAGCGGAGGCACAAAGGAAAACGACGGCAAGGAAATGACAAGCTCCGAGCTAGCGCCGCCGACGATGAAATATCACTTCACGGGATACCACAAGTTTCTAGACCCGGACGGCTATCCCGCAGTGGCCCCGCCCTGGGGAACGTTGAATGCAATCAATCTCAACACGGGCGAGTATGTGTGGAAGATACCGCTGGGCGAGTATCCAGACCTGGCAGCGAAAGGCCAGAAAGACACGGGTACGGAAAACTATGGTGGTCCGGTGGTGACGGCCGGCGGGCTGGTGTTCATCGGCGCGACGAACTTCGACAAGAAATTCCGCGCGTTCGACAAGTCCTCCGGCACGCTGCTTTGGGAAACCACGCTGCCGTTTTCCGCAAACACGACTCCGGCTACCTATGAGGTACACGGAACGCAGTTCGTGGTGATCGCGGCGGGAGGAGGTAAGGATCCGAAGTCAAAGTCAGGTGGCGTCTACGTGGCGTTCGCCCTGAAGAAGTAGCGTCGTGTACCGGGGTTTCCTTCGTGAACCTTAGTGTCCTTGGTGGTTATAGGTTTGAAGGAAGCTGCCCTACTTGGTCTGGCTGCAAACGTCTTTGCTGACCAGTTCGGCAAAGCCGCCTTCGGGATTCTTGCCGAATTGGTCGTCGTGGGTGGCTTTCTTGCTCACGACGAAGCGTCCACTGTGATCGCGGGAGTAGAACCATTCCGTCGTGGGCGCGGCGGCCCCGCTGGCGCAATTAAAGCGTACGCGCGCCCGCATCTCGACGAAGGGTCCACCCTGCGGAAGTTCGGAAGGCTCTTTGAACTCAACGCGTACCAGCGCGATACGCTGATTGTTCTTGAGGATGCGTACGGAACTGACCGACACTTTGTCGCCGGCTTCGGTCTGACCAATGGTGCGCCAGTCCCCAGCGGCGAAGACCACAAGGCTGACGACGAGCACCGGTGCGAGTACGATGGCGGCGAGAATAATGAGGGCTTTTTTCAACGCTGAGCTTTCCGCAGGCGCGAATTGCACGTGGTCACTGTCGTCGAAAAAGGAGATTCTGTCAACCATTCTAACAATAAAGGCCATCAGCAATTGAATGCCCGTGCTATGGTTATGGGCGCGATGGACGGGGCATCGGACCCGTAATTCTTATGGAAACACTTCATTCCACGATGTTTACGTCGACCGTAGGGCCGCTCTTCCTGGCGGCTTCCGTCCGCGGCCTGGTCGCCTTGGAGTTTGATGCCCGCCTACCCGGTCAGCAGACGATTCGTCCGAACCCACGCGATCTGCGGGCGGAGACGAAGGGCGTTCGTTTCGAGGAATCTGCGAGGGCGATGCGGCCGTACATCCGCGAACTGGAAGAGTATTTCGCGGGCCAAAGACGCGCATTCACCTTCGCGATCGATCTGCGCGGGACAGACTTTCAGCGGGCGTGCTGGCAAGCGCTGCTGGCGATTCCCTACGGGGAGACTCGCTCCTACGGCGACATCGCGCGGTCGGTCGGCCGGCCCCAGGGTTTTCGCGCCGTGGGCATGGCGAACAATCGGAATCCGGTCGCGATCGTTGTCCCGTGCCATCGAGTGATTGCCTCGGATGGAACTCTGTGCGGCTACGGCGGCGGCCTCGACGTAAAGCGGAAGCTCCTGGAACTGGAAGCCGCGCTGACCGGGACGTTGGCCGCTTAGGAATTGTTGATTATTGAATCTTGATTGCTGATTGAAAGGCCCACGGCGTACGCAGTGTTTCAATCAACAATCGACAATCAGAAATCAACAATTGCATTCCGACCAAGACGCGCCCTTTGACGACTCAAAGCAAATCATCCGCGCTAAAAAAAGCGGGCCTCTTCTATCTCGTCTTCGTGATGTTTTCCTACACCACGGGCGGCCCCTTCGGTCTCGAGGACATGGTCACAACCTCGGGCCCGGGCATGACCCTGATCTATCTTCTGGTCCTGCCGTTTTTCTGGTGCATCCCAGTATCGCTGGTGTCGGCGGAACTGACGACGGCCATGCCGGTCGAGGGCGGCTTCTACCGCTGGACCCGTGCGGCCTTCGGCGACTTCTGGGGATTTCTTTCCGGATGGTGGAACTGGTCCGCCTCGTTCCTGCTGGGCGGCGCGTATGCCGTGCTGTTCACCGACTATCTGGTGTACTACTTTCCGAAGATGACGTGGTGGGAGCACTACCTCGTCTCCGTGGCGCTGATCGTGGTGCTGACGTGGATCAACGTGCGCGGCATCGAGATGGTTGGGCAGCTCGCGACCGCGCTTGAAATCTTCATCTTCATCCCGGTGATGACGATGATCGTCATCGCTCTGTTGCACTGGCGCCACAATCCGTTCGTGCCATGGGTGCCTCCACATCAGGCGACATTCAAGGTCTTTGGCGTGGGGCTGGCGCTGGGTCTGTGGCTCTATTCGGGATACGAACAGCTCTCGACGGTGGCCGAGGAAGTCGAGAATCCGCAACGCGCCTATCCGAGGGCGCTCGCAGTCGTCGTGCCGCTGTCGATTGCAGCTTATTTTCTGCCGACATTAGCGGGCCTGGCGTCGGCGGGCAATTGGGAGAGGTGGCACACGGGATTCTTCTCAGACGCCGCCAGCATGATCGGCGGCCCGTGGCTGGGTACGTGGATGACTCTGGCCGCAATGGTGGGCAACGTGGCATTGCTGAACAGCACGGTGCTCACGACAACGCGGATGCCCTTCGCCATGGCGGAAGATGGATATCTGCCCCACGCGTTGACCCGGAAACATCCGCGCTACGGAACGCCGTGGCTGGCCATTGTAGTGTCGGCGGTGATCTATGGCCTGCTCGCGTGGCAGAGCCTGGCGGAACTGATCTCGGTGTACATCTGGCTGCGATCGGCGACGACGGTCTTGACGGTGCTCTCGGCGTGGAAGCTGCGCCGCACGCAGCCGGAACTCAAGCGCTCGTTCAAAATCCCTGGGGGGCGTTTGGGATTACTCTACGTGGTGGGAGCGCCAGTGGTCATGGCTGCGGTGGCGCTGCTGGGCAGCGACCGATTCGGCCTGATCGGCGGCGCGGTCGCGATCGCGGTCGGGCCGCTGGTGTACTTCGCACTTCGGAGCAGGGCGACCTAAGATTGCTCTGTCATCCTGAGGCCCGGTCTTTGCGGGCCGAAGGATCTATGCAATCAGCGGGATTGCATAGATCCTTCGCTTCGCTCAGGATGACAGGGCACGGTGACATTACGTTCGCGACGGATTCTTCGGCTGAGGCTTCTTACGAATCTTGGCCCAATACTCTTCTCGTACATCCTCATCGATCTCCACCGGAATATTGCTGACATAAAGACCGTGATGGTGCAACAAAGGGATCACGATGGACCGACTATTTCACTCCCGAAATCTCAAATACCGTCCCCCACGTAGCGCTTCCTCCGGTCGAGGTTGTGCCGAACCAGTTGCCCGCCCCGTCGGTGATCAGGCCGGCTTGGGGCCCATTTCCGTTATTGAGATTGAATGTGTAAAGGATCGTTTCCTGCCATCCGCTTTTCCCCGGCGATAATTCGTAGACGGTGCCGTCGCCGTAATAACCGCCGTAGTAGGTAGCGCCGAAGAGATTTCCTTGTCCGTCCAGTTGCACCCTGCCGAAAGATTCGCATCCGTCCCCATGGATGCCGGTGAACTGATAGAGAACTTCGGGAGCATAATTGGCGCTTACCGGCAGCTCGTACACCAGGCCGCAATTGTTCCGGACTGCAGTAAACGCCGTTCCGAACAAATTGCCGGCGTCGTCAATCGCCAGGCGGCTCATCGGTTCGACAATGATCGTCGAAGCGAAATCCAGCACGGTCGTGAACGTTCCAGAAACCGGATCGTAATTCCACACGGTACCGCTGCCGCAGAAATAACAATTGGGTCCGGACTCAGTCGTTCCCCAAATCTTGCCGTTGCCATCGATCGCCGGACCAGCAGAAAGACGCCCTCCGTCGTCGCCGTTCGCGAAGCCGTGCAGCACCGTGAAGCCCCCCGACGAAGGCGAATATTCCCAAAAGGTTCCACCGCCGCCCGGCCCGTCGCTATAAGCTGTACCGTAGATGTTGCCGGATGTGTCCAGGACAACACTGTCCTGCGGTTCCGACCCGTCGGTTAATCCATTAAAAGTGTGCAGTATCGAGAACCTTCCATGGTGCGAGTATTCCCACAGCGTCCCGTAACCGCCGCCGGCGCCATCGCAAACTCCGAAAACATTTCCCGCCCGGTCGAGAATCGGAGTGGTTAGGCACCCTCCGCCCGCGACCACCAACAACTGAAGCACCTGGAAGCTGTACCCACGGGTGCCGCGGGTGAGTTTGAACAGGTCTCCATAGCCGGTATTACTGTTGCCCGAATAGGCGACGCCATACAGATTGCCTGCTTGATCTCCAGCGAGGCCACCGTAGATGCAACAGCCATCGCTGCCGCCGGTGAAGTTGTAGAGAGTCCTGAAGGCAACGCCAGGCTCCGAGTTGGTTGAAGCCCCGGTCTGCCCGAGCGCGCTGCCGAACAGAATCAGGCTCGAAGCGAGAACCCAGCGTGAATTCAGCGGCATGATGACCTCCGAGGCGATCTGCCGAGCAGGGGTTCTCGGCGGTTTGGTCGGTTGTGAGGATCTTGGCTGGAAACTGCTCGCTCAGTCCTCAGGCGTCCGAATTATACTCTGGAGCACCCTTCCAAGACCTTAGCCTTCCGATTTTCAAATTCTAGAGCTTGCGACCGACAGCGGGTTGACCAGCCAGAAGAAACGTCTTCGGATACTTGCCTTCGCCGCAGAGTTTGAACGAGCCGAAGTCTTTGTACCAGGAGCCTTCTGGCACATCTGGCTTCGTTTCCATCCAAAGCCGGAGTTGATTTAGATCATTCAGGCTGATATTGCGGTCGCGCATGCGCTCGACCAGGTGATCCCGGACGGCAGCCGGGAGTCGGGACCAGGTCTCGATCTGCGGCATTACTCACCGAAGATGAAGCGGCCCATCTCATCCCCCAGTTGCTTTACTTCCTTCGGATTAGCCGCTGCCCGAAAGCGTTCCGCCAGAGCGAAAAACGTTTTTTCTTTTTCCTTCTGCGCTTCGAGGCCCTGTTCGACCAGTTCAACTAGCACGCGATTGTCGCTAAGGCGCCTCTTCTTGGCGATACGCTCGACCTGCTCGGCCAGCCGCGTGGGCAGGGTCACGCTCCTTCGAACTTGCTTGGCAGCTGCCATGAACACCATTGTACACCGTTATGGTGCATTCTGTGCAAGACTTCGCGCGGTAGTCCGAGAGCGCTTCGTACGCCCCGCTTCTGGGCCATGCGAAGGAGGATGCCATCTCCGCAACCGATGTCGAGAAGGTCGTCGCCGGACCGAAGCTCCACCGCCTCCACGATGTGCTCGTGGATCAGCCTGGTGATTTCCTTTTTGTCCCTGCCGCGCAGCGCCAGGTCGTGCAGATCCCGGGCGTGCTTTGCGGTTTCGCGGCAGTACTCTACGTAGTCGTCCGATTGGGAAATCATCGTGAAGAGAATTATAGTCGGCCTTACGGGACCGACTTTCGGGACGCGCGATCAGCTGACCCAATCCAAGAACTTGTACCACACTCCCGCGAACGGCAGAAACCACGGCTTCCCGTTGTACATCCCAAGCGGTGCACCAGGGAACGGGATACCCACAAACGGATTCTCCGGCTTGTCTCCCGCCATGAGTTCCGCAATCTTCTGGCCCTGATACGTAGCCATGGCAACGCCGTGCCCCGCGTATCCGACGGCGTAGTACATGCCGTTCATCTGCCCCGCGTGAGGCATGATGTCGAAAGCAAAGTCGAGCGTGCCTCCCCAGACGTAGTCGATCTTGGCATCGCTGAGCTGCGGATAGACATCGATCATGCCGCGACGCAGGATTTCCGCGCTCCGGCGGACGGTCTGACCGGTCTCCGGGAAGAATGCGGCGCGGCCGCCGAACAGCATGCGGCGATCGGGAGTAAGCCGGTAGTAGTACAGATAGTTCTTCGAATCGTAGATCATCCGGTTACGCGGGCTCAGGTCGCGGGCCAGCGCCTCCGGCAGAACTTCCGTGGTGATGATGAACGAGCCGATGGGGATGAGCTTCTTCTGCAGCGCCGGCGTTGCTTTCCCTGTATATCCGCTGGTGCCGACGAAGATCTCGTGCGCCCAGATCGGGCCGCGAGAGGTGGCGAGCTTCCATCCCGGCTCGCCTTGCCGCGAGTCGCGCTCGATGGATTCGACGCGGGTGTGCTCGAGGATCTCCGCTCCGGCTTTCATGGCGGCGCGCGCAAGTCCGGCAACATAGCGCGCGGGATTGGCTCCGGCGCTGACCTCATCGACCATGCCGCCGTAATAAATCGTTGAGCCGATCTCCGAACTCAACTCGTTCTTTTGCACCACGCGAAGCGTGTGTTTGAACTCGCGGGCGATGACTTCGGCCTGGCGGGCATAGTCGTCGAAGTGCTTCTGTTTGCAGGCAACTTCGAGATGCCCGCAGCGGACAAAGTCGCAATCGATCTTCTCTTCGTGGACGATCTGTTCCACGCAATCCATCGACGCCAGCGATGCGGCGTACATGCGCTGGGTGAGTTCGCGTCCATACATTGCAATGAGCTTATTCACGCCCAGCTTCATGCCGGTGAGGACCATTCCACCGTTGCGAGAGCTGGCGCCCCAGCCGATCGTTTCGGATTCCAGCACTGCGACTCTCGCCCCGCGTTGGGCGAGCGTGCGCGCGGCCGAGAGTCCCGTAAAGCCGGCCCCAATCACGGCCACGTCGACAACTTCAGGGATGGCATGCGAGGCATCCACAACGGGAAAATCGATGGTGGTGAGCCAGTAGTTATGTTCCTGCAGGGGCATAGGTTACGATTCCCAAAGACAAGCCTAAAGACAAGCCAATGACACCCAGAGGGCACGGAAGCACGCAGAACCTGCCACCGGGTTGCGGGCGACCGAGCATTTTAGCTTAGCCGCGCCCAGCGGTACATGTCCTCGCGGGCACAGGAGGCCGTCCATCCGGCCCCCTCGGTAATCTTGCCCCTGTTACTGCCTACCCCTAGTCTGAAGGAGATGGCCATTCGCTGCCTTTTGTTTTCCTCAGACGAGGGAACGGCTACGCCCATTCTTCAGGCGCTGGCCGCTCTGGACGTGGAGGGAGAGCACTGCTCCGAAGCGGTGGCCGCCGTCGAGAAAGTCACCCATCAAAGCTTTCAGATCGTCATCATCGATTGGGATACCCAGCCGGAAGCTGCTCGGCTGCTGACGGCAGCCCGCGAACGCAAAGCCGCGGAACGCCCGCTCACCCTTGCAATCGTGAGCAATGACATCAGCGTTCCGGCCGCGCTGCAGGCCGGCGCGAATTCGATACTGCGCAAGCCCATACTCGACAGCCAGGTCACAGATACTCTAACCACTGCGCGCGATCTGCTTCGCGCAAAGCAGGAATCGGCCGCCACGGTCGCGCAAGCCGCCGCAGCCGGAGCCTCTTCCAGTTCGACAACCACGCTCCCAGCCAGGGTGGAGCCGGGAACGGAAAGAGCTCTGCGGGCTGGTGAATTCTTGCAGTCGGCCCCTCCGGCTCCGGGCGCGCAATTCGAGACCGAATCGAACCTGCATGAGTCTCTGGAGCCCACCTCGGTCGAACCCGTCGATCCCTTGAAGGATCTCGAACCGATGGCCGCCTCCGTGGCTGAGGAGAAGCCAGTTCCGGCTCCGCTGCCCCCTCTCCCTCCCAGCGAACCCCGAGGCCTGGAGTGGTATATCAAAACGCGGGGCGGAACGCTGCCTCCGATTACTATGCCGGTTAGTATGCCGGCGCCTCCGCCGCAATCGCCCGCGAAGACTGAACTACTCGGTTTCGAAACGTCTTCCTACTCCCCGCCGCCCGCCGCGAATTCGGATGATTCTGCGCAGGGGTCATTGCCCGAAGCGAAGCCGCTACCGCAACCGGCGCGAGAGCAAAAGCACGAACAGAAGAAAGAAGCGGAACTCTTCGCCTACATGGCAGGAGAGTCCAACGAATCCGAGCAGGCTCCGCGGTCCGGCTTCCGGTTCAAAGGGGCAATTTTCGCGGCGCTGGTTCTGGCCGCCTGTGCGATAGTGGCTGCGCCCCAGGCGCCCTGGCATCCGAAAATGAGAGTGGCCTGGGCGGGCGGGCAGCGGGCGCTTCGCGGATGGCTGAACCCCCAGCCGGTCGCCCCGGTGCTGGCCCCGATCGCGCACGAAGACTTTGGCCGCGCCGGTGACGAGTACAAATTGCCCGTCGCCGAGAGTATTCCAGACGCGACCACCGATCCTTCGCAGATCCAGGTGGTTCCGGTGGTCGATCCGACGATTAAGAAACCGAATAACATGGGGGCGAATGCGGAGCCTGCGGTACAAGCGGATCCTGCGAACGCGACTCCCAACGACCAGACGACGCCTTCCGGAACGCAGGTCCCCGCATCGACTCCCGCTCCCGAGACGGTCCCACCGGTCAGTGGGCCGACTGGAGATGGAACCCTGGCATCGCCCGGCTCCGCACCCTTGCCGGCTCCCGCGGTTGTCGCTCCTCCGACCCCCGCACCCCATTCGGATCCTCCTGCGACTCCGCAGCCTTCTGCGTCGTCCGGCCCCTTCGTTCCCTTGCATCCCGCACCGAAGAATCCGCCACCCCGTAACCCGTCCCCTGCAGGTAGTGTTCCCTCGAGCCTGAAGTCGCAAATGGCCTCGATGACTCCCGACGCCAGTGGAAACAAGCCGCCAGAGGCTGCCATCCAATCGATTGAGCCGGTCGCTGTTCCCGAAGCCACCGAGCGTGCTCTCCTGACGGACCAACCCGCCCTCGACTATCCCGCCAGCGCCGGGGCGCAACACGGGACGGTCGTGCTGCAGGTCCTGATCGGCCGCGACGGCACGGTGCAAGATGCCAAGTTCCTGCAAGGCTCGCTGGCGTTTGCGCGAGCCGCGATCGACGGTGTAAAGCATTGGAAGTTCAGGCCCTACGCTATGAACGGGCGCCCAGTGTCGGTCCAGACTCAGTTCACGATTGTTTTTAAACCAGCACCGTAAATGGAACTTGTTTGTTTTGTTGAGCGCAGGCAGCACTACCAACAGGCTGGATGACAGTTCCCCGTTTCGTCCGTCTGTCTGGTAAGCCCTTCCTCGGCCTTCGATTACCGAAGAGGCTCAAATCAAGCAGCCGGTGGGATGCAACCTGCATCTAGAGAGATATAATAGGAAGAGTTTCTCAGGAAGCAGTTCCTTCCAGAAGAAGATCAAAAACAGATGTCCATGAAAACCAAAGCAGCGATTCTCGTCACCTCCTTTGCCGTTTTACTGTTCGTCGTTGCGGGTTCCATGGGAGGCGTGCACGCTTCCTCCAACGACGGCTCTTACCGTCAACTGCAGGTCTATAGTGAAGTGCTTTCGCGCGTACGCAGTGAGTACGTGGAAGAGCCGAACATTCCCAAGGTGACGGACGGCGCGCTGCACGGACTTCTGGAGTCGCTCGATTCCAATTCGAGCTATATGTCGGCCGATGCCTACAAGGCCTACAAGAATCACAAGGCGGAATCCAAGGGCGGAATCGGCGCCGTAGTGTCGAAGCGTTTTGGTTACGCGGACGTTGTAGCCGTGTTGCCGGGATCGCCCGCCGAAAAAGCGGGGATCGAACAGACCGATATCTTCGAATCGATTGAAGGGCAAAGCACGCGAGAAATGTCGTTGCCCGAGATTCGCAGCCTGTTGGCCGGAACCCCGGGATCCACCCTGAACGTCGCGGTGGTCCGCGCGCGGAAGGCTGAGCCGCAGAAGGTCGCAATTATCCGCGACGTCGTGAACATTCCTCCGGTCGCCGACAAAATGTTGGACGACGGAATCGGCTACGTGAAGATCGAAGCCCTGACCAAGGGCAAGACGCAGGAGATTGCCTCGAAGATCAAGTCGCTGGAGAAATCCGGAGCCAAGAAGGTTCTGATTGATCTCCGCAACTGCGCCGAGGGTGAGGAGTCTGAGGGCGTTGCGGTGGCGAATCTGTTCCTCAATCACGGCACGATCACTTACCTGCAAGGCCAGAAATTTCCCCGAGAGGCATTCAATGCCGAACCGGCGAAGGCGATCACTGCTCTTCCCGTCGCCGTCCTGGTAAACCGCGGAACTTCGGGCGCTGCAGAGATTGTTGCGGCTGCGATTCTGGAGAATGCACGCGGCGACGTTGTCGGCGACAAGACCTTTGGCGATGGCTCGGTGCAGAAGACGATTGATCTGCCCGACGGTGGCGCCTTGATCCTCTCCGTCGCGAAATACTATTCGCCCAGCGGAAAGGCCATTCAAGACGTAGCGATCACGCCCAACGTGCAGGTCGCCGATGTCGCAGACGATTCCGTAGGTCCGGACGATGAAGAAGGCGCCGCCACTCCCGATCAGGAAGCCAAACCCAAAAACACGGTCGATGATCAACTGAAGAAGGCCGTGGAAGTCCTGAAAAGCCGGGCCAGCTAGGCTATCTTGTCATTCCGACGGCGGCCGGAGCGAAAGCGACGGCAACCGAGGAATCTGCTTCTCATTTCCAATGAACTTGATCGCGCGCCTACGGGCGCGCGATTGCTTTTGTGACGCGAGTTGCATCTCCGGGTTGAGCCCGCGAAAATGCTATCCTGACTTCGACTCCCAATGAAGTCTTTCTACGAAACCCTTCCACCCGTGGAAATCGGCGGACGCCGCCTCGTTGGCCGCGTCCTGTTCGGTCTGCTCGTGCTGGTTGCGGTCCTCGTGGGAGCGACGGCCGGACTCCTGCTGGTGTATACCACCGACCTGCCCCAGGTCGACGCGTTGGAAGCGTACCGCCCCAGTTCCATCACCGAACTCTACGACGATCACGGGCGCGTGATCGGATCGTTCGCACTGCAACGGCGCGTGGTCGCGGGATACGACGATTTCCCGCCCGTGCTGCGCGATGCCCTGGTCTCGATCGAAGACAAGGATTTCTACCGGCACTCTGGCATTAACTTCTGGCGGATCGTGGGCGCCGCCTACCGCGACGTTGAGTCGGGCGGCAAGGTGCAGGGAGCGTCAACGCTCACCATGCAACTGGCGCGCAATCTTTTCCTGTCGCCCGACCGCTCGTTTCACCGCAAGGTGCAGGAAACGATGCTGGCCATCCAGATCGAGCGCCGCTTCACCAAACCGCAAATCTTCACGCTGTATGCGAACCAGATCGCCCTCGGCCACGGCGTTTTCGGTTTCGAGTCGGCGTCAGAGTTCTACTTCAGCAAGCCGGCCAAGCAACTGACTCTGGAAGAAGCGGCCTTGCTCGCGGGATTGCCCAAGGGACCGACCTTATATTCGCCGATCAACCATCCCGACCGCGCGCAGAGGCGCCGGAATTTGGTGATCAACTCCATGCTGGAGGATGGTAAGGTGACCGCCACGCAGGCCGCTGACGCGCGCTCGGCGCCGCTGGTACTGCATCTGGCGCACGATCCCAATTCGCTCGCACCTTATTTTGTAGAGGAGATCCGCCGCTACCTTGAGGGCAAGTACGGCGCGGATCAAGTTCACGAGGGCGGCCTGAAAGTTTACACCACGCTCGATGTGGAACTGCAGAGAGCCGCGAATCAGGCCGTGCTCGACGGCTTGGCTGCCTATGAACGGCGCCATGGATGGAAGGGCCATCTGCAAAACGTCGTGGCGGACGGGGTGGTTCTCGATAAGTACGTCCATGCCGACTGGGACGACGAGCCTGAGGTGAACGGCTACGTCCACGCCCTCGTGACCTCTGCGGGAACGGGCATCGCCACGGTAAAGTTTGGCCGATACCTTGCCGCTCTCGGACAGCCCGACGTTGCCTGGACCCAGCAGAAACTGGCCGACATCCTCAAGACCGGCGACGTCTGCTATGTCAAGATTCTTTCGCTCGGCACCAACGGCGCAGCGCGCGTCAGCCTCGAGCAGGATTCCGGTGCCCAAGGTTCGCTGCTGGCCATCGACAACGCCAACGGCGGAATCAAAGCAATGGTAGGCGGACGAGACTTCAACGAATCGAAGTTTGATCGCGTCACCCAGGCCATGCGCCAGGTGGGGTCGTCCTTCAAGCCCTATGTCTACACGACGATCATCGACGGCGGAGCCAGTCCCGACGATACGATTCTCGATGAACCTGTCAGCTTCGAGACTCCTTCCGGACCGTACTCCCCGCACAACTACGACGAAAAATTCGAAGGCATCATCACGCTGCGCCGAGCGCTGGCCCAGTCGCGCAATATCCCCGCGCTGAAGCTGGCAAACAAAGTTGGCATCAAGGCCGTGATCGACTACGCCGGCCGATTTGGCATCACGGCAAAGCTGCCGCCGTACTTGCCGGTGGCGCTGGGGTCCGCGGAAATTGCGCTGATCGAGCAGACCTCGGCCTATAGCGTCTTTCCCAACGACGGCGTGCGCGTGATCCCTCGCTACATCACACGCGTGACCGACTATGAAGGGCGCGTGCTCGAAGAAGATTTTCCTGATGTAAAAGATGTAATCAGCGAGCGCACCGCCCGCATCATGACCTCGATGTTGCGAGAAGTGGTCCTGCACGGGACCGGAGTCGCCGCCGCCAAGCTCCCATTTCCGGTTGCCGGCAAAACCGGGACGACCAACGATTTCACGGACGCCTGGTTTGTAGGATTTTCTCCGACCATGACCTGCGGAGTTTGGGTCGGCTACGACGAGAAAAAGTCGTTAGGGGCCAAAGAAACGGGAGCGCATGCGGCGTTACCGATCTGGATGAACTTCATGACGGTCGCGATGGCTGGCAAAGACCCAGGAGATTTTCAGCCGCCCCCTGTGGCAGCGCACGCCGCCCAAAAGGTCGATACGCCGGATGCAGCCCCGGCCACCGAAGAAGCGCACTAACAGTAGCGCCGGCGTCC
>OBLW0100000512.1_pt1 | contig 33014 bp, 24 predicted proteins | sample 1520161 | NCBI WGS metagenome assembly OBLW01 (sample SAMEA3539309, study PRJEB22396) | soil metagenome | biome: tundra; feature: field; material: soil | place: USA | collected 2010-05 | depth 0.15 m
GCCGGCCACCGTCAGCGCGCCGGCGGTGGCGGCCGCCGTTATGAGCACCGCGGTCGCGCCGGCCAGCCGCCGTGGTAGTGCTGCGGTCAGGGCGCGGCCGGGCCGCGAGCGCTCGCGCTTGGTCAAGGTGGTGCGCGGGATCATCATTGCCTCCAGTAGCGGGACGGGACATCGTGCTGCCGGTCGGTGGATCCGGGGTGGCCAGCCGCGGCCGGTCGCCATGGCGGCTGGCCACCCCGGGGCTCTGCGTGCCTGCTAGGGCACTCGCCATTGCTGGTTGGCGCCGCCGTTACAGGTCCACAGGATCAGCTGGGTCCCGTTGGCGGTATTGGAGTTCGGGTCGTCGAGGCATTTGCCGGACGCCGGGTTGACCAGCGTCCCATTGCTCGCCTGCCATTGCTGGTTGGCGCCGCCGTTGCAGGTCCACAACTCGATCAGGGTGCCGTTGCCGTAGTTGGCGCCGGTGATGTCCAGGCACTTGCCGTAGACCTGGAGGGTGCCGTCGGGCTCGACGGTCCACTGCTGGTTGACACCGCCGGTGCAGTCCCACATCTGGATCTTGTTGCCGTCCGCGGTGGAGAAGGCACTGTCGTCCACGCACTTGGTGCTGCTGAGACCGGAGGTGATCGGCCCGGACGGCGCGCTGGTTGCCGCGTAGCCGGCCGTGGTGAGCCCGGCCTGCACCGCGTTCTCGGTGGCGTCCGACGGGTAGCCCGACGTTATGGCGCCCTCGAAGAACTCCCCGGTGTCGCCGGGGCTGTTGTCACCGCCGGTGCCGAGCAGGATGTCGGCCTCCTCGTGCATCGGCGAGTAGCCGTTCGGCAGCGGCCCCGAGTAGGTGGTGGTCAGGCCGCCGCTGGTGGCATTGCCGTATTTCAGCGTGAAGTTGCTAGTGCCGTTGTTCTTTTCCCAGGCGCTGACGAACGGGTCGTGCACGCCGGGGTTGCTCGCGGTGTTGGGGCCGGTGTTCGTGCTGTACATGCCGTTTTCCAGGTCGGCTTCCACCCAGGGGCCGCTGCCGGTGCAGCCGCCGAACCAGCAGGCGCTGCCGAACTCGATCGCGTTCATGTGCCCGTTGCCGGTGTCGGTGTGCGAGGTCTCGCCGCTGCCGAAGTCCATGCAGCACTGGTTGTTGTACAGGTTCGACGAGGTCACCATGTAGATGCCCTCGGGCTGGGAGCCGGTCGGCACGGTGATGTTGTCGACGCGGTAGCCGGTGCCGGGGGTGATCTTGACGCCGTACGCCTGGTGGCCGGCGACCGTCACCGGCAGGGCCATGGCGTTCGCCCCGACGTCCGAGCCGTTGGGGCCGGGACCGTGCCAGTAGCCTCCCCAGGAGATCGGCAGGTCACTGTGGTTAGGGCTCTGGTCGTAGATCTTGGTGATCGTGCAGGTGGTGCCCGAGCAGAACGAGACCTGCGGGGCCGCGTTGACGTAACCGCCCGCCGCGAGCAGGCCGATGTTGAGGTAGCTGCTGTCGGATGCGCGCTGGACCTGGTAAAGCGGCCCGTTATAGGACGCGTAGAGCGCGCGCACGGTGCTGTAGGCGGCGACGCAGGGCGTGCCCCCGGAGGCGTAGGTGTCGCAGGGCAGCGACGCCGCCGAGGCCGGCGGCGCACCCTGCGCGGCCAGGCCGCCGAGAGCGAGGACCAGCGCCGCGCCCAGCAGCAGTAATGCGCGCCTCACAGGGCGGATTGTTGACCGTATGGTCATAGGTGTACCTGCCTTTCCCGATCGAGGGCCGGTTAGCGGGGGGTGAAGTCCTGGTTGGTGCCGGGAGCGTTCTTGCAGGCCCACTGGTCGAGCTGCTGGCCGGTGCTGCTGCCGGCGCCGTACACGTCCAGGCACAGTCCGCTGCCCGAGTTCTTGAACTCCCAGGACCCGTCAGACTGCTGGACCGGCAGCCACTGGCTGCTCGCGGCGCCGTTCGGGACTTGCTGGATGATGTCCGGGGTGCCAGCGGCGTTGGAGCTGCCGGCTACCGCGACGTCGTCGCCGGAGTTCTGCGCCCGCAGCTCGCCATAGCCGCCCGAGGCGGGCACGAACTGGAACTGCTGATTGGCCTGGCCGTTGCAGGTCCACTGATCGATCGCCGCGCTGGCCGCGCTGGAGTTCCCGGACACATCCAGGCACAGGCCGTCGTTACCGACCACCAGTCGGTGATAACCACTAGCGAGACCACCACCGCCACCCGATCCCTGAATGCCGGCCTGGCTGATGACCTGCTGCGCGCCCGACGGCCAGTTGTAGCCGCTCACCTGGACGTTGTTGGCCAGGACGTTGTTGTGCGGGGAGCCGGTGGCCACCTGGGTGGCGCCGCCGTTGTACCAGTTCCCGGAGAAGGTGCTGCCATCGGTGTTGTTGTTCGCGTTGGCGTTGGTGAAGGCCCATACCCCGGCGTCCTGGACCACGTTGCCGGACAGCGTCAGGTACCGGGAGCCCTCGTCGAGGTACAGCGCGACGGTGCCGTTGTTGTTGTACATGTAGTTGCCGGAGATCACCGTCCCCGGATTGGCCGACAGGTTGTAGATGCTGCCGCCGTCGTGCATCACGTTCTTGGTGTCGAAGATCAGGTTGCCGGAGACGGTGTTGTTCTTGAGCGTCGTCGGCGTGGAGTAGATGGGCTGGTAGTTGTAGGTGCCCCGGTTGACGTAGTCCTGGCTGCCGCCCGGGTCGTTGATTCCCCAGCCCCACCCGATGTCGATCCCGTCGTAGGGCAGGTGGTCGGCCTGGTTGTGGCTGATCGTGGCGTTCGTCACGTAGGTCGAGAGGATCGCCGAGGACTCCTTGTAGTCGGTACCCACCCCCGTCACGTGGTTGTCGCTGATGGTGATGTTCTGGTTGGTCATCTGCGGGTTGCTCGGGTGATGCGCGTCCGGCTCGACCCCGCCGGCCACGATCCCGGTGCCGGCGTCGCCGGAGAACGTGTTGCCGGTGATGGTGATGCCGCTGGCGCCGAGCCCGGTGCCGCTGGCCGTCGCGTCAGCGTCGTTCCCCACGCCCAGCCCGACCTGGCCGAGCCCGGTGAACGTGTCGCCGCTGAAGGTGATGTTGCTGGCCGCGGAGACCTGCACCGCCGCGGGCGTCTGCGCCCACTGGTTACGGGTGGCCTCGAAGAGCGGGCAACCGGAACTGCAGGTGCTCAGCCAGTTCGCGGGCATCGGGTAGCTGCCGACGATGTGCGCGCCGTTCTGCTGGTCCGAGTAGCCGTCGGGACCGCTCGGGCCGAGCCAGGAAGTCCCGGTGAACTGCATGTTGCTGAACTGCAGCCCGGTGACCGGGCTGCTGTAACTGCCGCTGATATCAAGGAGGGACTGCAGCCGCGGCAGTTCGATGTCGAGATTGTTAGGGTTCTGCCCCGACTGGGCCTTGTAGTAGAGGCTGCCGGTGGCGGAGTCCAGGTACCACTGGCCGGCCTGCTGCAGGAAGGCGTAGTTGTTCTCCAGGTACATGGTGCCGCCGGCGAACGGCGCGTTGATCGTGTCGTAGCCCCAGGTGTTGTTGTCCCAGGCGGGCTGCTGCATGACGATGCTGGTGCCGCTGATCGAGGCGACCGGCGCGTACCGGTCGGTGAAGGAGTCGACGCTCTCCACCTCGATCTGGCTCTGGTCCGTCGCGGCGTCCAGATAGCTCAGGGAAGAGCTGGTGATGGTCAGCCCCGTCTGGGTAAAGGTGAAATCGGAGCGGGGCACCTCGACCGCCGCCCGGGGCGCTTCGGTGCCGCTCACATACAGCTGGCGTGAGTTCACCCCGGTGCCGACCTGGGCCACCCAGATGTTGTTCGCCTGGTCATGCACCTGCCAGCCGGTCACCTGCTGGGCGCCGGTCACGACCGCGGTCTGGCCGGCCGGGGCGGCGTAGCTGATCGTGTGACCGCTCTGGCCGGAGTCGGCGCTGGTGAAGGTGAGCGGCTGGGTCAGCCGGTAAGTCCCGCCGGCGAGGCCGACGACGACGTCCGAGCTGGCGGAGTCCTGATGCGCTGCCTGCTCGGCCTGGTCAATGGTGGCAAAGGGCAGCTGCGACGTCCCGGTTCCGCCGGCCGCGGCGCCCGGCGCCACGTACAGGGTCGTGACGCTGGCCGCCTGGGCCGGGGCCGGCGCGGACTTGGCCGCGCCGGCCGGCCCCAGGACGCCGGCCATTAACGCCAGCGCGGTCAGGCCGCTGCGCAACTTCAGGTGGCACATGGTGATCCTCCTCAATCAGCTGGCCGCCCGGAGCTGTCCCAGCCGGCGGCACGCCGGACAGGACGGGCGGCTTTCTGGAGTGGCGCGCCGCCTGCGGGACGAAGCGAGCAGGCCGGGATCGCAGGCTCGGATACGCGGCTAATGGACCAGATGGGAGCATATAAATGTGACTCTTACAAGGGCCCTTCCTCCTGTCAAGAGCACTACTCATATGAAGCTCGAAGAGAGCACGGACAGCGATCCTCCAGCATCTGCTACTGGCCTCCCGGGTCTTCTCCCGGCCAGCGGGTGCGGCGCAATCAAGCCCTTTCCGCTGCTAGAAGTCCGTTTAGGCAGACGCGTGGTAGGCCGCCGACAGGGAACGCGGTGGAGTATGGCCGCTCATGGCCACCAGCACCCACGTCTCCTAGCGGTCGCTGGCCCTCAGCCTGCTGTGAAACTAAGTCATATTCATTCATCCTCGGCGACAGGAATGGCGAACAGCGTGATGCGCTGGAGCAGGCCCCGGGCGCGCGCAGGCCGCGCCCCGGGCCGGACGGGGGCCTGTACCAGGCCGGCTTGGGCGATGGGCCTGGGCCAGCGCTGGGGCTGGCCCAGGCCCGGGGGGGTTATGCGTCCTTCCGAGGGTTGCGGCGGCCAGTCAGTGGGGGGTGAAGTCCTGGTTGTTGCCGGCCGCGTTCTTGCAGGACCACTGGTCGAGCTGCTGGCCGCTGCTGCTGCTGCTGGCGCCGTAGACGTCCAGGCACAAGCCGCTGCCGGAATTCTTGAACTCCCAGGAACCGTCGGACTGCTGCATCGGGAGCCATTGGCTGCTGGCCGACCCGTTCACCGGCTGCTGCACGATGTCCGGCGTCCCGGCGGCGGTGGCATTGCCCGATACGGTGAGGTCGTCGCCGGAGTTCTGCGCCTGCAGCTCGCCGTAGCCGCCCGAGGTGGCCACGAACTGGAACTGCTGGTTGGCCTGGCCGTTGCAGGTCCACTGGTCGATCGCCGCGCCGGCCGTGCTGGTGTTCCCGTACACGTCCAGGCACAGCCCGTCGTCACCGATCGTCATGTGGTGATATCCGCCGGGGAAAGCGCTGCCGCCGGACTGGGCCGGTGTCACGTAGATGGCGAACGCGTCGTGTGAGGCCTGGAAGGTGAACGGGACGTTGATGGACCCGCCAGACGTGCTCATGGTCTGGTTCAGGACCACTTGCGGGGAGCTGAGCGGGTACTGGTCGGGGATGCGGTCCACGACGACGTTGACGCTGCCGTTGCTCGCCAGCCAGGGCACCGAGCCCAGCCCGCTGAACGTCACCGATGCGGAGCCGGTGTAGCCGTTGGAGTCGCCGATAATGGCCACGGCCCTCTTCTGCGAGCTGTCTTCGGCCGCGGAGATCGCGGTCGAGCCGACCTGCCCGGAGGTCGACACCAGGGAACCGGTGAGGTCAGCGTAGTCGCGCATCGCCCACCAGTTGCCGTTCGGCTGCCAGCCGCTGCTGGTCTGGGTGAGCACCCCGGTCAGGTTGGGCGTCAGGCAGCATTGCCAGTTGCCGCGCATCGCGTTGGTGTAGCCGGACTGGGCGAAGCGGGCCAGGTACCAGGCGGTCACCCCGGCGGTCTGCCGGTCGGCGGGCTGGTACTCGTTCGCCGACAGCGGGATACGCCCGATGCCGTTGGCCGCCAGGTCGCTGTTGATCGCCTGGGCTACGGTGACGGGGTCGTCTACGTCGCCCTCGTCGTGGTTGGTGATCATGTCGGGCAGCGTCCCGGCCGCCTTGACATGGGCCAGCCAGGTCTGCCATTCGCCCGCGTTGCGCTGCGGGGTGTAGGCGAAGTCCGGGCCGACGATGGTCGCCCCGGGGGCGACGCGCCGGATCTCCCGGTAGGCGGTGTCCCACATCTGGAAGTACTGGGTGGTGTCCACCCCCGCCTTCCAGAAAATAGAGATGTCCGGCTCGTTCCAGATGTCGTAGGACAGCTTGAGCCCGGACGCCTGCAGCGCGCTCACCACCGAGTCGATGAAGGTCACCCAGTTGGAGCAGTTCCCGCCGTCACACGGGTACATCGTGTTCGACGGCTGCCCGCCGTCCGCGCCGTAGATGTCGCTCAGCAGCACCTGGTACTGGGCGTGATACGGCGACTGGGTGAGCCGCCGGGCCTGCGCGAGCACCGTGTTGATCTCGGTCTGCGTGCCCGAGCCGAGCTGGTAACCGTCGCCGATCCAGCCGCCGGTCGCGTGCCCGCCGCCACGGAACGCGGTGATGCCGAGCGGCTGCAGGTACTGATCCGGTGGCTGGGTGCCGTCCTGGCTGACGCCGTACAGGAAACCCTCGCCGACGCCGGTCGCCGGGCCAGTCACCGAAGCCAGGTTCACGGTTAACGACTCGGCCGCCTGGGCGCTGGGCGCGGACGCCAGCCCTAGCAGCGCCAGCGCTGCCGTCATCACGATTCCGGCGGCCGCCGGGAGGCCGCGGGGTCGTGTTCTCTTTCTCATCGGATCCTCCTTCGGTACAGCGCCACCTTGGTGCGGCGCTGCGCTATGGGTGGGCCGGGCACTGGTGGCGAGTGGCCGCTCCGGGACCCGCTCCCGGCGCGGCCTGCCCGGCCGGCGGCCAGGCTTCCGGCCGAGGTCCGTACGGCTGCGTGCCCGGGTGAAATTTCAGGTCCTGGGCGGCGTTGGCGCCGGGCCCCGGTCCGGTCGCGGCGGGGTAACTGGCCGTTATCTCCCGCAGTGGCGGCATGGCCGGCCGGCTGCCCCTGGTGACCCCGCGGCCCGGCGAACCGCGCGCTAACCACCGTCCCAGCCAGCAGCGGGGATCTGCCCCCTGCCGGACGTGCGTCGTTGCACGCACCGCTCCTCCTATCCGGCGGCGCTGGCGCTCGCACGACAGCGCTCGCACGACAGGGTCAGCCAGCTATCTAGAGCATCGAACCGATTCGGCGAATCGATTCGGCAAGATGGTACGACCGCCCATACTCCGGGTCAATGGCATGGCGCGCACACGAGCCCCGGGTCGGGCCGCCCTTCGGCCCGACCGTCCCCGGGCCGTGGTCGCCCTCAGCCGGGCAGCGCGGAGCGGGCCCGCGGCGCTGCCACGCTGCCGCGGTCCTCGAACGGGGGGGAGAGCAGGATGCGCGCCAGGGGCGCCGATGGGCTGGCCAGCAGTCGCAGCAGCGTCTCCACCGCATGCCGGCCCATCTCCTCGGCGGGCACCTCCGCCGCGCTGACCTGAGGATGCACCGTCGTCGCTACCCGGGATGAGGCAACGGCCAGCACTGAGACGTCCGCAGGCACGGACAGGCCGCGCTCACGAAGCGCGAAGAGCACTCCGCTGAGGGCCTGCTCGTTGATGGTGAGGATGGCGGTGACCTCCGGCTCGGCCGCGAAGATCTCCGCCACGCATCGCTGGGCGGCGGCCGGGAGGTCGTCGCAGCACAGGCTCGGGCCGGTCATCCCCAGTTCCGCGCACGCCTTGTGAAAGCCCTGCTGGGCGCGGATGGCGGGCCCGTACCCGCGGTCGAAAAGCTCCTGCGGGCGGTTGATGAGCGCCACCCGGCGGTGGCCCAGCTCATGCAGGCGGCGAGCGCCCTCGGCGCTCAGGCCCGCGAAGTCGAGGTCCACCCAGGCATGGGCGTCGGACCCGGTCCGGCCGATGGTCACGAACGGGAACCCGCGTGCGGCGAGCTTGCGAGCGCGGTCGTCGTGCTCTCCGGTCTCCATGAGCACGATGCCGTCGACGCGGCGCTCCCCGACCAGCTTGTCGAAGGCGGCCTCGCGGTCTCCCCCGCTCGGGGACAGCAAGATGTCATAGTCGTGGTCCGCGGCCGCGTCAGCGACGGCACCGACGAAGTGCAGTTGCTCGGCGCTGAGCCGGTGCCGCAGCGGCGGGATGACCAGGCCGAGCGTGCGGGTCTCGCCATGGCGCAGCGACCGGGCCACCGCGCTGGGGCGGTAGCCGACCTCCTCGATCACGCGCAGCACCCGCTGCCGGGTCGCCTCGGTCACCTGGCGCTTGCCGCTGAGGACGTAAGAGACCGTGCTCCGGGAGACCCCGGCCAGGCCGGCCACCTCTCCGATGTTCACCTTCCCGCCTCCCGGTCCGCCCGGCGCTTCGCGAACCGATTCACGAGCATACGGGACCGCGGCCCAGGCCAACGCCGCCCGTATCAGGCCAAATCCCAGGCAGGACACAGAAATTTAACGTTCCGGCAACACTCCATTGACCGCCAGACGGCACTGCACGTACCTTCGAACCGATTCTGCGAATCGATTCGAAACTCCGGAGGCCGCCTCGTATGGGTGTCTTTGAGCAGGACGGCACCGCGGTCGAGTGGCGGGGCGCCCACGAGACGGTGCGGATAGAGCCCTGGGCACCCGACAGCCTCCGGGTCCGCGGCACGATCGGCCCGGAGATCCGCGACGACCTGCCGGGGGCGCTTCTCCCGGCGCCGCCGGCCCCGGATGCGCGGACGGACATCACACCGGATCTGGCCCGGGTGGTCAATGGCCGGGTGACCGCGGAGATCACGGTCAGCGGCCGTCTGCGGTTCGTGCGCACCTCCGATGGGGCCGAGCTGCTGGCCGAGGTGACGCCGCACTTCACCGGGCCGCCGCAGCGGCGGTACGCGCCGACTGGGCGCGGCAGCGGGCTCCATCACGTGGAGGTGCTGTTCGATGCGCGGGACGGCGAGCGGCTCTATGGGCTCGGCCAGCAGCAACACGGCAAGCTGGATCAGAAGGGCGCCGTGATCGAGCTCGTTCAGCGCAATACCGAGGTGTCCATCCCGTTCTTGCTGTCTAGCCGGGGGTACGGGTTCTTGTGGAACCACCCGGGCATCGGCCGGGCCGAGCTGGGCACGACCGGCACCCGATGGGTGTCCGAGGCCTCTCGGCAGTGGGACTACTGGATCACCTCCGCCGACGAGCCCGCCGGGATCCTGCGCCGGTACGCCGACGTGACGGGCCGGGCACCCATGCTGCCGGAGTGGGCCTCAGGCCTCTGGCAGAGCAAGCTCCGGTACCGGACCCAGGACGAACTGCTGGACGTGGCCCGGGAGTACCACGGGCGCGGCCTGCCGCTGTCGGTGATCGTCGTGGACTACTTCCACTGGACCCGGCAGGGTGAGTGGCAGTTCGACCCGGACGAATGGCCGGATCCTGCCGGGATGGTCGCCGAGCTCAGCCGGCTGGGCGTGACGCTGATGGTGTCCATCTGGCCGACCGTCAACCCGGCGAGCGAGAACTACGCCGAGATGACCGAGCTGGGCCTGCTGGTCGCCAGCGAGCGCGGCGTCGGGGTGCACCTGCCCTTCTGGGACAAGGGCTCGGCCGGCCCGGCGCTGGTCAGCTACTACGACGCTACGAATCCGGCGGCCCGGGAGTACGTCTGGTCCAAGGTCAGGGATGGCTACTACAAGCACGGCATCCGGGCTTGGTGGCTGGACGCGTGCGAGCCCGAGCTCCGGCCCGAGCACTCCGACAACCTGCGCTATCAGCTGGGGCCCGGTCTGGAGGTCGGCAACCTTTACCCGCTGCTGCACGCGAAGGCCTTCCATGACGGCATGGCCGGTGAAGGTGAGCACGAGGTCGTGTTGCTGTGCCGGGCCGCCTGGGCCGGCAGCCAGCGGTATGGGGCGGCCGTCTGGTCCGGCGATATCGGCTCGACCTTCGAGGACCTGCGGCGGCAGATCCCGGCCGGGCTGAACATCGGGCTGTCCGGCATCCCGTGGTGGACCACGGACATCGGTGGGTTCACCGGCGGAGACATCGAGTCCCCGTCATTCCGTGAGCTGCTGGTCCGGTGGTTCCAGTTCGGGGTGTTCTCGCCGCTGTGCCGTATGCACGGATTCCGGCAGCCAGCCGTCACCATGACCGGGGCAGCCCAGGACGGGGCCAGCCAGGACGGGGCACCGAACGAGCTGTGGTCCTTCGGACCCGAAGTGTACGAGATTCTCCGGCGGTGGCTCGGGCTCCGGGAGCACCTGCGGCCTTATGTCATGGCGCAGATGCGGCTGGCCCACGAGACCGGCCTGCCGCCGATGCGCCCGCTGTTCGTGGACTTCCCGGGCGACCCGGCGTGCTGGGACATAGCGGACCAGTTCCTGCTGGGCGGCGACCTGCTGGTGGCGCCGGTGGTCACCGGAGGCGCCCGGGAGCGGGACGTGTACCTGCCGGCCGGCCCGGACGGCGCGGTCTGGCGGGATGCCTGGACGGGGGAGTCCGTGCCGGGTGGTCAGTGGCTGACGGCGGCCGCGCCGCTGGAGATCATTCCGGTCTACGTCCGGGACGGCGGGACCGTCGAGCCCTGGGGCGGCATAGAGCAGGTCGGCGGCGCGGGATGAGCCAGGCGACGGCGCATGCTGGGCGGCTGCCGCGGCAGGCCCGGCCGCCGGGCGGGGCGATGGGTTCGGCCGGGCGGCAGGCCCGGGTGCGGCCGGCGGCGCGCTGGGTGTTCCTGGTGCCCGCCGTGGCGTATGTGCTGTTCGCGTTCGCCATCCCGGTCGCCTACAACCTGGTGCTGTCCTTGGAGCAGACGTCACCGGCGACGATCTCGCATCTGACCGCCCCGTTTGCCGGGCTGTCGAACTACACCACCACGCTCAGGGATCCCGTCGCGGACAGCGCGATCGTGCGCACGTTCAGCTTCACGGTGCTGTCCCTGCTGTTCCAGTTCGTCATCGGTTTCGCGCTCGCGCTGCTGTTCAACCTGCGGTTCCCGCTGCGCAGGTTCGCCCGGTCGCTGATCCTCGTCCCGTGGCTGCTGCCGCTGCTGGTCACCGGAGTGATCTTCAAGTTCTTGTTCCAGCTCCAGGCGGGCGCGGTCAACCAGGTCCTGCTCGACTTGCACCTGGCCCGCCAGCCGGTCGGGTTCGAGGTGTCCCCGGGGTGGGCGTACCTGACCGTGCTGATCACCAACATCTGGATCGGTGTGCCGTTCTTCACCGTGCTGCTGTACAGCGCGCTGCAGGACGTCCCCACCGAGATCGTGGAGGCGGCCAGGATCGACGGGGCGGGCGCCTGGCAGCGGCTCACCCGGGTCACGCTGCCGATCATCCGGCCGGTGATCGAGGTGGTATTCGTCCTCGGGTTCGTGTTCACCATCAAGGTGTTCGACGTGGTCATCGGGCTCACCAACGGGGGCCCGGCGAACTCCACCCAGCTGATCGCCACCTGGGCCTACAACCTGTCGTTCCAGGACTTCAACTACGGGGCCGGCGCGGCATTGAACACCGTGCTGCTGCTGATCGCCCTGGCCGCGGCGCCGCTGTACATCTGGCTGAACCGGGACTCGCTGCGGGGAGGGTCGCTATGAAGGCAGCTGGCCGCCGGCGCGTGCTGGCCGGGTGCGCCACGCTGGCCGCGCTGGCCGCGCTGGTGGTGCTCATGTTCCCGCTGTACGCGGTCATCGTCGCCTCGTTCGAGACCAACGCCCAGCTGTTCGGCGCCTCGCATTACAGCTTCTTCCCCTCCCAGTTCACGGTGTCGAACTACCGGGTGGTGCTGTCCCAGCAGGGCTCACACGTGACCAGCTCGCTGATCATCGCGCTCGGCACCGCGGCGCTGACCCTCGCCGTGGCCGTGCCCGCGGCGCACGCGCTGGCCCGCTACCGGTTCCGGGTGACCGCGCTGCTGGTCGGCGCGCTCCTGGTCGGGCAGATCCTGCCATCCATTGTGATCGCTAACTCACTGTTCCTCGTGTACCACCACCTGCACCTGCTGAACAGCTACCCGGGCCTGATCATCGCCGACGCTAGCTACGCCATACCGTTCGGCATCCTGGTGCTGCGCGCGTTCATGCTCGGGCTGCCCAAGGACGTCCTGTCGGCCGCCCGCGTCGACGGCGCCACCGAATGGCGGGCGTTCACTCGCGTCGTGCTGCCGATGAGCCGCTCGGCGGTCGTCACGGTCGCGCTGTTCGCGTTCCTCAACGGCTGGGGCGATTTCATCTTCGCGCTCACCATGCTGAACGGGAACACGTTCGAGCCAGTCACGCTGTCCATCTACACCTACATCGGCGAGTTCTCGCAGAACTGGGGCGAGGCGATGGCGCTGGCGGTGTTCGCCGTGCTGCCCGCCGCGATGCTGCTCATCGCCGCCCAGCGCTACATCGCGGCCGGCCTGACCGTGGGCTCGGTCAAGGGATAACCCGCCCGTTAAAGGAGAAGAGAAGAATGCGTCTGCATCAAAGAAGAACAAGACGTGTCCTGGCTATCGCCGGCGCAGCCGTGCTGGCAGCCACGGCGGCCGCCTGCTCGTCTGGCAATGGCGGCAGCAGCGGCGGCAAGGTCACGATCACCGAGTTCGACTACTACACCGGCGGCGCCAACGCCGCGATGAACGCCTACAACGCCCAGTTCATGAAGGCGCACCCGAACATTGTCGTCAAGCGGACCTCGGTCCCGTACGCGAACCTGATCACGAAGATCCTGCAGGACGCCAGCGCCGGGGACATGCCGAACCTGATGCTGATCGACAACCCGAACGTGGCCGAGGTCGCGGCCACCGGCCAGCTGGTGCCCCTGGACACGATGCCCGGGTTCACCACGGCCGACTACACGGCCGGGGCCACCAGTGAGTGCACCTACCAGGGCAAGCACTACTGCTACCCGATCGGGGCCAACACGATCGGGCTGTTCTACAACAAGGCCATGCTCGCCGCCGCGCACCTGTCCCCGCCCACCACGTGGGCGCAGCTGCAATCCGACGCGAAAGCCCTGACCACCTCCGCGCGCTACGGAATCGCGTTCGACGCCACCAGCGACGAGCAGTCCACCTGGCAGCTCGAGCCGTTCTTCTGGTCCAACGGCGCATCGCTGACCAGCGTGAACACCCCCGCATTCCAGCAGGCCCTGCAGCTGTGGGTGAACATGGTCAAGGACGGGTCAGCGTCCAAGTCCGTCCTGTCCTGGGGCCAGGACCCAGACCTGACCCAGCAGTTCCTGCACCACAAAGCCGCCATGATCATCGACGGCCCGTGGATCTTCCCCGAGCTGAACGCAGCCGGCTGGAAATACAACCAGCAGTACGGCATCGCCCAGATCCCGGTCCGCCAGGCCGGCCAGAAGGTAATCACCCCGCTCGGCGGCGAAACCATGGACATCGGCGCCGGCGGCTCCACGGCCCAGCAGAAGGCCGCCTGGCAATGGATCCAGGGCATGCAGCAGCCCGCCACCATGACACATGTCACATCCCAGATGTACTACCTGCCGACCAAGCCCGCGGTCGTCAGCCAGTACCTCAAAGGCGGCCCCGAATACACCGTCTTCGCCCAGGAAATCCAGACCGCCCGCCCCCGCACCACCGAATACGGTGCCAACTACCCCAAAGTCTCTCAGGCCATCTGGACCGCCATCCAGGCCGCCATCACCGGCACCGCACCAGTCAACTCCGCACTGCAAACCGCCCAAGGCACCATCTCTGGCATCAGTAAGGTCAGCGGCTAGCAGCCGGCCCGGTGGGGTGGCGGCTCGATCAAGGATCGCCAAGCCGGCGGTCGACGGTGACGCTCAGCCCAGTCCAGGCGACAGGGGAGCCCGCTTCGTGCCGCATTGCAAGGCACCGAGATCGCAGCCGTCACGCCCACCGCGGCGCTCGCGGCGGCATGGGACGGCACCTGTAGCGGTGGCCCGCATGTGCGCTGGGTCCTCAACGGCCCAGCCAGCCTCCGTCCACTGGGATCAGCGCCCCATGCACGTAATCGGAGGCAGCCGAGGCGAGAAACACGGCAACGCCACCGAAATCCTCGGGCTGCGCCCAGCGCCCGGCCGGGATCCGGTCCAGGATCGCTGTGTAGCGGCCCGGGTCCGCGCGCAGTGCGCGGGTGTTGTCGGTCTCGACATAGCCGGGCACGATCGCGTTGACGTTGACGCCGTGCCCGGCCCACTCGTTGGCCAGGGCCCGGGTCAGGCCGGCGATCCCCGACTTTGCCGCGGCGTATCCCGGCACGTTGATTCCGCCCTGGAAACTGAGCAGCGACGCGGTGAAGACGATCTTGCCCCGTCCGCGTTCCAGCATCCCGCGGCCGACTTCACGGGTCAGCACGAACTGGCTGCTGAGGTCCACCGAGATAACCCGGTCCCAGTCGGTGTCGGAGTGTTCCGCGGCCGGCGCGCGCGCGATCGTGCCCGCGTTGTTCACCAGGATGTCGACCGGGCGGCCGAGATCAGCCAAGGCGGAGGCCAGTTCCCTGACGGCGGCGCGGTCAGCGAAATCGGCGGCCAGGCTCAGGCACGTGCGGCCGTGCGCGGCGACCCGGGCCTCGACCTGACTGCCCGAGGGTTCCAGGTGCGCGCTGACGGCCACGATATCGGCGCCGGCGGCGGCCATGGCCTCGGCGATAGCCAGGCCGATGCCGCGGCGGGCGCCGGTCACCACGGCGAGCTTCCCGGTCAGGTCGAAGGCGGCCAGAGACGGCGGGGTCATCGTGCGCCGCCCTCCCCGCCTGCCTGGCAGTCGATCAGGACCTTCATGACGCCAGCGCCGGATTCAAGCGCCTGAAACGCTTGTGCGGCACGCTCCAGCGGCTCGATCCGCGAGATCAGCGCCTGGGCGGGAATCTCGCCGGCGGCGATCAGGCGCACTGCCGCCTCAAAGTCCTCGCGGCTGTACAGGCGCGCGCCGAGCAGGGTCAGTTCGCGCCAGAAGAAGCGGTACAGGCTGATCTCGCGGGCTACCGGGTGGATCGCCACCTGGACCAGGCGCCCGCGGGTGGCCAGCGAGTCGACGGCGGCGGCCACGCCCGCGGCGGCACCCGAGACCTCGAAGGCCACCGCGGCGCCCGCACCGCCGGCCCACGGCCCGACGGTCTCGGCGAGGCTCCCCGCGCCCGGGTCGACGGTGACCACGGCCAGGCTTTCCGCGACCGACCTGCGATAGGGGTCGGGCTCGGCCAGCAGCACATCGGCTCCGGATTGGCGAGCGACGATCGCGATGAGCAGCCCGATCGGGCCACCGCCGACCACCAAAGTCTTCTCGCCGGGCCGGAGTCCGGCGCGCCGCACGTCGTGGACGGCCACGGCAGTCGGCTCCGCCAGCGCGGCGTGATCCAGGCGCATGTCCTGCGGGAGCCGGACCAACGTAGCGGCGGGCACTGTCCAGCTGCTCTGCATGGACCCGGCGGCATCGATGCCGAGGAAGGCCAGGCGGTGGCAGATGTGCGCATGGCCCGCCCGGCAGGCGGGGCAGCCTCCGCACCAGACCAGCGGCATGACGGTGACATGGTCGCCGACTCGCCACTCGCTGGCGCCGGAGCCTGCCTGGGCGATCCGGCCGGACATCTCGTGCCCGATCACGGCAGGCGGATTGACTCTCCCGTCCATGTCCCCGTGGTAGATGTGCAGGTCGGTTCCGCAGATTCCGGTGTACGCCACGTCGATGCGCACGTGGCCGGCGGGCAGCGGCGGGGTCTCGGCGGCTTCGACCGTCAGTGACCGGGCTGCGGTGTAAGCGGCACGTCGCCCGGTCACGAGTGCCCCTCCTCGCTCAGATGCCAGATCTCGGTCAGGTAGGCATGCAAGGCGAGGTACTCATCGCGACGTTCGGGTCGCAGCCGGATGGTCTGGGCTATGCGCTTCATACCGGATCCTCTCCTCTGGCCGGTTCTCGGGCGGAAGTGGCGAGGCTCACCCGGTAGATGCGGGCTGCGTTCCCGCCCAGGACGGCGCCTGCGGCGGCCGGCGGGTGCGCCGTAAGCACGGCGCGGACGAGATCAAGCCAGGCCTGGTACCGGGTGGCCAGGGTCATCACCGGCCAGTCGCTGCCGTACAGGCACCGGCCGGGGCCAAATATGTCCAGGGCTTCACGCAGCACGAAGGCCATGGCGGATTCCCCGGTGCCGGGGGCGGCCTCGGTGGCCAGTCCCGAGAGCTTGCACACGATGTTGTCTCTGCGCGCCAGCCGCCGCATCGCCTGCTGCCATGTCGTGGTGCCCGGGCCCCGGGCTTCGGCAGGCGGCTTGCCGAGGTGGTCAAGGACGATGGTGGTCTGCGGGCAGGCCGCAGCCAGTTCGGCCAGTTCGGGGAGCTGATGTGCGCGCACGCACGCGTCGAAGGGGAGCCCGGCGCCGCCGAGTAGCCGCACGCCCGCGCGGAAGCCCGCGCTCGTGGTGAAGCCCGCTGTCTCGTCTTGGATATTGCGGCGTACTCCGAGGACGAAGGGGTCGTCCGCGTAACCGCGGATCACGTCCCTGGCTTGTGCCGGGTTCTCAAGCTGGGCGTGCGCGACGGCGCCGCGGATCCATGGCTGGTTCCTGGCCTCGTGGCGCACCCACTCGACCTCGGCGGCGGCGCCGCCCGGCGCCCGGCCCGCCTCGATGAAGATCACTTCCACCGGTTCGGGATGCAGGCCGGCGAAGTGGCCGGGGGTGAAGGGGCGGTCGAGCGGGGGAATCTGGCCGAGCCACGGGTAGGTGAGCCGCCGCGGATCCCAGAAGTGGACGTGGGAGTCGAGGAGCACCTGGCTGCCGCCATTGGCGGGCGCTGGTCCGGTGGGTGTCATGCTTGGTCACCGAACGGCATGCGGTAGGAGGGCGGGCGCGTGCGCAGGTCGAGCTGCAGGGTCAGCCGGATGGTGGTGGAGCGGGGAAGTTCCACCCGCAGCCACGGGCCGTCTGCGCGGGCCGAGGCTGATGTCACCACTGGCTGGCTGTGCCCGTAGTCGTAGAGGTCGCCGATCCAGGATGGGTCTTCGCAGGCGGTGTGACGCACCGCGCGGATGGTGTGTTCGGCGAACGCCCCGGCCTGCACGATCACGTGACGTGCGGACTCCGGATCGAGATTGACGAGATCGAGGACGGTGGCCTCGGGATCGATGCTGGAGACCAGGGCCGCCACCGCGGGCGGGAGGCCGGGGCGGCGGGCGGCGGGGTCGTAGTAGCGCACGCGGGCCTGCTGCAGTCCGCCGTTGTAGATGACCTGCGGGCCGCCCCAGGTCAGCTGGACCAGGGCCTCGGTGACCACCGGGTTCGAGAGCTGCCACAGGTGGATGTCGGCCTCGGGGACCTCCCGCCCGCGGTAGAGTTCCATGCGGGCCAGCCGGTGACGCACCTGGGCCTGGGCCGCGGCGAGGATCCGCTCCGGGTAGCCGGGATTGTCCCCGGCGAGGAAGGCGAACCAGGGCTCCTCGTGTCCGGCTTCCTCCTTGCTGCGGAACGCCCGCACGGTACCCCAGTCGTAGCCGCTGGCCGCGCGCAATTGCTCGAGACGCTCCCGGTCGGCGGGCGACGCGGAGTGGTGCCACAGCGCGGTGGGCACCGCCATCAGGATCGGGTTGTAGTCGAACCAGCCGCCGTCCCGGTACCGGAAGGGCACGTGCAGGGTGGGGGTGTGCACGTCCTCGCCCAGCTGCACGGTCCACTTGGACTGGAGGCTGGAGTCCGCCTCGGTGAAGGCCATGACCTTGCCCTGGGCGATGATCTCGTCGAGTGCGGGGCGCACCAGGTCGAGAAACGAGTCGTCGCCGGTGGCGGCGGCTGCGGACAGGGCGGCGACCATGGCGGCGTGCCCGACGCTGTACCACCCGTGCGGCCAGGACCAGCCGTAGTGCCCGCCGTACCAGCGGCCTTCCAGCAGTCCGCCCACGGTGCCGTCCGGGGCGACATTGTCGGGGATGACGCCTTCGTTGGAGGCGGCCCGCTCCCGCCACGCGCCGACGTAGTCGGCGATCCAGTCCCGGTAGCGCTGGCCGCCGGAAAGCATCAGGGCATTGAGAACCAGCCCGGACGCGGCCAGGTTGACCGCGGTGTCCCCCACGCCCATCCTGCGGCGCATCTCCTCGCCCAGCCGCGGGTCGTGGCCGGGCTCCGGAGCACCGGCATGAGGCGGCCGTATCCAGTCCAGCGGGAAGCCGTACATCGCCGCTTCCTGTGGCAGCCACGGATAGGCCGCGCCGTCGAAGAGCCCGTCCCGCCGCGGGTCGCTGCCGTTGTGCGGGCGCCGGATGATGCGCCGCAGCGGATCGTAGTTGCCGTGCGCCGGGTCGACATAGAGGTCCGCGAAACGCAGCGCCCGCGGGGTCCACCGCCCCGGGGCCGCCATGCACAGGAAGTAGAACAGCAGCAGGCTCTCGCCCTGGTGGAACCAGTCGTAGCCGCGCTCGTACTCGCCGGCGAGCATGCCCAGCTCGGTGAGCTGGCGGGTGACCCCCTCCCAGTGCCGTTCGGATGCGGCGAGCAGGTCATCGGCCCCGCCGAGCAGGTAGAGCTGGGGCCAGTTGAAGAAGACCTCGTAGAAGTCGTCCACACCGTCGCGCGAGGTGAGCTGACCCCGGTAAACCAGCCGTCCGTCCGGCCCGGTGAAATCCCGGGCGAACCGGCGCCAGGCGTAGTCCAGCAGGTCGAACAGCTCGCGCTGCGCTATCGCCCAGCCCGGCGGCTCCAGTAGCGGCACCGAGGCCCTGACAACAGTCTGCATCCGGATGTGCTCCATTTCAGGCTGGCCCGCACCCGCGCTCTGCGGGAGCGCTTCGTGCAGCGCTAGCTGTCGTCTGGCAGGGAGGGTCGGTCAGCCCTTGGTCGCGCCGGCGAGCAATCCGGCGACCAGGTAGCGCTGGGAGAAGAGGAAGACGACGAGCACGGGGGTGATCGCCAGCAGGGTGGCCAGCGCAATCTCGGGGCGCTGGACCGCGAGCGCTCCGACGGTCGGGTTGAACTGGGGCACGTTGTCCAGCAGCGTGCCCAGGCCCACCTGCACCGGGAACTGGCTGCTCTGGGGCAGCATGACGTAAGGAAGGAAGTAGTTGGTCCAGTTGGCCACGAAGCTGAAGAACCCGACGAGCGCGACGATCGGCGCGGCCAGGGGCAGCGCGACGCGGGTGAACGCACCGAACTCCGAGCAGCCGTCAAGCCTCGCGGCGTCCAGCAGTTCCCTGGGCAGCGCGGTGCTGAAGTAGATGTAGGTCAGGTACACCCCGAAGGGGTAGAACGCGTACGGCAGGATGATCGACCACATCGAGCCGATCAGGTGGACCGCGTTGATCTCCAGGAAGAGCGGCACCACCAGCGTCGTGTTCGGCATGAGCATGACGACGAGGGTGGCCACCAGCAGCGCGCGCCGGCCGCGGAACTCGGTCATCGCGAGCGCGTAGCCGGCCGGGATCGCCACGCACAGGGTGATGATGAGGGCGCCGAACGAGTAGACCGCGGAATTGCGCAGCCACAGGAAGATCGCGTCGCTCTGGTACGCCGTCAGCTTGTCCCAGTTGACCCGCAGCGCGTGCCAGGATCCGAAGGCCAGCGGGTTGCTTTGCACGAGCTGGCCGTCGGTCTTGGTTGCCGCCAGCATCAGCCAGAGCACCGGGATCACGAAGAAGAGCAGGAACAGCGTGAGCACCACGGCGGCCAGCGGGTTCGGCAGCATGCGGGGGACGGCGCGGCGGGGCCGCTCGCGCCGGCGCGGCCGCGCTCCCCGGGCGGTGCCCAAGGGGACGGGCAGCGCGGGCCGCCTGGTGTCAGTCGGCATCGAAGAACCCCGATCTGGCGACGAACACCGCCGCGACGAGGAGCCCGATCAGCATCAGCTCGACTGAGATGGCGGCGGCGGCGTTGACGTTGTTGTTCTGGAAGGCGAAGTCGTAGGAGAGCTGGTTGAGCGAGTAATCGCGGCCGGCTACCCCGTTGCTCGCCTGCGACAGCAGCTGCGGCTCGACGAACAGCTGGGTGCCGCCGGCGAAGGCGAGGATCACCATGTAGACGATCCACTTGCGGAGCAGCGGGATCTCGATCTGCCGAGCGGTACGCCACGGTCCGGCCCCGTCGATCCGGGCCGCTTCCAGGATGTCGGAGGAAATATTGTTGAGCGCCCCGTACATCACCACGATCCAGCCACCCGCGCCGGTCCAGAACGCGATGCAGCTGAACAGGACCGCCAGGTGCCCGGGGGCGATGACCTGGCCGAAGGTGTCGTAGCCGAGGGCCCGCAGCAGGAAGCCGATGGGGCTGACCGTCGGGTCGAGCAGGAACAGCCAGACCATCACGCTCGCGGCCCCCGCCAGCGCGCCCGGGATGTAATACAGGAAGCGCAGCGACCTGCTGACCCCGCGCACGGCCAGGCGGTGCAGCAGCAGCGCGAGCCCGACCACGAATACCACCAGCGCGGCCAGCCAGAATACCAGGTAAAGCGCCACGTGTTCGACGGCGGGGATGAACCGGAAGTCGGCCGCGGCGGCGGTGAAGTTGGACAGGCCGGTGAACCTGTTGCCCGCGTTGGTGAAGGCGAAGTAGATCGCGTAGACGGTCGGCACGACGCCGAAGGCGATCAGCAGCACCACGTAAGCGGCGACGAAGCCGTGGCCGGCCCGGGGCGCGATCCGTCTGCTGAACGGCGCCCCGGTCCGGCCGGCCCTGGTGGACGTCGAGCTCACTGCTTGACCTGGTACCCGTCAGAGCTCGCGTAGTTCACGATCGCCTTCTGCCAGGCTGGAAGCATCGAGACGATGGCCTTGCCCGCGTTCAGGCCCGGGGTGACGGTGGATGCCCAGATCGCCTCCTGGCTGAACTGCCCGTAGCCCCAGCCGGGCCACACCTGGTTCGCCGCGGCCTGCAGCGGCGCGGCGATGTCGCCGGTGTAGTACCCGGAGGAGGCCTGGTTCGCCAGCCAGGTCTTGGCCGCAGGCGCGTACGCCGGATAACCGGGCGCTACTTTGGCCTGATAATCGTTCGAGGTGGTCACCCAGGTCAGGAAAGCCGTGGCGGCCTTGAGGTTCTTACTGTGCGCGGACAGGAGCCAGGTGCCGCCGCCGACGTTGCCGACCGAGGGGGCCGAATCGCCGGACCACTGGGGCATCGGGGCGACCGCGATCTGGCCCTTGGGGGTCTTGAACGTGCCCTGGAACAGCGCGCCGCCGTACCACGCCGGGCCGGGCAGCATCAGGATCTTGCCAGCGTCGTTCTTATCGAAATCGGAGCTGAACACGCTGCTGGTGGACATGGTCTTGTCCTTGATCAAGGTGTCCAGCAGTGAGGCCATCCGCGTGCAGTTCGCGCTGGTGGTGTTCACGGTGACCTTCTTCGGGCCGGTGATCTGGTTGGCGCCGCACTTGCTCGCCCACATGAAGATCTCGGGGGTGAAGGTGTCGCCCGCGGAGCCGACCAGGTAGCCGGGATGCTGGGCGGCGACCTTCTGGCCCAGCGCCTCGTACTGCTCCCAGGTGGCGGGGACATGATAGCCCCACCGCTTCATCAGGGCCGAGTTATACCACAGCACCGTCTGGGCCAGGTCGTTGCGCAGGCAGTAGAGCGTGCCGTTGACCAGGCAGGGATTGTTGGCTCCGGTCGCCCAGCCGACCAGGGTCGACTGCGGGATCAGGCCTTTGTTCAGCGGCGCGGTGAAGCCTGCGTGCACGGCCCAGGAAACCTCGTTGTTCTGCGTGCTGAAGACCACGTCCGGCCAGCCGCTGCCGGTCCGGTCGAACAGGTCCACCTTGGTCTGCAGGTAATTGGAGCCGTTGGCGTCCCCGTCGTAGGTGACGATGGTCATCTTCACCGAGGGGTGCTCCTTGTGGTACAGCTGCGCGGCGGCCAGGCGCGTCGAGTCGACCCACACCGTCAGCGCGCCGCCGGCCTGCGGCGCCTCCGTGAAACCCTGCTGCGGGGCCGCGCTCCCGCTGCTGGTGCCGCCGCCACAAGCCGTGACGGCCGCCAGGGCGAGCGCGCCGCCAGCGGCCAGCAGCCCGGCGCGCTTGCGGCCCTTGCCTGATCTCTTCGCGCGCACGGCGCGGACTTCCGCTCTCATGAACGACTCCACTGCGTTGTGGCGCCCGCCGGCCGGAGGCCCGGGCGGCGGAACATCCAAGATTGGTCGGGCTTATCTGGGCGCCCGCAGCCGGGCACCTGGGAGGTCAGCGACGGCCGTAGGCCTCTGAACGCCGCAGACTAGACGGTTGCTTTGGTCCCTTATGAGAACGGTGGGAGCAGGCCCGAGTCAAGAGTATGAGCATTCTTATTTCTGATTTTTTGTGAGGAAGAGTCATACACGTTGTCCGGCCCGTGTTGGCGGCCATCCCGCGTGCGAGGGCTGGGCGGTCAGGCTGAGCCAGGAACCGTCACCGATCTGGCGGCTGTCCGGACGGGCGCCAGATCGTAGTGAGCCCTGATCCAATGCCCGCGCTTGTACCGCCGGGCGCAGCTCCGCACGCGCCCGGCGCAGTACGCGCATGGACTCTGGGTGAACCCGGCCGCGAAGCCCTGCCACCAGCTTTGGGTCTGAGTCGCTGCGCTTGCCGCCGCGATGCGGATCGATGAGTAAGATTCATCTTGGTACTGCGAACGTGGAGAGATATGCTCTCCGAAACGGGACAGTATGGGCCGCTGTCGGGGTGGGCCCGCGATCAAGGAGGCCGCCGGTGGACGGCACGCCCTCGCTGGAGGCAACGGGCATGCCGGCCCAGCAGCAGGACGCCACGCCGCCGGCCGGCTCATACCGGCCCGGGTACGAGCTGGTGGCCGAGCAGCTCCTGCAGCTCATCACCGAGCTGCGGCTGCAGCCCGGAGACCGCATGCCGACCGAGAACGAGCTCGCCTCGCGACTGGGCACCAGCCGGACCGTGGTGCGGGAGGCTATCAAGATCCTCTCCGCGATCGGGCGGGTGCGCGCACAGAAGGGCCGGGGGCTCTACGTCGCCAACGACGATGGCATGCTCGGTTCCTCGCGCTGGAGCGGCTTTTTCCTGCCGACCGACCTCGACCACATCTACATGCTCTTCGAGTTCCGCCGGGTCCAGGAGGCTGCGGCCAGCAGGCTGGCCGCAACCCGGGCAACCCCTGCCGAGCTACGGGCCATCGAAGCCGCCGCCGAGTTGTGCCGGGAGGGCCATGTGACCGGGCAGTCCGCGCTCTTCGACAGCGGTGACGACGACTTCCACCTTGGTATCGCCGCCGCCTCGCACAACCCGTTCCTGGTCACCGCGGTACGCGAGGCACGCCGCCTGCAACGCCAGTCCAGCACCATCGGGCTGCACGGCACAGTCGGTGGCCATGCGGAGGAGGCGATCGCCGAACACGCCGCGATTTACCGCGCGATCCGGGACGGCGACGCGGAGGCGGCAGCCCGGGCGGCCGCCATTCACCTGGACAAGACTCTCGAGGACTACCGTCGCGAGATCCAGCGCCGCGTCTTCGGCTGACTCCGGCCAGCGGCAGACCGCCACCGGGCCGCGTCCACGTCCAGCCGCCCGCTATCGCCCATCCAGCTCCAGCCACGCCTCGTCAGGCACCACGGTAGTGAAGCGGGCGAGGAGCGCTCTGCACAAGGCGCCCGGCGCCACGTCGAAGCCCGTCGGCGGCCAGCGCCTGCACGATCCGGTGCACCGGCCGGCCCAGCACATGCTTCTCATACGCCAGCCGGGCCAGGAACCCGGCGGTGAACAGGCCCTTGGCACCGGCTTCGCCACCGGCGGGGCGCAGGCCGCCGCAGTCCCCAGATGCGAATAGTCCCGCCGCCCGTGACCAGGACCGCCCGGCCGCTGCCCCCGCTTACGCGCGCCGCCCGCCCGGCCGGTCCTGCGTAAGGGCGAGCCGCCCTTCTCCGACGACGGGCCGAACAGCAACCGCTCAGCGTCGTCACGCTCTCCTGCAGCCCTGCCACCCGCCCGGCCAGCCCAGCCACCCGCGCGTTCAGCCCTGCATTCCCCGCCCGCAGCTCCGCCACCAGCGCCTCGGCACGCCCGGCACAGGCACGCCAGTAACCGGCTTCAACACCCTCATCGATGACCGGCGCAGGCACGCAACCCAGCACGCATCAACACACGAGCCACGTCACGCACTAAACCCGGCGTGTCGCGACCCAGTGTGCGCGCAAGCGTCATGAGAACGCGAAAACAGCGGCTCCCCGGTGGGAGTCCACCAGGGAAAGCCGCTGCTCAGGGGCGGAGGCTCGGGGATTTGAACCCCGGATGGGCTGTTGACCCAAACCGCATTAGCAGTGCGGCGCCATAGACCGGACTAGGCGAAGCCTCCCGACGACCAGACGGTCGGCCTCAGCGTACCGGTCCGCCGCACAGTGCGCCAAAGCGGTTACGTCATGATCGCGGAACATTCGCGGTCGCTGGAGGCGCGGATGCTCCGAGATCAGCGAACGGTCCCCCCGCGGGTTCAGCGGACCTCAGTGACCTCGTAATCGCCCTTGGCGTAGGCATCACGAATCCGGGTCTTGGCGAACTTGCCCACGCTTGTCTTCGGCACCTCGTCGATGAACGACCAACGCTCGGGGAGCTGCCACCGTGGCACCCGGCCGGACAGGAACTCGCGCAGTTGCTCCGCGGTCACCACGGAACCCTCCCGGCGCACCACCGTGGCCAGCGGCCTCTCCCCCCACTTGTCGTCGGGCACGCCGATGACAGCGGCCTCGGTCACGTCAGGGTGGGCCATCAGGGCGTTCTCCAGTTCCATGGAGGAGATCCACTCGCCGCCGGACTTGATCACGTCCTTCGCCCGGTCGGTGAGCCGCACGAAGCCGAGCCGGTCGATGGTGCCGACGTCGCCGGTGCGCAGCCAGCCGTCCCGGAACTTGGCCGGGTCGTCATCCTTGTAGTACGACCCGGTCACCCAGGGTCCGCGGCACTCGACTTCGCCGACCGCCTCGCCGTCGTGCGGCAGCACCTCGCCGCCGTCGCCGACCAGCCGGGCCTCGACCGTGCAGAAAATCCTGCCCTGGGTATCCCGGTACTCCCATTCCTCCTCCGGCGACAATCCCGCGGGCGGGTGCGCCACGCTGCCGAGCGGGGAGGTCTCGGTCATCCCCCAGGCATGAACGATCCGCACCCCGAGTTCCTTCTCGTAGGCCTCCATCAGCGAATGCGGGACCGCCGAGCCGCCGCACGGGACCAGCCGCAGCGACGACAGGTCACCGCCGTGTTCACGGACATGCTGGAGCAGTGCGTTCCAGATCGTCGGCACCGCGCCTGCCAGCGTCGGCCGCTCGGCCTCGATCAGCCGCACCAGCGGCTCCGGCTGCAGGAACCGGTCCGGCATGATCAGGTCGGCGCCGCACAGCACGGCAGCGTAGGCCAGCCCCCAGGCGTTCGCATGGAACATCGGCACCACGGGAAGCACCCGGTCGCGCTCAGACAAGGCGAACGTGTTACCCAGGCACACACCCATCGAGTGCAGGTACGTGGACCGGTGGCTGTAGACGACGCCCTTGGGCCGGCCGGTCGTGCCGCTGGTGTAGCACATTGCGGCCGCCGACTTCTCGTCCAGCTCAGGCCACTCGAACGAGGCTGACTCAGCGGCCAGTAGTTCCTCGTACGAGTACACCTGCCGCCCCGGGCCGGCCAGAGACTGAAGCTGGGCGGGGTCCGTTGAGCCGGATGGTCCTGTCACCAGGATGTGACGGATCGTCTCTATATCGGGCAGCACCCGCGCCAGCAGTGGCACGAGGGTGGCGTCCACGATGACCGCATGATCCTCGGCGTGGTTGGCGATGTAGCTGAGCTGCCCAGGATCGAGCCGCAGGTTCAAGGTGTGCAGCACCGCCCCCATGGATGGCACGGCCAGGTAGGCCTCCAGGTGCTCGGCGTTGTTCCAGAGCAGCGTCGCGACCCGCTGGTCGCCATCCACCCCGAGCCTGCGCAGCGCGTTCGCCAGCCGAGCCGCCCGCTCGCCGGTCGCGGCGTAGGTCTGGCGCCGGGTGCCTTCCGCCGTGCAGGTGACGAGTTCCTTGTCACCAAAGACCGACGTGCCATAACGCATGAGCGCTGTCACTGTCAGAGGTACGTCCATCATCGTGCTTCGCACGGCCCACCTCCTCGTGGTTGCGCCCGGCAGCGGCTACACCAGGCACGTTATTCACCTTCCGGAGGGATCGTGTCATGACCTGGGGCGGATCGTCATCCTCCGAGTAGCTCGGCATCAATCCGGAGCTTGGCCACCGCGCGGGACACGGTGCTTTTCACGGTGCCCTGGCTCACGCCGAGGACATCGGCGATCTCCGCCTCGGTCATGTCCTCGTAGTAACGGAGCACGACCGCGGCACGCATCCGCCGGGGCAGCCGCTCGATCGCGCGGCGCAGCGCGTCTTGGAGTTCGCTGTCGCCCGCGTGGTCGGTCACGGCCCGTTCAGGGATGTCGTCGGTCGGGTACTCCTCCACCCGGCGCCGCCGCCACCAGGAGATGTGCGTGTTCACCATCGCCCGGCGCACGTAGCCGTCCACCGCACCCCTGTCCTCGATGCGATCCCAGGCCTGGTACGTCTTGGCCAGGGCAGCCTGCACGAGGTCCTCGGCATCCGCGCGGTTGTGAGTAAGCAGGTAAGCCATCCGGAGCAGGGAGGCGCTGCGGGCGGTCACGTACTCGCGGAAGGCCGGTTCTCCCGCACCCGGGGCATGGCAGCGCTCCATGCTGGAGTCCACGTTCACCCCCAGGCTGGCGTCCACGCGCACCTCCAGGCTGGCTGCCGACCCCCGCTCCCCCTGGCCACCGCGGGAGCCCGCCGACGCTCACAGCTCAACCGTACCCAGCCGAGACGTCGCCCACAGCACCTGAGCCGAGAGTCGGCGAGGTGTCTGACCTGGACTTATAACAGTTGTACCGGCATGTCCGGCTAGCCATGCCGGTACAACGTGACCGAACCGCTTGACGCGGGCCGGTCTCGGCACGCATCGTCATGACCGGGGTTTCAGCCCCTCGGGAGGGGACGATGCTTGACCAAGGGGGTCACGTAACGTGCTGCGATGACAGCGCTGGGTCGGGCACCGCGGAGCTGATCGCGCGTCGCCGGTTACTGAAGGCCGCCGTCCTCGCGCCCCGGGATGGGCCGGGCCTGATCTCCGCCACCGACAGGGCCGGAACGCCTCCCGGGCCCGCCACTCAGCTGAGAGTGCTCACCGGAACGGTGGTGGACGCCAGCCCGCACTTCCTCACTGTCCGCCGGGCGGACAGTGAGGAACGGCTTGCCCTGATGCCAGGCACGAAGGCGTGGAAGGGCGGCCCCGTGGACCCGACCGCGCTCGGCGCCGGAGACCGGGTGGTGGCGCGTCTCCACCCATCACGCCGCGGAGTGGCCAGTCGGCTGTGGGCCAACATCGGCCGAGTCACTGGCGTCATTCTCGAACGGGACCGCGAGGGCATCGTCGTCGACGCGGGAAAGACCAGGGGACGCCAGGTCATCGTCATTCCGGGTTGCGCGGAGAGCCGCATCCAGGTCCGCTTCCCGCGCCTGGAGCCCGGATACATCATCGATGTCATCGGGCTGCGCCGTGGCGCGGTCATCGAGGGACTCATCCCCGCGACCTCCCAGCCTGCCTACTACGCCGACCAGGCGCCGCGCCGTTCGCCGATGAGCCGCTCACCGATGGAAGGGTGGGTGCTGGGCCGCTTCGGTGGCTCTGCCACCTGGCACGAGCCGGTGGGCCAGCCGGATGACACCGAGGGAATCGCTTATCCCGCGCTCGACCCGGACGCGGGGTGTGCCGAGCAGCCATCCCCGGGACCCGGCTGTGTCCGCATGCCCTATCTCTCCATAGGCAGCCTGGTTGAGGTCCGCAATGAGTGCACGGGCGACTCCCGCGTCCTGCCGGTGACCGGCTGCGGGGCGGTAACCCGGCTTCTCTGCGACCGCTGCGTCACCTGCGGTACGTCGCCCCGGGGCAGGGTGGCCGACCTGGCCCTCGCGAGCTTCGTCGCCCTCGGCGGTGACCTCGAACGCGGATGCTTCAACGCGACGATCGCGATGGACCGATGACGACGCACACCGTGATGGGACTGGTCAACGACCTCAGAGAGGTCCAGGCCCCCGTCCTCGCGGTAATGCTGCTCGGCGGGTGCGCCGCCAAGCTCAGCCGGGTGCTGCGGACCGGCTCGGTGGACGCCGGCCTCGGCCCAACGGAGCTTTTCCCGTTGCCGGTCCGGCGGCCGGCCGCCATGCTCCTTTGCGCGTGCGAGCTCGCCCTCGGCGTCGCATTGCTGGTCACGGCGCTGCCTGCGGCCCGCGATGGGACCGGTGCGCTGGACGGCGCCGCCGCGGATGGCGCACGAATCGCCGCCACCGCTTTCTTCCTGGTGGCGATGTGCGCGCTGATCGAACTGCATGGCAGCCGCCCGGACGTCGGCTGCGGGTGCTTCGGCGATCTCAGCACAACCCCGGTGAGCGCCCGCTCTATCGTCCGCTCGGGGGTCCTGGCCGTGGCGGCGCTAGCCTCGATCGGCGGACCTGGCCTGCAACTGGCGCGGCCGGGGGCCGGGGCCGCGCTGCCGCTGACCATGTTCTGCGCCGAGTTCCTGGTGATGGCGCTGCTCTCCCCGGAGGCGGCCGAGATACTGGTCCGGCTCGGCTATTCGGAGCCCTGCGAGCTGCGCAGCATTCCGGCCCGGCGCACGATTGCCGCGCTTCACCGCAGTTCGCACTGGCCGCGGCACGCTGGCGTGATCACCAGCGAGACACCGGCTGACATGTGGCGGGAATTGTGCTGGAGGTATGTGGTGTACCCGGGCCGGGTCGACGGAACCGACGCAGACGTCGTGTTCGCGGTGCAGATGAAGCAGCGCCGACCGGTCATCCGGTCAGCCGTCGTCCCCAGGGAAACGGCGGCCCCCCCGGGAAAGGCGACGTCCGCCGGACTGCCGCCAGGCGACGTGCCGTTGAGCGCTATGCCAATATCTAACGCCCTCTAGCAGGCACGGTAGATACGCCCATAATCCGGCAGAGGAATACCGGACTCCATCGGCGGCCGGAGCCATATCGGACCGAGCCATGGCCGGCCGGACTCCACGCCGCGGGCCAGAATCCATGACGCGCCGGACTTCACCGGCGGCCGGGGTCAGGCTGGCTGGGCTCGCAGGAAACGGCCGAAATGCGGGACCGTGAAGGCGATCAGACCGCGCTCGGAACTGTAGATCAGCCCCTTTTTGATCAGCCCGTCCCGGGCCGGAGACACGCTCGACGGCTTGCGGCCCAATTCCTCGGCCACCTGCGATGTCTGGACCGGGTCGTCCCCGAGCATCGCCATCGCCCGCATGTACTCCCGCTCCGCCGGGGTGGCGCGCTCATACCTGCTGCCGAAGAACCCGACCGCCAATTCGCCCTCCGCCTGCGGGCTCGCCACGCGCACATCCGCCGCGGTAACCGGGCTGGCCGCGGCGACGTCCCAGGTCACCTTGCCGTATGCCTGAACGAAATACGGGTAACCGTCGGCGGCCGCGTACAGCGCGTCCAGCGCTTCCTGCTCGAAATCAGCCCCCTCACGCTGCGCGGGGGCAAGCAGGGCGAGATCAGCAGCGGCGCGGTCCAGCCGGTCGATCGGGACGTACCGGAACAGCCGCTCGGAGTAGCTCTTGCTCGCCGACAGGACCGAAGGGAGGTGGGGCAGGCCGGCACCCACCACGATCAGCGGGCCGCCGGACTGCGACAGCTCGTGGGTGGCCGCACAGAGCGCGGACACGTCGGCCGACGGGACGTCCTGCATCTCGTCGATGAATAGCGCGATCCCCACACCGAGATCGGTGGCGACCGACGCGGCGTCGGCGAAGAGCTCCGTGAGGTCGATCTCGAGATCCCCCGAATCGGCGCGGCCGCGCAGCGCGGGCACGTCGATTCCCAGGTGAGGCGCGAACATTCCCTTGGGCGCTTTGGGGTCACGGGCGGCGAATGCCTTCAGCACGCCCAGGAACTGCTCGATCCGCTCCGGTCCGCGATGCCGCGGCGCCAGCTCGCGTACCGCCATGTGCAGCGCACCGGCGACCGGCCGCCTGATGGACTGCTCTGGGCGGGCCTCGATTTTGCCCGTGCCCCACAGCCGCTGCAGTGCCTTCGACCGGAATGAGTTCAGCAGCACTGTCTTGCCGACACCACGCAGCCCGGTGAGCACCATGCTGCGCTCCGGCCGACCGCGTGCGATCCGCTCAAGCACCACGTCGAACTGACCAAGTTCCCGGTCCCGCCCGGCGAGTTCGGGCGGCCGCTGACCGGCACCTGGCGCATAAGGATTTCGTACCGGGTCCACGGCATAGGAGCCTATGGCGGTCTCTAGCGTGTTCTTTAGATTTGCATATAAAGCCCTGCCGGCGTGTCGCGCCCCCTCACACGCGGCACGCCGGCAGGTATTCGCTCGCCAATACGGCTGGCCCAGTCCAGCCGGCCCAGTCCAGCCGGCCCAGCAGCTAGCTCGGTGCAGCTAACTCAGTGCAGCAAGGCGAACGTGTTCGTGGCGTCGTCCACGTAGTAGACGCCAGCCCCATACGGCGCCACGGCCAAGCCGAACAGGGCGCCGGAGCCGGGCAGGGTGGGCGGGGTGGTCTGCGGCGAGGGGACCGAGTTGTCCAGCAGGTGAGTAGCGACCTGCTTTCCGCCCGGGGTTGTCTCGACGAGGAACCCGTCTGCGGCATTCACGGTCAGCACGTCGCCATTGGGCGCGACGGCAAGACCCAGCGGGGTGTTGAGCGCCCCGCCGGCGGTGACCGTCTGGCCGGTCCCCGCGCTGCTAAAGCGGATCGGCGCGAACGGGATCGCGGCGATCCGGTTGCCCACGCTGTCGGCCACGAACAGCGTGCCGTGGGAGTCCAGGCCGACGCCGGTCGGCCCGACCACCAGCGCGGCTGGGTCGGTGCGCTCGGGGAAGCCAGAACCGATCGTGGTCACGGCCACGAGCTTCGGCGGGTGATTACCGCCGAGCACGAGAACGAGACGCAGCACCGTGCCGTGGTCCGTGACGTTGCCATTCGCTGCCTTGGTTCCGTTGAGTACGTTGGTAACGAATAGCTCGGCTACATTCCCCTCGCTGACCGCCGTCATATCCCACGGCCCGTTGATGCCGTGCCCGGAGATGGTCTCCCGCACGGTGCCATTACTGTCCAGGACGATCAGGCAGCCGGCGGACGCCGTCGCGGAGGTGCCGTCCGTGGTGGGCAGGCTGCCGACGACCACCCATCCGCCGGGCAGCACCGAGAGTGCCGTGGTGAGGCCCACCCCGCCGGGGCAGGCGCCAGGCAGCGTGGCCGCGTTGATGGCGGCGAACTGGGTCACCGTGCCGCCCGGCGAGACCTGGACGATCGTCGTCCCGGTGCCCTGCTGGTTCTGGCTGTTGTTGAAGTTGCTGACCAGCACGTTGCCGCGGTGCAGATCTCCCGTGCTCTGGCTGATCACCGCCACGCCGTAGGGGTTGAGGTCCCCGTTTCCGGGCACGGTCGAGCCGATCGTCGAGGTCGTGTGAAATTGGCTGATGAACGGCGCAGCCGACGTCGACTGCGCCCCTGCGGCTGGTGCCATCACCAACGCCGCGGCCGCTACAGCACCTGCTGTCCCGGCGAATGTCAGGGCGATCCGGTGGATCACCGACATGTCCCGCTCCCCTCTCGAAGGTCCGTTGTGCGGCACGACGGAAGAGGCATGGAAGTCATCGCCGTCTGTCGCGCGCACGCTCCACCCTTGTCACGAGCCGCGTGCGCGCCGGGTTCAGATGCGAACCGCGCGGGTTAATAAATGGCCGGGTTTCGGTGCGTTGAGGGCGGCCGAAACTCGGCCGGCTGCCGAAATGGGGTTTGTCGCCTGGCGCGGACTAGCGGCGGCCGTCGGCGCCATGGCCAGGCTGGTTCAGCCGGGCAAGATAGGCGTTGTAGGCGGCGAGATGCTCGTCATCGTCTATGCCGCCGCTGGTGCTGCCGGCCCTGCTTGCCGCCTTGGTCCTGCTGGTGTCGCCGGTCCTGCTTGTGTCGCCGGTCCTGCTGGTCTCGGTGGCTCTGCCGGTCTCGCTGGTTTCGGTCGCATTGCTGGTCTCGCCGCGGCCGGCGTGCGTGGCGACCAGTTCGTCGAAATTGGACTTCCGCACGGCCTCGAGCCAGCCCTGAGCGCGTGTGTCGGCCAGCTCATTGCGGCTCCACATGAGGAACACGACCATCATGAACGCGAACATGAGCGCGTCGCCGCCAATCCACATCACCGCGCCGCCCCAGTGCACGTCCTCCACCGGGCTGGGTGACCCGGCCGGGCGCATATTCGCGGGCATGCCAGGCATCCCGGTGGTGGCGTAGCCGAGTACCAGCCCGGTGAACGTGTCCACGGGCATGGCCAGGAGCAGGATCAGGAGCCGGACGGGATACGACACCCGCCAGCGGATTGGCTCACGCCCGATGATGGGCAGGAAGAACAGGTACCCCACGACGAGGTACAGCGCGTGCTCCGCGTCATGCAGCGCCGGGTTGGTCATGACCAGGCCCATCAGGCCGGTCAGGTGCGTTCCGGCGATGACCGCCGCGTAGGCGGCGAGCCCGAACGGCGGCCAGGTCAGGAAGCTGATCACCCGGGAGCGCATGACCCGCTTGGCCCAGGTGTGCAGCGGGTTCCTGCTCGCGTGCAGCAGGAGGGTGAATGGCTGGCCCACCACCAGCATCGGCGGAGCAACCATGACCAGCATGAGGTGCTGGATCATGTGATCCCAGAACAGCACGTCGTCGTAGGCGCCGATGCCGCTCTCGGTGGCCAGCACGACGACCGCCAGCCCGCCGAGGAACACGGCGGTCCGCCACCATGGCCACGGCCGGGCTGGATGACGGCGCGCCACCCGCCACGCGCCCCACAGGTACAGGGCAGCGGCGACTGCGGCGATGGCCGTGACGACAGGCGCGAATTCCCAGCGGTCCAGGATCGCCTGCCAGCCGAACGGGGGCAGCATGGAAGCTCCTTCAGTTCCTCTCAGGCGAGCCTACTCACCTGCGCATTGCTGGCCGCGCACGGCCTTGGCCGGTTACGCGCGGCCTTCGCGCGACACTATTGTGGTCGCCTGGAGGGTTCGCCTAGTGGCCGATGGCGGCGGTCTTGAAAACCGCTATGGGGCGTGAGTCTCATCGTGGGTTCGAATCCCACACCCTCCGCTCTGAGCAGCCACAACGCCGCGATGATGCTCTGCCTGCCGTATCGGTCATA
>OBLW0100000514.1_pt1 | contig 32957 bp, 22 predicted proteins | sample 1520161 | NCBI WGS metagenome assembly OBLW01 (sample SAMEA3539309, study PRJEB22396) | soil metagenome | biome: tundra; feature: field; material: soil | place: USA | collected 2010-05 | depth 0.15 m
TTCCGCTTGACAGAAAGCGGCAGAGTCACTAACCTTGCGCGATTATAGCAAGGTTGATGTTTTGCGCAAGCTCGTTCGGATGCGAAAAAAGCAGCCGGCGAAACTGGAGGGCTGTCCCATGCCGTCGTCAAAACCGTCTCGGATGAACCGCAGTCTTGCTGGGTCGATCGCAGTCCTGATCCTGGGTTTGATTTGCAGTACGGTGGTTTGTGCTCAGAGTACCGGTGGACGCATTCTGGGGCGGGTTAGCGATTCGAGCGGGGCGGTATTGTCGGGCGTGAAGGTGACTGCCACTAATGAGGCGACGGGAGTAACCCACATTACTCTTACGAACGACAGCGGCGACTATGGTTTTCCCCAGGTTCCCCTTGGCATTTACACGCTCTCGTTCGACTTAGCCGGATTTAAGACGAATGAACGCAAAGGAATCCAGGTTGAGTTGAACCAAGTGGTCACTTTTAACTCGACGCTGGAGATTGGAGAGACCAAGGAAGTGGTGGAAGTAACCTCCGAAGCGCCGCTGGTCGATACCACGAGCACGCAACTGGGAGCAATTGTCAATAACAAATCGGTGAACGAACTCCCGCTGAACCAGCGCGATGCTTATCAATTTTTGCAACTGCAGCCGGGGGTGCAATCGCAGTTGGGCTCGAGTGGAAGTACGTTTTACGGCAGCGACGCGGCGGGTTCGGTATCGGTAAATGGCGGCCGCGGCCGGGCCAATAACTTCAACGTAAATGGCGGCGATGCGAACGATCAGTTTGTGAACTCGGCGGCGATTCAGCCTTCGCCGGACGCGATTGCGGAATTCCGGGTCATTACTAATACGTTCGATGCGGAATACGGGCGTAACTCGGGCGCAGTCGTCAATGTGGTGACGCAGTCCGGCACGAACGGCCTGCACGGAGATGTCTACGAATATTTTCGCAACGCGGTACTCAACGCTCAAGGCTATTTCAATACGGTGAAACCGCAGTTCAATCAGAATCAATTTGGCGGCACGCTCGGCGGGCCGATCAAGAAGGACCGGACATTCTTCTTTGGATCGTATGAAGGGCGGAGGATTCGGCAGGGCCAGTCGGGTGACGTGGTGCAGCTGCCGACGCCACAAGAGATTTCCGGGGATTTCTCGGCAAACGGAGACTTCGGTGGCGGAATCGATGTGACGAGCAGCCTGTTTACGGCGCAAGCCCTGGATGGGCGTCCTGGGTGCGATAGCGCTCTGCACCCCCCCACGGGCACGATTGCGTCGTTGCCACAGCAGACGAACCCAGCCAACGGCCTGCCCTATATTCCATGGTCGGAGGTTTTTCCCGGGTCGCAAATTCCGCAGAATTGCATGGATCCAGTGGCGTTGAACCTGCTGCAATATCTGCCGGCATCGAACCTGCCGAACAGTCAATATCAAGGAGTGCCCACCGAGGCGGACAATCAGGATCAATTTACGTTTCGCGTGGATCACAAGATCAACGACCGCCAGAACCTGAGCATCTATTACTACTTCACCGACGGGAACACGCATTCGCCCTTCTATAACTTTCAGGCTTCTGGAGCGAACGTTCCGGGCTACGGCACGATCGTTAAATCGCGCTATCAGCAATGGAATCCGAGCCACACGTGGACGATCAGTAATTCGATGGTCAATGAATTCCGCGTTACTTATCTGCGCGAAGGTCAGTTGACTTTCCAACACCCGCAGAACACCGGTGCGGTGACGAGCTTCTGCCCCGCGTCGGCAACTGAGCCATCCGAAGCTGCGATTTGCTTTACGGGCGTGTCCGACTCAAACTCGGGACCGGACTCAATCCAGGGGCAGCTGGGCACCAGCCCGGCGTATGGAATTACTACTGGCCTACCCTCAAACCGCACGGGCCAGCCGTTCGTGGATGTCTCGGGAGGTTTCAATATAGGCAACGGTTGGGAGGGTGAGCTTCCGCAGGTAGGCAATTCTTTCCAGTTTTCCGACAACCTTAGCTGGGTGAAAGGAACACACACGACGAAGTACGGGGTCGATGTGCGGCGCTCGCGGTTTGACCAAACGTTGTATTACAACGTGAGCGGCGACGCAACATTCGATAGCAGCGGCACAAATGCAGTGCTTTCGGGCGACAATTATCCCGGCTACTTTTTAGGCCTGACGGATACTTATTCTCAAGGCTCGGCGCAGCGCGAGAATGTCAGGAACACTGGGCTTTATCTTTTTGCGCAGGATAGCTGGAAAATCAGGCAGAACGTTACGTTTAATTACGGTCTGCGGTGGGAACTGGATACACCTTTGACCGACGCCCTGCACCACACCCAGACTTTTCGGCCGGGACAGACCAGCACCGTCTATCCCTGTACCGCTTCGAATCCAGATGCATTGGGTAATCCTTCCACGCTTGCTTATTGTCCCACGGGCTTGGTGGTTCCGGGAGATCCAGGAGTCCCGGCGGGACTTACTTCAACTTACTATAAGGCATTTGCGCCGCGTGTGGGCCTTGCCTACAGTCCCAACTTCACCGACGGCGCGCTGGGGAAGATCTTTGGAGCTAACGGTAAGACCAGTATTCGCATGGGCTGGGGACTTTTCTACAATCCAATGGAACAATTGGTGCTGGAACAGTTTGGAGCGGAGCCGCCTTTTGGCAGCAGTCCAAGTTTCTACAGCACATTTTTCAACACTCCGTTCATAGGGCAGGATGGCAGCGTGGCGGCGAACGGCTTTACGGGGATTCTCAACCCGCCGCGAGGGATGGATCCGGGTTGGGCCAACTATTCGCCGATCTTGCTCTATGGTGACTTCCAGCCGCACTTGCGGACGCAATATACCGCTCAATACAACTTCAGCATTCAGCGGGAGCTGGCGAAAGATCTGCTCTGGCAGATCAATTATGTCGGCTCGCAGGGCCACCGACTGCTGGCATCGCACGATATCAACCCTGGGAATCCTCAGACCTGTCTGGACCTGATCAATCTGGGCCAGCCATGTGGGCCGACAGCGGAAGATAATACGTATCAATTTACGTTGGGTTCGGGGCAAACTCTTACGCTGCCGAGCAACCAGGTAATAACGGGCGCTGCTGGTGGAACTCCCATTTTTCTGGCAGGAACGCGGCCCTATTCGGCTCCGAACTGTGTTACGAATGGTCCGAACGCAGGCATGGACTGTCCGGCGAACGGTAATCCTATTTTCACCAACATATTTGCGGAAGATACAATCGCCCCTTCGTCCTATAACTCGCTACAGACCATGCTGGAGAAACGGTTCTCGCATGGCCTTCAGTTCCAGGCGGCTTACACGTGGAGTAAGTCGCTCGATTGGGCTTCCAGTTTTGAGGAGACGCTCAACCCGTTTGACTTCAAAAAGAGCCGGGCGCTCTCGTTGTTTAACTCTGCGCAGCGCTTCGTCATCAACTATGTCTGGGACGTTCCCGTGCGCCGGTATGCGGGAATCAAAGGCAAGATTCTCGACGATTGGCAGATTTCCGGAATCACGCAGTTTCAAAGCGGCTTCCCCATTCGGTTGCAGACGCAGAACGATAATGAATTGGTTGGCAGCCTGTTTTTCTTTGGTACAGCTGCACCGCAGATGACGGGAACTGCGCCGCAATTGCAGAATCCGAAGACTGTGCAGACAATCACCGACCCCAACAGCCCGTTTTTCGGAGCAACGGGTCACTTCTATCTCACGACTAGTCAGTTCGCCGATCCCCCCCAGGGTAGTTTCTCGACGACGCCGCGCTCCATCTGTTGTGGCCCGGGGGAGAACCAGTGGGATATGACGTTCTCAAAGAAGATATCGCTTACCGAGGCGCGGTATTTCCAGTTTCGCACCGACATCTTCAATCTGTTCAACAAAACGCAGTTCGTCAATCCGGACGGCAACTTCTCGAGCTCGACCTTCGGGCAGATCCTTCAGGCTCGCGAGCCACGTCTAGTACAATTTGCTTTGAAGTTTTACTTCTAGTTCGATCCCGAGTGGTTTCGGCCGCCCGGACCCAATCTAATGGCCTATCGGGCCTGAGTCTTATTGGAGAACTACGATGTACCCCGCACTGCAAAAAGAGCTCGATACTTTCGAGCGCCGTACTCCGAAATCCGCCGAAGCGCATAAGAAGAATTTGAAGCGTCTGCCCCTGGGCGTGGCTAGTAATTATCGCGCTTACGATCCGTATCCTATTTTTGTCGCGGAAGCTTCGGGGAGTAAGTTCCGCGATCTGGATGGTAATGAGTATCTCGACCATAACTTATGTTTCGGTACGCTGATGGCCGGGCACTCGCATCCGGCGGTGATTAAGGCGGTGGAAGGGCGGCTGCATAAGGGAACGGCTTATGGCATGCCGCATAACATGGAGTGGGAACTGGCGGAGGAAATCTGCACACGCTTTCCGGTGGAGATGTGCCGGTTCGGTAACAGTGGCACTGAGGCGACCATGCACACGATCCGTCTGGCTCGGGCCGCCACGGGACGCGACAAGATTATCAAGTTCGAAGGCGGATATCACGGACTGCACGATGCGGCGCTGGTGAGCGTGAAGCCGCATCCGCCGGCCGACGATTTTGGCGATATCAAGAATCCGAAACCGGTGTCGGGCGGGGCTGGCGTGCCCAAGGCGAGCATCGCGAACGTTCTCGTCGCGACGTTTAACGATCTGGAGACGGTGGAGCGACGGTTCAGGGAAAACCCGCGCGAGGTGGCTGCGATAATTCTCGAGCCCATCATGATGAATGTCGGCCTGTGCATGCCGGAGAAGGGATTTCTGGAAGGTCTGCGGTCGCTCTGCGATCAATTCGGCGCGCTGTTGATTTTTGACGAGGTTAAGACAGGCGCGAAACTCTGCTGGGGAGGAGCGTCGGAATATTTCGGTGTCGCTCCCGACATGATTTGCCTGGCCAAGTCGATTGGCGGGGGATTTCCGCTGGCGGCTTTCGGAACACATAAGCGGGTCATGCAGTTGATCTCAGATCATAAAGTGTTCCACGGCGGTACTTACAACACAAATCCGATATCGATGGCTGCCGGTCTGGCGACGTTTCGCGAGGTACTTACCCGGGCGAATTATTTACATGTTGACAAACTTAGTAACAAGTTAGCGGATGGTTACAGGAAGACCCTCGCGAAGGTTGGCTTGCAGGGATATATCGCGAGCGCTGGGGTGAATGGCGCATTGATGCTGTATCCGAAAGAAATCCGTAACTACCGCGACTGGCTGGCAATCGACGTCGACTTGTGGCGGCATTACTGGTTTGGCATGGTGAATCGCGGCGTGATGTGTCAACCCTATTGGTGGGATGAGCAGTGGACGATATCCGTGCAACACACCGAAGCGGACATCGAGACGCACCTGGCGGTATTTGCGGAGGTTGCTCCGGCGCTGGCGGTTGCGCAACAGGAGCGACTCGGCGCGGTTGCAGCGCATTAGGTGGGATCGGACCATCTCCCCATCGGGTCATCGGGTGATTGAAAGCCGGAGACCCGAATGGGTAGACGGCCCGATCACGCGATTTCTCTTTCACAATGTCCAATACCGATCCCAAGCAGCCGCACTTGAAGCGCGTCCTTGGACGCCGCGATCTGGTGTTGTTGTTTGTTGTTGCGGTGTTCAATCTCAATGTGGTTCCTTCCATCGCCGCCAATGGCGGCGTTACTGTCTGGCTCTGGATTATTTCGTTGCTGCTCTTTTTCTGGCCGCAAGGAATCGCCGTGATTGAGCTCGCGCAGCGCTATCCCGGAGAGGGTGGAGTCTACCTGTGGGCGAAAGAGGTTTTTGGCGACTTTCACGGATTTCTTTCCGGCTGGTGTTATTGGACGAATAACATGCTGTATGTGCCGACCGTGATGCTTTACTTCGTGGGAGTTTCCGTCTATGCGCTCGGCCCAAACCACTTGGGGCTGGCTGACAATAAGGTGTTTGCCTGTGCTGCATCTCTTGCGCTGCTTGGGTTACTTACTGTGTTTAACATTCTCGGACTCGGCGTTGGTAAGTGGATCAATAACATTGGGGCGGCGGGGACCTTTGTCGCTGCAGGCGTGCTTATCTGCCTCGGTGCAGTGATCTGGTCGCGCTTCGGCTCGAACATTTCGGCCGCGGACTTCCGGATCCCCCCCCACCCGCGTTTCGTGCTGAATTCCTTTGGCGTGATTTGTTTCGGTTTGGTCGGCCTCGAACTCGCCTCCGTCATGGGTGACGAGATCGAGGAGCCTAGCCGTATTCTACCCGGTGCGGTTGCATGGGGCGGAGTGCTATCTGGCGTGCTGTACGTTGGAGCAACGCTGACTTTGCTCATCGCCGTCGGTAAGGATATCAATGTGCTTCAGGGCATCGTGCAAGCCGTAAACCATATGGCGAGCCGAGTTGGTATCGTGTGGATTACGATCCCATTTGCTCTCTTGCTGAGTCTTTCGATTGCCGGTATTGGCTCCGCGTGGATGGGAGGCTCGGCGCGGATTCCATTTGTGGCCGGCCTGGATTCGTACATGCCGGCATGGCTTGGTACGGTGCATCCGCGCTACGCCACTCCGCACGCGGCGTTGATCGTTCAAGGAATTGTATCGGCCCTTCTGGTTTTGGTGAACTTCTACGGGTGGTGGTTGTGGGACAAAATCATGGGAGTGCTGGGCCTGCTACCGCGGTTGTATTTGAGTCCTGCTGGAGCCGGAGAAGTGTTTCAAAGACTCCTATCGCTGGCGGTGGTTCTGCAACTCGTACCCTTCGTCTATGTGTTCGGGGCGCTGGTAAAATTCGCGGTGACTGAGCCTTCTCCGCGTGGTCGCTACGGCCGTATTAGCATGTTCCTGGCGGGGTCCAGTGGATTGCTGACCACGATACTTGGGATCGCACTCGTGTTCTTTCCGACGCAGCAAATTACTTCGCTGTGGTCCTACGAAATCTGGATGGTGGGTGGCACCCTGGCTTTTATCGGACTGGCCGTGTTCTTCTTTTTTGTTTACGGAAGACTGAAAGAACCGCAACCCGCTCCGGTCTAGCAGGAATGATACTGAACCGCGTTGCTCAAGTTACTGTGCAGGAGGAATTATGCCAGGCGGAGTTACAACCGATATCAAGACTTATTCTATGCTGATTGGCGGGAAGTGGGTTGCGAGCAAGTCGACTAAGACATTTCCAGTTTACGATCCATCGACTGAAGAAGTGATTGCACAGGTTCCGGAGGCGAATGCGGAGGATGTGAACGACGCGGTTGCCGCAGCAAAGCGCGCATTTGAAGAAGGTCCATGGGCCACTACCACCGCGCAGGAGCGGGGACGAGTTCTGTTTCGTCTAGCCGAAAAGGTGCGGCAGAATCTGGCCATGCTTGCCGAACTGGAATGCCGTAACTCGGGTAAGCCGATTGTAGAGGCTGAGTATGACATTAATGATGTGGCGACCTGCTTTGAGTATTACGGCGGGCTAGCGACAAAGGTTGTCGGTTATGTGAATCCTGTTCCCGACAATGCCATGAGCTTATCGCTGAAAGAGCCGATGGGGGTGGCGGGGCAGATTATTCCGTGGAATTATCCGTTGATGATGGCGGCTTGGAAGTTGGCTCCGGCGCTGGCTGCGGGTTGCACTTGCGTCTTGAAACCGGCGGAACAGACTCCGCTGACCGCGCTCGAACTGGCGAAGTGGTTCGAGGAAGTTGGGTTGCCTAGGGGCGTAGTGAACGTGATTACCGGCTTCGGCGAGAGCTGTGGTTCGCCGCTAGTGAAGCATCCAGACGTGAATAAGATTGCTTTTACGGGCTCGGCAGCAGTGGGCAAGATAATCGTGAAAGAGGCGGCTGACACGGTGAAACGCGTAACCCTGGAACTGGGCGGGAAGTCGCCCAACATATTCTTTGCCGATGCGGACTTTGAAGCGGCTATCGATGGAGCGTTGTTCGGTATCTTCATCAACCAAGGGGAAGTATGTTCGGCAGGGAGCCGGATTTTGGTGCAGAAGTCGATTTACAATAAGTTTGTCGAGGCGATGGCGGAAAAGGCTAAGACAATTAAGATTGGTCCGCCACTAGAGCGGGAAACAAAGATGGGGGCTTTGGTATCGAAAGAGCAATACGACCGCGTTTGCTCTTATCTGGATATTGGTAAGAAAGAGGCCAAGTTGGCGGCCGGTGGCGGGCGTCCCGATAAGTTGGCGAAGGGTTATTACGTGCAGCCTACGATCTTTTATAACGTCGATAACAACGCCCGTATTGCTCGAGAAGAGATATTTGGTCCAGTTGCAGCGGTGATTCCGTTTGACGATGAGAAAAATGCGCTGAAAATCGCCAATGACACGCCTTACGGCCTGGCTGCCGCGGTCTGGACGCGTGACATTTTCAAGGCGATGCGCGCGGTGAAGGCATTGCGCGCAGGAATTGTCTGGGTCAATCACATGCAGCCGACTTATGTTGAAGCGCCTTGGGGTGGTTACAAGCAATCTGGTTTTGGACGAGAACTGGGGCCATGGGGTATTGAGGAGTATCTCGAAACGAAGCAGGTATATATCAATTTGAACGAGGCGCCGATCGGCTGGTACTGAGGGACAGTTGTCAGTTGCCAGTAGTCGGTTGCCAGTTAAAGCGGCTGATTGGGCAGAAGGGCGTCGAAAGGCGAACGCTACGGACTGAGTTATGTCAACGATTCAATTGCGTACAACGATTCCTGGGCCGCGCTCGCTTGCGCTGATGAAGCGGCGGGTGGCGGCCGTCGTGCGGGGGGCCTATCATGCCACTCCCATTTTTGTTGCCAAAGCGGAAGGAGCCGTGGTCGAAGATGTCGATGGCAACCGTCTGATCGACCTTGCGGGTGGAATTGGATGCATGAATACGGGACATCGGGCGCCGGCCGTGATCGATGCCGTGCGCCGCCAACTTGATCGCTATTTGCACACCAGCTTCAATGTGCTGCCTTATGAGAGTTACATTGCGCTCTGTGAAAGGCTAAACGCGATTGCGCCTGGGAAAGGTCCTAAGAAGACGGTGCTAGTAAATTCGGGCGCCGAAGCGGTGGAGAATGCAATCAAGATCGCGCGCTTTTATACGAAGCGGCCGGCAGTTATTAGTTTCGAGGACGCGTTTCATGGCCGCACTTATATGACGATGGCCGCGACCAGCAAGACGCATCCTTATAAGGCGGGCTTTGAGCCGTTTCCCGCTGAGGTCTATCGCATTCCTTTTGCGTATTGTTTTCGCTGCTCGTATTCGTTGAAGTATCCGTCGTGCGAAGTGTTCTGTGCAAAGCATATCGAGGACACATTCAAGCGCGTCGTGGCGGCGGAGTCGGTCGCGGCGGTGATTGTCGAGCCTATCCTGGGCGAGGGAGGATTTGTTACTCCGCCGGCGGAGTTTTATCCAACGCTTGCGGCTATTTGCCGAAAGTATGGCATTCTGCTGATCGCCGACGAGGTGCAGACAGGCTTCGCGCGGACGGGCGCGATGTTTGCATGCGAGCGGCTGGGCCTTGACCCTGATCTGGTGACGATGGCGAAGTCGCTGTCGGGCGGATTGCCTCTGGCCGCGGTTACGGGACGGGCTGACATTATGGATTCGCCCGCGGTTGGCCAGCTGGGCGGAACGTTTGGCGGTAATCCTGCTGCCTGCGAAGCGGCGCTGGCAGTGCTGGATATTATCGAGCGAGAGAATCTTTGCGCTCGGGCGAACGTGTTAGGCGAACGATTTCGGAAGCGCGCGGCAAGGTGGCAGGCGCAGTGGGAACTGGTGGGCGACATACGCGGACTCGGAGCCATGCAGGCGATCGAACTGGTGCGATCGAGAACGACTCGAGAACCCGCCGATGATGAGACGAAGAAAGTGGCGCAATACTGTTATGAACATGGCGTCGTGCTGATTACGGCTGGGTCTTACAGCAATGTGATCAGGTTACTGATGCCGCTGGTTATCACCGACGCACAGTTCGAGGAAGCATTGGATGTGCTTGAAGCGGGACTCGCGCAGGTTAGCGCGAAGAAGGACGCGTTGACCGCGCAACTAAGCTGAGCTCGTCAGAGCCTGTCGCGGGCGCCGAGGGCGGGGACGCCCTCGGGACAGCCGGCAAGATGCCGGCGCTACTCGCCGATTGTAATGTTTTGCTTTTGGAAGATCTTATGACTCCTGTTACTGCTGTTCACACGATGACCGGCCAAGAGATGGTCGATCTTTCCAGGAAACACACTTTGTACGAGTGGTCAGCGCAGTCGAAGGTAGATCCGATTCCGGTGGCGCGCGCCAAGGGCATTTATTTCTGGACGCCGGAGGGAAAGCGCTTCATCGATTTCAACAGCCAGTTGATGTCGGTGAACATAGGGCACGGCGATGAACGCGTGATCCGGGCGATTGCCGAGCAGGCCTCGGTATTGGCCTACGCGAATCCGTTTATGGCGACGGAGGTGCGGGCGCGGCTCGGCGCGAAGCTGGCGGAGATTACTCCGGGCGATATCGACACGTTTTTCTTTACCAATGGCGGCGCCGAGGCCAATGAAAACGCGATCAAGCTGGCGCGGTTTTTCACGGGACGCCATAAGATCATCGCACGTTATCGTTCGTATCATGGGGCGACGGCGGGAGCGATCAGCCTCACGGGCGATCCTCGACGATGGGCGGTTGAACCTGGGCTTCCGGGCATAGTGCACGTGCTCGACCCTTATCACGGCATCGAGCGCGGGTGGGAGTCGGCGGAGTCTTCGCTGGCGATGATTGAAGAAACGATAGAACTGGAAGGGCCGCATACGATTGCCGCGTTCATTCTGGAGCCGGTGACTGGGACGAATGGCATTCTTGTGCCGCCGGATGGATATCTCGAGGGTGTACGGAAACTGTGCGATAAGTACGGGATTTTGATGATCGCCGATGAGGTAATGTCGGGTTTTGGCCGAACGGGAGAATGGTTTGCAGTCGATCATTGGCAGGTCGTTCCTGACTTACTATGCATGGCGAAGGGACTCACTTCGAGTTACTTGCCGCTGGGCGCTGTGGGCATGCGGCAGCGTATTGCGAGACATTTCGACGACAAAGTGTTTTACGGAGGACTTACTTACAATAGCCATCCGATGGGATGCGCGGCAGCGCTGGCAACTATCAACGTTTATGAGGAAGATCACCTGATTGAGAATGCTCTCAAGATGGGCGCGATCATGAAGACGCTGGGCGCGGAGTTAGAGGCGAAACACCCATCGGTCGGCGCGGTGCGTTCGATTGGGCTGTTTGGCATTGTCGAGCTCGTTCGGGACCGATCAAAGCGACAGCCTATGGCTCCATTCAATGGAACTTCCGAAGAGATGGTGGCGCTGGGCAAGTTTTTCAGGGAGAACGGGCTCTATACGTTTGTGCGGTGGAATACGTTTTTTACGAATCCTCCGCTTTGCATCAACGAAGCGCAGTTGCGGGAGGCGTTCGCGATTATCGACAATGGGTTAGAGATTACGGACCGCGCGGTCGAAGGGTGAGGGCGTTACGAGAGTAGAGGTCCTTCGACTTCGCGAGGACTTCACTTCGTGAAGTCCTCGCTACGCTCAGGATGACAAAAGTTGTGGTAGTTCTTCGCGTAGATTGTAACCGCTGTTCCTGTTCTTCATCATAGCCGCGGCCAGATTTAGTATTCGGTTGGCGGCCTTTTCTGTTTTAACTCCACGCTTGTGAATGTTCGAGATCAGGTTGCGATTGGCGTCGGTGTCTGATGGCTTTGGTTGATAGGACATGTAAGCAGACAAGCTTTCGGCGGTGGCCAGGCCGGGTCGCTCGCCGATGAGCAGGACGACGACTTTGGGTGAAAGCAGTTCTCCGATCTCGTTGAGAATGCCTACGCGGCAATGGCGAACTGCGAAGATCTCGCCGATAGTAAAACCTCGCGTTACGGCTCCTTCATGAAGCAGCGGCAACAAGAGTGGAATCTGTTGAGTAACGGCGGTGACGGAAAGGCCGTCGCCGAGCAGGATTTGCAAGTCACGTCCTTTCGCGCAACGGCTTAGTATTTCTGTGCGAGACGCGGCGTTCAGACGGCGGCCCAGGTCGGGGCGTAGAAGATATTCGTCTTTGGTGCGGACTTGCGAGCTCACTTCGAACAGATTCCATTTTGTTACGAATTCTGAAGTTAGATCGCTCAGTGGGTTAAATTCGGCGCGCACGGCATCGCGGGCGGCAGCGTGGGATTCGCGGAGTTGCAGTTGCGTGCTGGTCCGATAGGCGGCGCCGCTTCGACCGGCCAGAAGACGAGCTGGGGTTTGAGCACGGATCTTCTTTATGATCTCAGACAAGTCGATCTCAAAAGAATCCGTGCGGGCGAGTATGTCATCTTCACGAGGCACTGAAATGGTTCCTCTGGGAGGTGTTTAGCGAGCTTCGTGGGAAAGAATCGTCGTCGAACATAGAATGTGCTGGCGCCGCCGAGTACATGGGTCCTTCGCTTCGCTCAGGATGACATTCCGGTAGGGATGACATCCTAGAGGCTTACAGGAACTCACAGAGATGCCTCCAAGCCGCGCATCAAATGTTGGCGGGCGGAGTTGTCGAGCTTCGCCGGTTCGTTGTTTTGATAGATTCCGACTTGTTCCAGCCATGCTGCGAATTCCGGCGCGGGGCGCAAGTCGAAAAGGCGTCGGGCGGCCAATCCGTCGTGATAACTGGTGGACTGGTAATTGAGCATTACGTCGTCGGAACAAGGAACGCCCATGAAGTAGTTACAACCCGCTGCGGACAAGAGGAGCAGTAAGTTGTCCGCTGAGTTCTGGTCGGCGGCGGCGTGATTGGTGTAACAGACATCGCATCCCATGGGCAGGCCGAGTAACTTGCCCATGAAATGATCTTCGAGTCCGGCACGGATGATTTGCCTTTCATCATATAAGTATTCAGGGCCGATGAAGCCTACGACGCTATTGACCAGGAAAGGCTGGAAGGCGCGCGCTACTCCGTAGGCCCGGGCCTCGAGGGTTAGTTGATCGACTCCGTGGTGCGCTTCGGCGGAGAGCGCGCTGCCCTGGCCGGTTTCGAAGTACATTACGTTGTCGCCTACCCATTTGTTATCGCGCTGGCGATGATGATCGAGAACCTGTTCGCGGCCTTCACGCAGCATATTCAAAGTAATGCCGAAGCTGCGGTTCGCGGCCTCGGTGCCGGCGATGGACTGGAATAGAAGATCGACAGGCGCGCCGCGCTCTAATGCGGCCAGTTGCGTGGTGATGTGCGCCAGGCAGCAATGTTGGGTGGGAATCTGGTAGGCATCCACGAGGCGATTCAACGCCTCCAGAATTGAGGTGACTGTCTCTACCGAATCGGTCGCAGGATTTACGCCGATGACAGCGTCTCCGCAGCCGTAGAGCAGACCTTCGAAGGCGGAGAGGAGAATTCCTCCAATATCGTCGGCGGGATGATTGGGTTGGACGCGGATGCCGAGCACACCGCGCTCTCCCATGGTGTTGCGGCAGCGGGTGACGTTGCGAATCTTGGCGGCGGCGAGCACTAGATCTTTGTTGCTCATCAACTTGGCTACCGCGGCGGCGATTTCAGGGATGATGGCCTTTTGCAGGGGCTGGATTTCGGTTTGGGTGGTTGCATCGTCGAGCAGGAATTCGCGAAACTCGCCGACCGTCATACTGGCAATGGAGTGAAAGGCTTGCTGGTCGAGGGATTCGAGAATCAGGCGGGTGACATCGTCTTGGTCGGGATCGATGAGCGGGTTGCGGACAATCTGGTCGAGGGGAAGGTCGGCTAGTTTGCGTTTCGCGGCGACCCGTTCGCGCTCGGAGCAAGCCGCGAATCCGGCCAACTGGTCGCCGGACTTTTCCTCGTTGGCCTTGGCGAAGAGTTCGCGGAGGTCGGAGAAGTCGAAGCGCTCGATCATGAGTTTGGGATGCTAGTTCGCGGAGGGCTGCGGGCTCAAGCTCCGGGCTTCGAGCAAACAAAAACATTCGCACGGGCCTCGCGCTACATAGTGTCAGATTATACGGTGGAAGTGGCGGATTAGCGCCAGCTGCGCAGTTGGGCTTCAGAGGCAGAGACGACCATGGGCTCGTGGTGCGCTTTGGTGGAATGGTCATTGATGGCGGTGGCGGCCTGAGTGCGGAGGTTGCCGGCTCGGACGTCGAAGTCGAGGGTGGTGACGCTGTGTTCACACTGGTTGCAGGTGAACTTCATGCCGCCCTTGATGCGATGAATTTTGTAGGCTTTCACTAAGGGAATTGTAGTCTTTCGCGCGGGTGAATGAATAACTCCATGGTTGGGCGGCGAAGGTAACTCAACGTGGCTGCGGCTTCGTCTTTGGAGTAGGGGTCCTTCGACTCCGCATGGACTTCACTTCGTGAAGTCCATGCTCCGCTCAGGATGACAAAACTTTCAGGATGACAGAACGCTCAGTCATTTTGCGAGCCGGTTGTATTTTTTCAGGACTTCGCGCAGGCGGTCGTGGGGCAGGGCGATTACGGTCAGGTCATTGGCTCCGGTCATGGTTTCGGCGGCTACCATGGCGTTGATTATTGCTTCTTCCGTCGCCTGCACCGTGGCTAGAAAGATTGGATTGAGCTGCTGGTTGGAGAGCATTTTCAGATCGTGGACTCCCTTGGGGCCGCCTGCTCCGGGGTTGGCGGTGGAGAAAGCGATGAAGATGTCTCCCGAGCCGTCGCCGGAAAAGCTGCCATCGCGGCCGAGTCCTAAGGAGGCGCGGCGGACTACGCGCTTGAGTTGCGTCGGGATGAGCGGCGCGTCGGTGGCGACGACGATAATGATGGATCCGATGTCTTCGTCGCGGACCAAGTGATCGGTAATCTCCTTGCCGACGGGAACGCCGGCGATGCGGAGTTGACTGCGGCGCCCATAATTACACTGAACTAAGACTCCTACGGTGTAGCCGCCGAGCCTGGCGGGAAGCACGCGCGAGGAGGTGCCGATCCCGCCTTTGAATTCGTTGCAGATCATTCCGGTGCCGCCACCGACGTTGCCCTCTTCGACGGGGCCGCCGTGGGCGGTGTCGAGGGCGTGGAAGGCGTGCTCGGGCTTCACGTGGAAGCCATTCATGTCGTTCAAGTCGCTGTCGGAGGTTTCAGCGACGACCGGGAGAGACCAGTCATAGCCCTCGGAGTCGGGCAGAGCTTTTTTGATGCGCCACGCGATGACCGCATCGCGGACTACTCCTACACTGTGCGTGTTAGTGATCATGACGGGGCCGTCGAGGACGCCGGATTCTTCCAGCCAAGTGGTGCCGGTCATTTCGCCGTTGCCGTTGAGGCTGAACCACGCGCCGAATACGGGATCGAGGGAGTCTTTGCCGCGCGGAAGAACGGCGGTGACTCCGGTACGGACGGGGCCTTCGCCGACTTTGAGTTTGCCGCTGCCGGAGATGAGCGTGGCGTGTCCGACTTCGACGCCGCGGACGTCGGTGATGGCGTTGTTGGCGCCGGGCGTGCCGTCGAAGGGGACGCCGAGGTCGCGGGCGCGGGGCCTGGTTTGGGCGAATACTGCCTCGCACAGGAGCGCGAGAACGATGGCGGTTGTATACGGCAGGGCTCGGAATCGCATCATAGTTGGCTGTTTGGAGTCGGCGAAAGTATAAAGCATGACGAGTGATTTAGAATTCTGGCAGGCGTGAGGAGAGACATGGAAAACTGGAAACGGGCAGTGATTGCGGGATCGGCGGGCGCGGCGGTGATGTTGCTGATGAAGCGCCGGCGTCCCGCAGCGGTGCTGGTGGGGAGCGTGGGGCTGGCGGTGCTGGCGTCGGAGTATCCGCGTGAGTTTGCGCGAATCCGCGAGGAACTGCCATCGTATGTCCGGCAGGGAACGCGCTATCTGGATCTGGCGATCAAGATCGGGAGCAAAATTGAGCAGATTGCGGAAGGGCGGGCGGCGCTGGCGTTTGAGGAGTTGGGAGAGTACTGAGTGCCCCCTACTCGCGCAGCTTCAGGAAACCCTTTACCGCCGAGGACGCAGAGATCGCCGAGAAGAATCTGGATTGTGATTCCGAGTTGCGACTTTTGTTGTCTTGTGTTTTGTAGCTTGCGGCCGGGTTAAAAATCGCTACGATGCGGTACGCGCTCAAATCCCACCCTTGCGCAAAAAACGCGCAAGGATGCGACAACCGACGTTGTTGGCACCCGCGAACAGCAGATCCTTCGCTGCGCTCAGGATGACAATTCGAATTTAACAGCGCGCGCGTTCAGTCGATGCCTAGTTGCTTGCGGGCTTCTGGGCTTAGGCGTTCGGGGGTCCAGGCGGGCTCCCAGATTACGTTTACGTTGGCGTTGCGAACTCCGGGCAACTGCTCGACGCGGGATTTTACCTGGGCGCTGATGTTGACGTGCTCGGGGCAGCCTTGGGCGGTCAGGGTCATGTCGACGGTGACGTCCTGTTGGCCTTCGGGCAGGGCATCGAAACGGATGTCGTAGATCAGGCCGAGATCGACAATGTTGACCGGAATTTCCGGGTCGTAGCACTGTTTTAGGGCGTTAAGAACGTCGTCCTGGACGATAGGCATCGGGGTCCTTTGCGGTTGGCTGAGATGTTTCTTACCCATAGTTTAACCGATTGCGCTTGCAAAAGGCTTGACCACCAAGGGCACTAAGGCACACTGAGGAAATCCTCACTCGGGGGAACCTCACTCAGGAAAACCTCATTCAGGAAAAGCTGGCTATAAGTTATGGCGATTGATCCGGAGGTTCAGAAAAAGCTGCAGTTGTTTCTGGCGGCTGCCATTTTGCTGGCGGGCGGACGCGCGGCCTACGTTGTTTACGAGCGGCACGAAGCTCTTAAGGAAGAGGCGAAGCCCAGGCAGGACGCGCCTCTGAAGGCGGATTACTATGTCACACCGAAGAATCTCCATGCTTACGATTTGAAGTCGGCCCGCCAGTTGACCGAGCAGCCGGTGTGGGTGAAGGTCGGATATCAACTTACTTACTATCCCTACGACCGGCAGAGGAAGAAAACGGATTTCGGGCGGGAGGCGGGCGCTTTGCTGCCTTTGCAGAAGCTCGCGATTGAGGATGTGGTGACCGACGCGTCTCCAAAGGCTCCGGGGATTAAGGAAGTGATGGCGTGCTTCTCGCTCGAGGGCAAATCTTATGCGGTGCCGATTGGAGCGGAGAAGGGTGGCGACTTCAAAGTGTATACCGATCAGATTTTCTTTTTGGAAGATCCTCGAGAGCTTTATAAGCATTGGCCGGCGGATGTCTGGAGCAAGATTGAAGCGCATGAAGTGCAGGCGGGGATGAGCGAATTGCAGGCCAGCTTTGCGATTGGATTGGGGATTCCGGAGGGTTCGGGCGATTACGGGTCTCGGACTTTGCATTATCCGAATGGCGGGAAGCCGGTGGCAATTGCATTTCAGAATGACAAGGCGGTGGAGATTCAGTGATCGGGTGATCGGGCCATCGGGTGATCGGGTCATCTGAAACCTTGGTTCACCGCCGAGACGCATAGAACGCCGAGAAAATCTTAGCTTGCACTTGTATGTGTTCTCTCCACTTTTCCTCGCTCCGCGTTACACTAGCGGCGGAGAAATTCATGTCCCGCTGTGCTGCTTGTGGCGGTGAGGTGCCGATTGCTGGCCGCTTCTGCTCCAACTGTGGAGCGGCGTTCGGGTCGGATGACGCAACTCTGACCGCGCTGGATGCTGGCGCGGCTACGCCACGCTTGGGCGGGGCAGAGCCCCGTCACCACACCAACACCGACGATGTTGCTACTTTGGAATTTGCCAGCGCTAAGTTGCCGGTTCCCACGGGCTCCGCGCGCGCGGTTTCTTCTTCGCCACGTCCGCCCAGTTCGGCCGCATTTTCTCTGAGCGAGGGGCGCTTTCTTCCGGGACGCTTGCTGGCAGGCCGCTATCGCATCATCGCCTTGCTCGGAAGAGGCGGCATGGGCGAGGTGTATCGCGCCGACGACCTTACGCTTGGCCAAGCGGTCGCGCTCAAATTTCTTTCGGAAGAGGCCTCGCGCGACGAAGGCTTGCTGGAGCGTTTTCGCAATGAGGTCCGCATCGCGCGCCGCGTTTCTCATCCGAATGTCTGTCGCGTATACGACGTGGGAGATGTCGATGGCCACACTTTTTTCACCATGGAATATGTGGATGGCGAGGACCTGGCGTCGTTGCTGCGACGCATCGGCCGATTGCCGCAGGATAAGGCGCTCGACATTGCCCGCCAGTTGTGCGCTGGAATTGCCGCCGCTCACGCCAAAGGTGTTCTCCATCGCGACCTGAAGCCCGCTAATATCATGCTCGACGGGCGCGGCCAAGTTGTGGTGACTGACTTTGGGTTGGCTGGACTGAACGAACAAATTCATGGCGCTGACATTCGCAGCGGAACGCCGGCGTATATGGCGCCCGAGCAACTGGCGGGTAAAGAAGTGACGGCGCAGAGCGATCTGTATTCGCTCGGGCTGGTTCTTTATGAGGTGTTTACGGGCAAGCGTGCGTTCACGGCGGAGGCGCTTAGCGCGCTGGTGCGCGGTGGCGAAGCGGTTTCTCCGAGCAGGCCGTCTTCGGTCGTGAAGGATCTGGATCCGGCGATTGAGCGGGTCATTATGCGCTGTCTCGAGCCGGAGCCACGATTGCGTCCGGCGTCGGCGCTCAGCGTGGCGGGAGCGCTGCCGGGTGGAGATCCGCTGGCGGCGGCGCTGGCGGCGGGTGAAACGCCTTCGCCGGAGATGGTGGCGGCAGCGGGTGAGACCTCGGGACTTGCACCCCGAATCGCGATTGCGTGTCTCGCGGCGATTCTGATCGGCTTGGCGGTCTCGGTCTATTTTGCCATTCGTGACAGCGGGATTGAACGAATGGGCCTGGAATTATCGCCCGAAGTTCTGCGCCAGAAAGCGCGCGAGATGATTGTGCGCTTTGGCTACGAAGGACGTCCGGCGGACACATTCTCCGATTTCGATCTTGACCTGGATTTCAATAGCTACGTGGAGAAACATGATGCGCCGCGCCCGCAGTGGGATCGGATACTGCGCTCGCGGCCGTCCCTCCTGAAGTTCCTCTATCGGCAGAGCCCCGACAACATGGTGGCCTCTGGGTTCCATGACGTGCTGCTGACGCCGGGTGTGGTGGAATGGAGCGATCCGGCTCCGATACTTTCGGGGATGATTCGTACGCAACTCGATCCACAGGGCCGGCTGATCATGTTTGAGGCGATTCCGCCGGAAGTTGTCGGATCACTTCCGGCAAGCGCGGGTACGGCTTCGACAACCGTCGTTTTAGCCCCGGTGGCGGTGTTTGACTGGAATCGCCTGTTCAACGAGGCCGACCTCGATCCCGCACAATTTCAGCCGACGCAGCCGAAATGGAACTCGCTGGCATCGTCCGATACGCGCGCCGCCTGGACGGGAAAGTGGCCGGGCACGGAACTCCCGTTGCGCATTGAGGCTGCCGCGTTCCAGGGCAAGCCAGTTTTCTTTCGTTTGATCGGCGACTGGACGCAGCCGCCGCGAATGCAGGCGCCACCGGATTCGGCAGGGAAAAAGGTGGGAAATGTCCTGCTGCTTCTCGTTCTTACCGGGATGATTATTTGCGCCGTTTGGCTGGCGCGGCGCAATCATCGCCAGGGCCGCGGAGACATGGAGGGTGCTCTGCTGCTGGCGCGCATCACCTTCGTTTTGCTGATGGCGCTTTGGCTGCTACGGAGCCATCTGGTACCGGACTTCCCGCTCTTTGGGCAGATGATGATCGCGATCGCCACGTCGTTGTTTATGTCGGCCCTGATTTTTGTTTTATACCTGGCGCTTGAACCTTACGTACGCCGCTACTGGCCGCATGCCATCATCTCGTGGAGCCGGCTGTTAACGGGTCGTCTGCGCGATCCTCTGGTGGGCCGCGACATTCTTCTCGGAGTGCTGCTCGGCGTGATTTGGCTGATGATTTTCAAAGTCGGCCGTATCGTCACTATGAGGATGGGAGACGCACCGGAACTGCTGGCCAATGGCTATCTGTTGGGCGCGCGCGCGGGAATCGCAGTATGGGCAGCGCAACTGCCGATGACCATTCTGGCCACACTGCAATTCTTTTTTATATTCCTTATCCTCAAAGTGTTGCTGAAGAGAGATTGGCTGGCAACTGTCGTTTTCGTGGCAATTTTTTCGGCGGCAAAATCTTTGGGCGAAAATCATATTGTCGCAACCCTGGCCATCGTTGTTCCCATTTATCTGATTCTCTCGCTCATCGTTTACCGCTTTGGCCTGGTGCCGCTGGCTTGCGCGATCTTCACCGTGGACATGCTGGCGAATGTGCCGTTTACCGCGGATATCTCCGCCTGGTACTTCGGGACGACGATGTTTGCGCTGTTCAGTGTCGTCGCTCTCGCGGCGTGGGGCTTTTATTACTCGCTCGATCCGGAGCGGCGGGTTGGCGCTGCCTGAAGCATTCTGCCAGTTCCGGCTTAGGGCTTTTACCACTAAGGGCACTAAGGTTCACTAAGAAAACCCGGGGCTAGTGCTGGTGGTCGCGCTGGGCCGGACGTACCCGGAGAAATATCTGGAAGGAAACCGGGGATTTGCCGTAGAAAGGGTCCAGAGTTTCGGGCTTCGAATAGAACGTAACCTCGCCGCCCACCGCCACCTGCCACAGGCGGCTCTGCACCAGGTCACGAGCTTCACCAAAGGTGTAGGCTCCAATGCGAAAGCTTGGGTGAAGCGGGTCATCTGGAAATAACTCGTCCTTGTCGACCAGTTCCAGGCGCGAGAACGCGTAATTCCTTGCCTGGAAGTTCACCGTCGTCTCCAGCAGGTAACCGTTCAGAGTGTGGTCGTCGATTTCCTTGTGGACGCGCCCCCAGACCGCGGAGGTTGACCACGAGCCGCTGTCGAAGGGAAGTACATACTCCACGGAAGCCGTCTGCCGGCGCTGGCTGCCGGGTTCGAGCGCTTCGGGATGCTCCAGGCGTCCGTAACTGTACTGGGCCGTCCAACGGCGCGATGCGGCGACGCTCAAGCGCGCCGACCAGGAATCGAGCGGCGCGAACTGGATGGTGTAGCGCTTTTCGTCGGGCTCACGGCCGTTGAAGGCCGAGCCTTCCAGCTTAAAACGGCTGACGACCAGTCCGGTGGTAAGCACGCCAAAACTGATGTGCGTGGAATCTTGGAGATGATGCGACAGGGGCGCGAGAGGCAATTCGGAGGCCGAAGCGCGGTGCATGAAGGCTACCGGACCAAGCGCGGGCTCGCCGACGGTCGCGCCATAAAATTCCCAGGACAAATTCTTGGCCAAGGGCCGCGTGTAATCGAAGGCAAGCTCGGAAAAAACATTGTGTGGATGCTGATGGTCGACGAGCGGCTGGCCGTGATAGGTTTCTCCGGTCTGAAAGAGCTCGGGGAATCCGGGGTGGGGCGAGGTCAGGGATTCGGCAGAAAGCATTTCGCGAAACAGGATAGTGCCCTGACCGAGTTTGTGCTGCTCCATCAGCATGAGCCAGTTGACGGACTCGGCCTTGCCGGCGCCGCGAGGACCACCTTGCTGGTTGTAGTCGGCGAACAAGACGCCGTGAATCATCAGGTCCCAGGCGTGCGATGTCTTCATCCACATGGGAGTGTCGGTCGCAGCGGGCTGCCATCCGGTGCCTGAATTATCGTGCGGCGAGGGAAGCCAGTCGGGTGCGGGGTGGGACATATCCATGTCCATCTTTGTTTCTGATTGATCGGGCGGATCGCTCGTTTGTTTCTGGGCTTGCGCCGGTAGTAGTAGAAAGGCGACTGCGAACATGCCCAAGGTCAAATCCCTTACTTTGTTGTTCTGAGTTTGGTCAGGGGTTCGCGTAGGCAGCGACATGGGCGGGAGTATGGGTTCCTTCGACTCCGCCACGCCATCCGCTTCGCGAATGACGTGGCTACGCTCAGGATGACACAAATTCAGGATGACACAAATAAAGATGCCTTCGGAATTTACCTTACGATCCCGTCAGCTTGACTCGAATTTCTTCCGGAAGGCGATCGCGGATCTCTGGCGGAAGAATGTCGTGCACGTGGCGGGCGCCTAGTTTGGCCACGTCGACTACGGCGGTAGGCGCGGGAGTCGCGACGGCTACGATCAGCCAGATGAGCGCCGACAAGGCGAAACCGGCGAGCGCGCCAACCTCCAGCCACACGGCGTGGCGCGGGCCAAAATGGCGGATCACGGCGAAGGCGAGCAGAAAGACGGCGGCCGAGGCCGAGGCCAGCGCGATCAGCGAAATATCGATGATGCGGTGGAGTCGCTGGCGGCTGCGACAGTGTTCGCAGCCGGTAAAATGCGACTCGTAGTCGCCGCGCATCTCGGGCGCCAGGCCGGAGATATCGTAGCGCCAGCCCGCAAGGATTTTCCCTACGATCGGTTCCACACACACGCTCATAAAAGGTTAGACCCGAGGTCAGACCAAACGTCAAACCGGAGATACGCCCGGTCAACGATGCTATAAGCGGATGGATTCAAGGACATCCGTCTGGGTTGCCAGCAGCACACGGTTGTGCCACAACCCCAGCCGCCCGGCGAGCGCCTGTTCGGCCGCGGCGCGCGCGATTTCGGGATGGTTATTTTGTTCAGATAAATGCGCCAGAATCAAATACTCGGCTCCTCCATCATAGTCGTTGGTGAAGAAATCCGCGAGAGCCTGATTGGAGAGATGCCCGACCCGGCTCATCACCCGTTGCTTCACCGACCACGGGTAGGGCCCGGAGCGCAACATTTCCACATCGTGATTGGATTCCATGAGCAGGACGGCGCAGCCGCGCAGGTGATCTTTCACACTGGCCGGCATGTAACCGAGGTCGGTGGCGAAACCGATTTTTATGCCTTCGGCGCGAAAGGAAAAGCCAACGGGATCGGCGGCATCGTGAGGAATGGTGAAGGGCATGACTTCAATGTCACCGACGCGGAAGCCGTGTCCGGAAGAAAAATGTTCGGTTTTGGGCAGCTCGGGAAGCACGCTTTTTTCGTCGCGCACGGCGCGGCTCCACGCCTGATGGGTGTGCGGCGTGAGATAAACGGGAACTTTGAGTTTAGTGGCGAGCCGCTGCAGACCGGCCACATGATCGCTGTGCTCATGCGTGATGAGGATGGCGGAAATTTCGTCGGCGCGTTCGCCATCGCGATCGGCTAGCGTGCGAAGCCGCTTGAAGGTTTCACGCCCCGAGAGACCGGCGTCGACCAGAATGCGGGTAGAACTCGTCGCGACCAGGGCACAGTTCCCACGGCTGCCGCTGGCCAGCACCGATACGGAGACCGCCATATAGGCGTTAGCTTACCCCTACAGGCTGTGGAAAGGGTAATAGTTTTTCAAGGGCTTGTACCTTTGGTGAAACTGCCGGGGAGCAAGCTTCACCACGGAGGCACGGAGACGCGGAGAAAATCTTTTGGTCTTGCGGGTTCGGAGGCGCTTCGTGACGGCTAATTAGGATGCCGGCCTATTTGGTTTGCAGCAGAGTCTGCGCCTGGTTCGCGAAGAGCATTGCTCCTTGCGCTTTGGCATCGGCTTTCAGCGCCTCCAAGTGCTGGCGGGCGGAAGCTGCGCCGGACCGCAACTCAATCTCGGCGAGCGCGAGGCGGGCTTGCAGTTCGTAAAGTCGATAACCGAACTTGTGCGTGGCAGTAACCATCGCTTCCAGCTGACGACGAGCGTCAGCAGTCTTTCCGGCCTTGGCTTGCACACGCGCATCGGCAAGAGTGGCTTCGAAGCGCGGCGATTGACCGGCGGCGCGGCCGGCGAGAGTGACGGCCTGGGTGGCGGCGGCGCGTGCCTCGGCCAACTTGCCTTCGCTCAATAGATTTCGCGCCAGAAAGGCATGGGCCCACGCGCTACTGCCGGTGGAGTTGGTTTTGTCGAAGGCCTCGGCTGACTGCCGGGCCAGCGCCTCTCCCTCGGAATACTTGCCTTCCAGCAGTGCGATGTAAGCGAGCGCGGTGTGAATCTGGGCGGAAAAATCTTCATCTTTGATTTCGGCGCAGATGGCCAGCGCTTGCTCGTATTGTGTCCGCGCTGCCGCCAAATCACCTTTCGCCAGCAAGACATCGCCCAAGCCCGACATGGGATACGGCTGCCCACCGCGATAGGTGATTTCGCGAGCCAGAACGAGCCCCTCCTCATAATATTTACGGGCCTCGTCGAGGTTTCCCATCTCCACGAAAAGGTTGCCGAGATTGTTCATCGTGGCGGAAGAGCCGCGGCGGTCGCCGATTTCGTTGAAGTCCGCCAGCGCCTCCTGCTGCATTTTCAGCGCGCCGGAGAGATCGCCGAGGCCATCCAACGCGTTGGCGATATTGCCATAATCGCTCGCGAGCCCGACGGGATCGTGAACACTCTGGTCGAAGCTCAGGGCGCGATCGTAATAGCTTTTTGCTTCTTGCAGCTTGCCCTGTTGGTACAACACATTTCCAATCCGTTCGAAGGTGGCGCGCGTGCTTTTTTGCGCGCCAATTTTTTGGAAAACCGGAAGCGCTTCTCCGAATTTCTTTTTCGCGCCTTCGAAGTCACCTTGGTCGTAGAGCACGTCTCCCGTCATGAGCAAAGTCCGCGCCGCTCCCTGGGGATAGCCAGCGGACGTGAAAAGTTTTCTTGCCTCGGCCGCCAGTGGTATGGCCTTGTCCGGTTGGCCCATGCGTTCGGTGGCATTGGCTTCCGACTGCAAGGCTTCCGCCACCAGTAAGCTTGCGCCGATGGCCCGGCCCTTGGCGACAGCCTGCTCCGCCGACGTTTGCTCACGCTTGAAGTCGCTGAGCGACCCGGCGATATTTGCGTCGGCTAAGTCGACCCGCGCCGCATCCGCCTCGGAGAGTTCCAACTTGCGGACCTCGGCGAGCGTGCCTTCCGCCTCGCTGCCTTTCCCCGCGCCGATCTGCGCATGAATCAAAGACAAACCATAGTCCATGCGGTCGGGGAAGAATTGCCAGAGCGCGCGATAGTTTTCGATGGCTGCGGGCTGTTCGCCCAGGAGTTCGTGCGAACGCGCTTCGATTAACAACCGCTCTTCGCGCGAAAAGTTGGAGGACAATTCGAGCGCTCGTTTGGCTTCGGCTTTTGCCTTGTCGTCGTATCCAAGTGTCGCCCATGCCTTGGCCAGCGCTGAATGGGTCGGGGCATGGGCGGGATCGATGGCGACAGCCTTCTGCAATAGATCGCGGGCCGCGAGAGCATCGTACAAACGTAGTTTTTGCAAGCCCTCCGAATAGAGGCGGGCGGCGTCGGGGTTCGCCGGCAACGACGTTCGAACGGCCGCAGCCTGCTCATCCGAGAGCGCGGTCACGCCGAGTTTGGCCCGCAGTTCGGCTCCCGCTTTGCTGACGAGGGTGTCGATCTGGGACTCGTTGCCTTTTTCCGAAACCGAGGCCAGCGTCTCTCCCGCGACTGCATCCTGCATACGCAGATCGAGCCGAAGCACGCCATTGCCGAGCGGGAGATACGAGCCCGCAACCACCTCGTCGCTGCCCAGATTTTGCCGGATGCGAGTGAGCGTCGCCGGGCTGAAGCCGTCGGTATCGGGCAGTGCGAGATTCAGTTTCATTTGCGCCACACTCTCGCCGGGAATGACGCGCAGTTCGTCGCCCTGGCTGAGCTCCGTCGCCATCATTTCGGAGAGCGCGGTCGAGAGCCACGACTTTTCTGGATTGCCGGAAAGATTCTTGAAGCCGAGCACCGCGACCGAGCGCCGCCGAACGGCCGCGACTGGCGCGGGGTTGGCGCGATGGGAGCGGCGAATCAGAAAATATGTACCACCTGCAACCGCCAATACAACCAGCAGGACAAGCGCTCCCCGGGAATAAAGATAATGGCCGCTGATGCGGTGGCCGGGGAACGGCAAATGGGTGCTCGTGGAAGATGGCAGCTCCAGCCCGACGGCCAGCTCGCCGGCGGTCTGATAGCGCTGGGTCGGATCCTTGGCCAGAGCTCTGCGAATGACTTCATCTAATACTGGAGGCACTTCGGGATTGGTGGCGCTGGCGAGCGGCGGGGTCTGATTCAGAATCGCGTTGATGAGCAGCGGAGAATTGGACTCCACAAAGGGCCGCCGCCCGGTGGCCATTTCATAGAGCACCGCTCCCGCCGACCAGACGTCGCTGCAAGCATCGGCCGTCTCTCCACGCAACTGTTCGGGCGCCATATAAGGGAGCGTTCCCGTGATCTCCTGCGACTGAGTCAAAGTCGCGGTGATACTTTGCTCGTCCGCCTGCGGCATGGCTTGGGCGAGGCCGAAGTCGAGGATTTTCAAGCGGCCGTCGGTGGTGAGGCGGAGATTCCCTGGCTTTAGATCGCGATGCACAATCCCTTGCTGATGGGCGGCCGCTAGGCCCTGCGCCAATTGCAGGCCGAGACGAAAAACGTCGGTTGGCGGGAGTGCACCCGCGGCCAACTTGGCGTCCATGGTCAAGCCGGAAATGTATTCGGTGACCAGGAAATCGACGCCGTCCTGGCTGCCGAATTCGTGAATCGTCGCAATGTTGGGGTGGTTCAGACGCGCCAGGGACAGAGCCTCGGTGCGGAAGCGTTTTCGCGCAGTCTCATCGGCAAGGGCACCGCGCGGCAGAACCTTGATGGCGACGTCGCGGTTGAGTTGTTCGTCGTGCGCGCGATACACAACTCCCATGCCGCCGGCGCCGATTTTTTCGACGAGCCGGTAGTGCGATAGCCGCTTTCCAATCATGCTGGCCATGAGATGAGGCTAAAGGATACAGCAGATTCAAATGAGAGTCCCAGTCGGCCCAGGCTGCACATGATCGCTCTTTGACGAGCGACAGAAAAGCGTTCATCACCAAGGGCACTAAGGTACACGAAGGAGAATCGAGCACTGGCGCCGGCTTGATTCGGGCGCCTTTATTTTTTTGGAAATAGGTTATCTACTACGCCTCGGCCGACCGCTCCGCCGTAGGCTCCGGCGATGCCGGGAACGAATGCCAGGAAGGATTCGTAGATTTGTGCCCGCATAGGTTTTTCCGAAAGATAGTAATAGGCCAGCCACTCCACTACAGGCACAAATACTCCGACTATTACAACCCAACGCCAGGGCTGGCGCGGGCTCAGAAAGCCGAGCAGCATATTCGCCGCGAGCACGACCATGGCGGTCAATAACAAGTCGCCGACTTTAATATCGAGCCATCCGGCGAGCGCTCCCGAACTGGCCGCGAGCAAATAGTAAAAAAGGTCGCCGCCAGATTTACGTTGCGGGAGAATTCCGCTCCAGCTTGCTGTCATATTTTCCTTTTGCGATCTGCGCGCTAGTCACAACGATGCGCGAATCTCAAACACTTTCAGAATTGTCATCCTGAGCGCAGTGACTGCTTCGCGAAGCGAAGAAGTCACGTAGTCGAAGAACCCCTACTCTTTGACAGACCTGTCTCTCGCCGAAACTCCGCAGATGTGTCGCGCTGTCAAAACTCGCCAGTGTGTTGGTAATGTAGGGGTCTTCGACTCCGCAAGAGGATTCGCTTCGCGAATCCTCTTGCGGCGCTCAGGATGACACTCGGTATAACTTACGACACTAGGTATAACTATAAAATCCGCGGCCGCTTTTTCTTCCCAGCCAACCTGCATCGACCATCTTGATCAGCAATGGGCACGGGCGGTACTTCGGATCGCCCAGCCCGTCCTGGAGCACGCGCATGATGTCGAGGCACACGTCGAGGCCGATAAAATCGGCCAGCGTCAGAGGTCCCATTGGATGCGCCATTCCGAGCTTGAATACTTCGTCCACTGCCTGCGGCGTGGCCACGCCTTCCATCACCGCATACATGGCTTCGTTCAGCAGGGGCATTAACACGCGATTGGAGACGAAGCCGGGAGCGTCATTGACTTCGACCGGAGTCTTTTCCAGTTTTAGAGCGAGGTCGCGCACGGTGTCGAACGTCGCCTGCGAAGTCGCGAGTCCACGAATCACTTCCACCAGTTTCATCACCGGCACGGGATTGAAGAAGTGCATGCCAATGACTTTGTCTGGGCGCGCGGTCAGCGCTCCGAGCTTCGTGATCGAGATCGAGGAGGTGTTTGTGGCCAGAATCACGTCCGGCTTCGGCTTCATTAGGCCATCGAGTTCGCGGAAGATTTCGGCCTTGATTTCGTACTTCTCGGTTGCCGCTTCGATGACCAGATCGCAATCCGCCAGCTTCGCCCTGTCGACGACCGCCGTAATCCGCGCCAGCGTGGACGCCTTATCGTCCGCTGTGATTTTGTTCTTGGCCACTTCGCGATCGAGGTTCTGAGCGATTGTCGCCAGGCCGCGATCGACGAACCGCTGCTCAAGATCGCAGAGAACAATCTCAAATCCGGAGCGCGCGAAGACGTGGGCGATGCCATTGCCCATCGTGCCCGCTCCAATCACTCCCACTCGCTGAATCGCCATGATTGCCTCGTTCGTCCAGAAGAACCGTCAGAAAGGAAACTGGAAAGTTTAGCAGAGCCAAGTGGTGGAGCGACGAGCGTTCTCGCCTGTCGGTATTGGCTCAGTTGGCTCGCCATTGGCTCAGTTGGCTCGCCATTGGTATTGATCATTGATCCTTGCTCAAAAGAGCACGAAGTAAAGAACCTAACGATGAAGTGAGCCAACTGCTCTTAGCTTATACCCCTCCACCCCTCCTGCGACGGTCTTTTGGAATCAAAGACTTAGAGGCTGATTGCTTCCAGGTCTTTGAGGAACAAGGACTTAGCTGTAAAGTATTTATAAATCAATGACTTAGCTTGCTTGATTGGCGATGGAGTCGGGTTGTGGCTCGGTGCTGGTGGGTTGTCAAGCTCTGGACAGACACCCCGCACCATAACGCGGGTCTTTGGAATCAAATACTTAGCGGCAGTTGCTTCCAGGTCTTAGGACTCACTGCTAAAGTATTTATAAATCAATTACTTAGTCTGGGTCCAGTCCTAAGTGAAGCTGCTGTCTGGAGTCACGTGAATCTGACGGCAAGCGTACACCTCCCCAACCTGATGAAAAAAGGCGCAGCCTTGGGCTGCGCCTGTGTGTATGTCTTACCGTCACTCCCATCTCGTTTGGATCGCGCTAAGCGCCGCGGATGATTACGGTCCCGCCGCCGCCGGTGCCGACTCGGGCAATCGCGTGGCTGGCGGCGACTCCCTTGTGCGCCATATTGGTCGAGCCACCGTAGCCGTAAGGGCCGGGGAGGGTTGAGGCGCTAACCGGACGGTTTTGCCCCGTGGCCGTGAGCGGCGGATTAAACGGGTCGGGGGTATCCCAATTTATGTTGAAAGGGATGTTGGGCAGGTTGGATTTCATCTCCAGCATGCCCATTCCTGTGATGGTGCTCCCCAGGGGCACGGCAACTGTCGGCGGGGCGTAGGTAATGACGTTCGCGCTTTTTGAAAGGACCACATACATTGGACCTGCACCGTCCTGGATGACCCAAGGCCCGGTTTCCGTGCCATCCGCCCCGACGATGGAATAGTTTCCCGCACAATTGGCGGTGGGCGCGGTGAAGCCAGCCGTGGTTCCGTTGGGAACCAGCAGACTCATATTCGGGTAAATGTCCACAGTGGAGGGAGGGTTGTGGGCGAACATAATCGTGAGGTCCTGTCCCGAGTTATTTGTGAAGTTGACAGTGTCTCCCAAAGCGACGATCAGTCCCTGGATGGACGGGGTTAGCGTATTGTCGATGGTGATGGTGTGCGTGAATGCTGCGGGTACCGGAAGGTTGCGTGCGGCCATGGCTGGCTCCTTTTTCAAGTTAAGTTGGCTTACTTACCGCTGGGCCTGAAACTGGGATCCGAGAGCAATCCTTGCAAGTCCGGTGAGTTCTTCAGGGCCGCAAGGTCATAACCTTTCTGCAGGCTCTTTTCGATGTACTGTACTGCCGGAGCGCGGTCGCCCAAGGCTTCGTAGGTTTCGCCAACAGTTTCTAGAACGTTGGCATCGTCGGGCGAGAGCGCGAGAGCCGATTGTATGCGCGAAAGGGCCCTTTCGCGTAACTTTTTCTTAGCATAGAGCAAGGCTAGATTGGCTTGGACGGTGGGGTCGCGCGGAGAGTCAACCGCCGCCTGCTCGAGCAACGGGGCTTCGTGGTCGAGTGCGCGGTTTGCTTGCCCTTGGTCTTTAAGGCCGGAGTAGGCGATCACCAGGTTACCCCACACAACATAATTCTTGTCGTTCAGTTGCAGGGCTTTCTCGGTGGCGGTGGCGGATTGGGCGTAGTTCTGCTCCTGGTTATAGAGATAGCCAAGGTTGGCATAGGCGGCGTAACTGGGTTCGAGCGCAATCGATTTCTTCAGCATCTGCTCAGCGTCGGGGTAATGCTTCGTTCCCATATCGGCATAAACCGCGCCTAAATTCAGGTAGAGGGCGGCGTTGTCGGGAGTCAGTTCGATGGCGCGGCGATATTGCGTGACGGCCTCGTCGCGACGCTGCTGGTCGGCCAAAAATCCCGCGAGCTGGTTGTATCCATCCCAAGCTTCGGGACGCAACGCGATGGCCTTGCGATAGGCGGCTTCGGCGTCGGCCATCCGTCCCGCGCTTTCGTAGGAACGGGCGAGGCTGATGATCGCGTCCGGGTTGCGCGGATCGAGCTGCAGAGCGCGCTGGCTCTCCTGCAAAGCCAGATCGTATTTTCCGGTGCTGCGATGAATCTTCCCCAGCGTCGCATACACCATGGGCAAGCGATCGTCCAGCTGCTGAGCTTTCTGACAATTCGCTAAGGCTTCGTCGATCCACTTGGGATCTTTGTCCATCTGGTACTTCAGGCGATAGGCCTCGCCGAGCTGTGCGAATCCCAGGGCAAAATGCGGATCCGACTTGACCGCACTATCCAGCGCCGCGATGGCAAGATCGAGATTGCCGGCTTTGTCGTAGCGCTGCGTGTAGCCGAGCGCTTTCAGGTACAACTCGTACGCGCCCGCATTCACCGCGCCTCCGGTGGCGCGCAGCATCTCGGGCGTGACCTCGATGCGCATCAACTTGGCGACGCGCGCGACCGCTTCATCTTCGAGCGAGGAGAAATCTCCAGCGCGGTCTTCGAGTGTGACCGAGCCGATCTGGCGGAGGTTGGTGGTGTTCACCAGATTTACGGTCATGCGGATGGCCTGACCGTCGCGCTGCAGGCTGCCTTGCACCACGACGGTCGCTCCCAGTTGGCGCAGCGCCGAAGACGGATCGGAAATCTTCAGCCGCCGGACCTCGCTCGTAGGCAAAACCCATAGTGACCTTTTCCCCGCTTCGAGATTGGTCAAACGGCTGGCGAGATTGTCCATCAACCCAGCCGAGACCGCTTCGTTTGCTGGGTCGTTGCCGACGTTTTCGAAGGGCAGCACGGCAATATGTTCTTCCTGATGGCCGAAGAGTCCCGCGATGCGTTCGCGCACCGCGGGCAGAAACGAGAGCACGGCCAGGACGACCACCGCGACGCCTGCTCCGAGCGCCCAGCGCTGCCACTGCGGCGCTGCGGCCGTCGTTGTGCTCCACATCGGACGCGATGCTTGCTCAATCTGCTTTCTTAAACCCGAAGAAGTGAGAGTCGAGGGCCTGGTCCCCACTCTCGCTGACGAACTGGACGATGAACCGGACGATGAGTGGGTGCTGATTTGGGAGGTCGCGGTTGGATCGAGGTGGACGCGCACTTCTTTCAAGTCGGCCACCATCTCGCGACAGGTGGCGTAGCGCGTCTCTGGTTCTTTCGACAAGGCCCGGTACATCACCGCCAGCAGGTCGATGGGGATTTGATCCATGGTGGGCGGCGGCTCGTTAAGAATCGCAAAAATCGTCGCCGCGGGCGTGTCCCGCGAAAACGGGTTCTTTCCAGTGACCATTTCTGTCAGCACGATTCCGAGCGACCAGATATCGGTGCGCTGGTCAACGAATTTGCCGACGGTTTGTTCCGGCGACATGTAGCCGATGGTTCCGGCGGTACTGACGCTCTGCGTGGTGTTCGTCGATGCGAGGCGCGCCAAGCCGAAGTCGACGATTTTTGCGACTCCAGTTTGCGTGAGGATGACGTTGGAAGGCTTGATGTCGCGATGCACCACCGCTCCGGCATGAGCGGCGGCCAGGCCTTCGCCGATCTGGATGGCGATGTCCACCGCTTCGGCGATGGTCATCGGGCGGCGCATTCTCCGCACCAGCGTTTCACCGGCGTAATACGCCATCACGATGAAAGTGCGGCCGTCGGTGGTTTCCTCGAGCCCGTGAATCACGCCGATGTTGGGATGGTCGAGCGAAGATGCGGTGCGCGCTTCGCGGAGGAACCGCTCTTTATCTTCGTGGCTGGAGACGACGTGCTCGGGAAGAAACTTCAGGGCGACCGTGCGTTCCAGCTTTATGTCGAGCGCGCGATAGACGACGCCCATGCCCCCGGTTCCGGCCAGGCCGAGGATCTTGTAGTTGCCGACGACATCGCCGGCCGAGAAATTGGCGCTTGAATCCGACACCCAGTGTCCCCCTTAGTGGGGAGCAAACCCTTGCGAACAGCAGTTGACGATTCTCGGGATGCGAAAAATCGGTACGCGTCCTTCGCTATGCGTCCTGATGATACGCTACCGCATTTTTTTGCAGTAATAAAGTGTGATCGCACTGGTGGGACCGTAGCGCAGTTGTCGCCCGGCTGTCCGGCGGGCGTCCCCGCCGTCCCGAGGCCGTCCTGCGGGGCGCGCCGGTCTCGTGCTTCCCCGCGCAACTTTTTTCTCCGCGCCGCGTCCTATACTCAGGCTGGCGCCGGTGGATCAAATCCGAACCCCGCGTGCAAAGCGTACTTCAATCCGATGAATAGCACGGCGAGTCCATCATGCTGATCAAGAAACCGGCGGCCATTCCGTTCTCTGAAATTACGCCCCAATCGACCTATCTCAACCGCCGCAAGTTCCTCACTGGCGCCGCCCTTGCCGGAGCCGCCGCAGCCGCCGGTCTAGCCTTCGGCGATCTTGCCCATCCCGGCCTCACCGTGCACGCCAACGCCAAAATCGACGGCCTGCAGAAGAGCCCCTTCAGCACGACGGAAAAAGAAACGCCCTATAAAGATGTCACCAATTACAACAATTTTTACGAGTTCTCCACCGACAAATACCAACCCGCCGACCTCGCCAAGAATTTCAAGACCCGTCCCTGGACGGTGACCATCGATGGCGACGTGGCGAAAAAGCAGG
>OBLW0100000515.1_pt1 | contig 32911 bp, 35 predicted proteins | sample 1520161 | NCBI WGS metagenome assembly OBLW01 (sample SAMEA3539309, study PRJEB22396) | soil metagenome | biome: tundra; feature: field; material: soil | place: USA | collected 2010-05 | depth 0.15 m
GCAACGAATCGTTCTTTTGCGCCTTGCGTCCCATACCAAGAATTCTTAGCTTACGCCGACGAGATTACGCGAGTCAAGTTCAGATTGGCGAGGCCTCGCGCCGCAAGACGATTTCGGGGTGCTCACGCGCGCCGGATGGGAATCGCTATGGCGCGCGTTGCCGCTGTCGACAACAGGCTACGTCCAATCTCAACTGGCCTAAAAAGGGTAATTATATAGTTGACAAACCGGAGCCAGAAGCCGCTATGCTGGTTTCCGGCGTGACAGGCCGGAATGGGTCAACAACAGTGAATCGCTTTGTGTTCCACGAGAGCATCGCCAGCCTTGGAGCATCGGGCGCGGGCTGAGGTTGATGCTGCAAGAGCTTTGGTGAAGTTCGCCCCGGTTTTGGTTGGCAGGACACGCAGTGCATCGCAGAGGACATTGAGAGCGATAGAGTACTCGCCCCGAAGCCGTTGCTTTTCGGCGCAGGCCATATTTCGCTTTACCCAGCGATGCGCGTGGCCCGCTTACGGCTCCGCGCCCGCTTCAATCGGACCTCTTTCTTCAGGTACGCTTCCTTCGAGACGCCGAACATCATGCGGACGGCGTTTTTCATCCGCTCCGCGTCCGTGTCGCCGGGTACGCTTGGCGCTGGTTTCATCCTGGTTCCATGATACGCCCATTCAGCGATGACGGGGGCATCAGAGGTTACTGTCCGGCTTGCACTCGCTGTACCTCAACTCCGGCAAGCGCTAGTCGAGAAGTACGATAAACCGACCTCTGAGGATGTGACGCAGGACCACAACGCATTCGGGGATCAGGTTGGAACCCGGGCCGCGGTTACTTCCGTTTCGGAACCCGATTAACGCAGTTTGCGGGGCTCCGCGAAAATAAAACATTTTCTCTTTGAAATGTTTCGATTTTCGCGTAACATCGTTTCAGTAGGCATTTGCCGACTTGGGAGAACTACCATGACGCAATCGCAGATTGTCAAGACGCTGGCCGAAAAGTGCCAGGTTTCGAATACGGTATCGAAGAATATTCTGGCCGCGCTGGCTCAGACGGCTATCAGCGAGGTCAAGAAGAACGGCCTGTTCGTTCTGCCCGGGATAGGACGGCTGGTCCGCGTGGAACGCAAGGCGCGCATGGGCCGCAACCCGGCCACCGGCCAAGCCATCAAAATCGCCGCCAAGAAGGTGGTGAAGTTCCGCGTGGCCAAGGCCGCCAAGGAAGCCATCGTGCCGGCGAAGGTGAAGAAAGTCAAGGCCTAGCTTTCCGGCGCGAGATTCGGCGCTATTTGAAACCGTTCCCTGGCGTTCACGGCTCTACCAGGGCCGTGAGCGCGCAGGGTTGGTGTGCCTTACCTCTTCATGAGGTCGAGGACGCTGGCCGTCATGGCCATGACGCCAGTGCGAAGCGCCGGTTCGGCCTGTGGGAAGAAGAGGCTGGAGTGGAGCGAGGGTACTGGCTTTCCGGTTCGTAGGCTTTCGGCCAAGTCCCGCGGATCGGCCGCGCCCAGGCGCAACTGGAAGATGGGGATCTGGCGGCCTTCCAACCCGAACAGGCCGAAATCCTCGCTGCCCATCTCCGGCTGCCATTCCGTCACATTCCCCTCGCCGAGAGCGCCGGCCAGCACGCCTTTCAGCCGTTGGGCCAGCTTCGGGTCGTTATAAGTCACGGGAACCGACTCGGTTTCGCTTACCTTAACGATGGGCGCACGGTCCTCCGGCACGCCGGCTCCGAGCGCAACGCCGCGCGCGGTCCGTTCGATGGCCGCCAGGATGGTCTTGCGGACGTCGTCGGTGTAGGAACGCGTGGTAATCTGCAAAGCCACTTCGTCGGGGATGATGTTGTGTTTCGAGCCGCCGTGGATGGAGCCGACCGTGACCACGGCGGGGCTCTGGGGCGAGATCTGCCGGCTGACGATGGTTTGCAGCGCCAGCACGAATTGCGCCGCCATCACGATAGGGTCCTTGGCGGCCTCCGGGTGTGCGCCGTGGCCGCCGAGCCCGCGGATGGTGACGTCCACCGAAGTGGAACTGGCCAAGGCCGGTCCCGACACTACGCCAACCTTGCCGGCTTCGATATTCGGGATGTCGTGCTGCGCGATGGCATAGTCCGGCTTTGGGAAGCGCGAGTAGAGACCGTCCGCCAGCATGGCGCGCGCGCCGTCGATAGTTTCCTCGGAGGGCTGCCCAACCAGCATCAGGGTGCCCGTCCAGCGGTCCTTCAGTTGGGCCAGCAGCCGCGCCGTTCCCAGGAACGCGGCCATGTGCAGATCGTGCCCGCAAGCGTGCATCACGCCCACTTCCTGGCCGGCGTCGTCCTTGGTACGGACATGGCTGGCATAGGGCAGGCCGGTTTTCTCCTCCACGGGCAGCGCATCGAGCTCGGTGCGCAGCAGCACCACCGGACCGGCGCCATTCTTGAGAATGCCTACGATGCCGAAAGCCTGGGCGCCGCCGGGATACTTGCCCACATGCTCGGTGACGGCGTACCCGGCTTTGCGCAGCTCGCCCGCGAGGAACGCGGAGGTGCGCTCTTCGTGGCGCGAAAGCTCGGGATGGGCGTGCAGATCCTGGTAAATGGAGAGCAGGGATGGAAGTTCGAGGTCCACCTGCGGGCGGAGGTCCTCACCGGAAGCGATAGGCGCCACCGCGAGGACCGCAAGCAAGAGAGTTGCAAAAGTTGGGGCCAGATGGTTCATTATACAGTGGGCTGGCAATTCGGAGGCTGAGCAACATGCGACACGCCATCGGGCGAAAGACCGGCGCCGCCATTGTCGCCATCGTGGGGGCCGTAACCATGCACGCAGCGACGAAGACGACGCAAGCGAAATTCGGAGAGATGCCGGATGGCGCCGCGATCCACATTTACACTCTGACGAACGCGCACAAACTCCAGGCGAGGATCGCGGATTACGGCGGAACCGTGGCGTCGCTCGAGGTTCCTGACCGCGACGGCAAGATGGGCGACGTGGTGCTTGGCTTCGATACCCTGGCGGAATATCTCGCCAATCCCACACAATACTTCGGAGCCCTTATCGGGCGTTACGGCAACCGCATCGCCAACGGGAGGTTTTCGCTCGATGGGGTCGAGTACAAGCTCCCCAGGAATAACGGCGAAAACTCGCTTCACGGCGGCGACAACGGCTTCAACAGGCGCGTCTGGAAGTCTCGCGCGCTGCCGGACGGAGGCCTGGAGCTCACCTACCTCAGCAAGGATGGCGAGGAAGGCTACCCCGGCAACCTGAGCGTCACAGTGACGTATCATTTGACCGGCGCGGACGAACTGCGGATCGACTATGCCGCGACTACGGACAAAGACACCGTGGTCAATCTGACGAATCACTCGTACTTCAACCTGAAGGGCGCCGGCTCGGGCGATATTCTGGGCCACAACCTGCTGCTGAACGCCGAGCGCTTCACCCCCGTCGACAAGGGCCTCATTCCCACGGGCGAGCTGCTGGGGGTGGCCGGCACGCCGTTCGATTTCCGCAGGCTCACGGCCATCGGAGCGCGCATCGAGCAGAATGACGAGCAACTGAAGCTCGGCGGAGGCTACGACCACAATTGGGTCCTGAACAAGAGCGGCAACGCGCTCACGCTGGCCGCGCGGGTGGAAGAGCCAACGAGCGGACGCACGATCGAAGTCCACACCAGCGAGCCGGGCATTCAATTTTACACCGGCAATTTCCTGGACGGTTCGGTGAAAGGCAAAGGCGGCAAAGTTTACGTGCGCCGCGGCGCGTTCTGCCTGGAGACGCAGCACTTCCCGGATTCGCCGAACCATGCGGCGTTTCCGTCCACGGTTCTCAAGCCGGGACAGCGTTACCAGAGCACGACCGTGTATCGTTTCGGGACCGCGGCGCCGCCTAACATCAAGAAGTAGCGCTTCTTAGTGGGGCGGACCTCCACCAAGAACGCCGGCAGGGACGCCGGCGTGGCAGGCCTGGAGGCCCACTCCACGAATCGTCGCGGCGCGCGACAAAGACGGAGGTGCTGTAGTACAGTGTCGCGAGGGTGTATCCTGATTCCGATGCCGAAATCCAAATTGGCAATTACCCTGTCGCTCTGCGCGGCGGCGGCTTGGACTCAGCCGTTGCCCATCCGCGGCATTCACCTGTCCGCGCCGAATCCCGACGAAATTCCGCTGGCGGAGCGCTTCATCAAGGAAGCCTTGCCCAAGGAAGGCGTCAACGTCCTGATACTGGAGATCGATTACCACTTCCAGTACACGAAACACCCGGAGGTGGTGGACGCAAGGGCCCTCTCGCTAGACGACGTCCATCGCCTGGCGGCCGCATGCCGCGCCGCCAACGTTCGGTTGATTCCCATGATCAACCTGCTGGGCCATCAGTCCTGGGCGAGGACCACGTTCGGATTGCTGCGCAGCCATCCGGAGTTCGACGAAACCCCCGGCAAGTTTCCGGACAATCAGGGAACCTACTGCCGCACCTACTGCCCGCTGCATCCTCAGGTGCACAATGTGGTGTTCGACCTGATCGACGAGCTGGCCGACGCGGCCGGCGCCGACGCGTTTCACGTGGGCATGGACGAAGTTTTTCTGATCGGCGACGACGATTGTCCCCGCTGCAAGGGCAAGAATAAGGCCGAGCTGTTCGCCGGCGAGGTGCGTGCGCTGCACGACCATCTGGCCAGCACCAAGCGGCAAATGTGGATGTGGGGCGACCGGTTCCTGGATGGCGCCGCCACCGGCGCGGGCGAGTGGGAGGCTTCCAAGGTAGGCACCGCGCCGGCCATTGACAACGTACCCAAGGACATCGTCATCTGCGACTGGCACTACGAGACGGCGCATCCCACCGCCGCCTACTTCGCGCTGAAGGGTTTCAACGTGGTGTCTTCGCCGTGGCGCAGATCGTCGGTGGCGCTGCGGCAACTGGACCTGATCCGCCTGGCGCGCATGAACTCGGCGCCGGTGGTCGCGGCGCGGCTGCAAGGCATGTTGCACACTACCTGGGTGGGATTCGGCGCGTTCGCCAGAGCTTACTTCGGCGAGGCTACATCCAACGTGGAGGTCAACGAAACGTTGGCTACGTTTCATGAGCTGTTCCGCGAGTTGCGGAAGCAGCCGTAGCGGCGAGTAGGGGATTTTTCCAGGCGGCGCTAAGGTCTTGCTCCGATTTGCAGGCCGTTCCCCCACTGCCACACTGGAGACGTGATACCAGACCCCACCACGGTCCTCGACCGCCAGCAACTGCGCGATGCGACGTTCGACGACGACGATCTCATGCATGAGATTCTCTGCGCCCTGATCGACGATACCTCCCGCCAGATTCCCTTGCTTGAAGCCGCCATTCGGGAAAAAAACACGCGAGTCACCAAACGGTTGGCGCATTACTCCAAGGGCGCCTGCGCCAATGTGGGGGCCAGATCGGCCGTGGCCGCGCTGGAAGACATCGAGCGCACGGCCGCGCAGAGCGATTTCGACGAATGCAGCGCGTCGTTGGGAAAGCTGGCGCAGGCTGTCGATCAGTTGCGCGCGGAGGCCTTGCAGGCATAGCGGGGGGTGTGCTCAGTCGGGTTCGTCGTGGTCTTCGGCGAGCAGGTCGAGTTGTCGAGAGGGGACTTCCGCCAGCGCCTCGCGATCCGGCCGGAGCCGTTCGAATTCGCCGGCGGTGCATAGGCGTTTGCGCAAAGCTTCGACTCCCACGGCGTCCAAAGGGCTGGCGTAAGTGCTTCCCATTTCCGCGACGACGGCCAGGATAGCGCCGGTTGCCAGGCTGGGGCTATCCAGGAAGTCGGGGCTGTGGCTGGCGATCAGGACCTGCCGCGCGGCGCTGGCTTCGATAAGCGCCTCCAACAGGACCGCAATCGCCGCCGGATGGAGTCCGGTTTCCGGCTCCTCGACGCCGACCAGCGGTGAATCGCCCGATTGAAACACGGCGACCAGGGCGCCCAGCGCGCGTAAGGTCCCATCCGACATATTGGCCGCGAAAAACCGCCAGGGGGATTCGGCGCCGGCCGCTTCCTGCCGGAACTGCAGCGTTTCGCGCGGCCCGATGGTGACGGCATCCACGCCGCAAATGCCCGGCGCAATCTTCGAGAGGTACGCTTCGATTCTGGTTTTGACCTCCGGACAGCGCTTTGCGATGCGGTCCAGAACCGCCGAAATGTTGCCGCCATCCCGCGCCAGAACCTCGCCGGCGTCGGGCAATTGCAGGTCCTTCAGGCGCTCGGGATTCAGATTGTAGAACTCCATGCGCGAAAGCGCGTCGTAGGCCGGGCGAAACTCCTCAAAGCCGGCCACGCTCACCAGGTAGAGACGGTCGGGGGCGGCGGCCGGGCCCGCAACGGTGCTGGACACTTCTCCCGCGTTCACGGCGAATCGAACTTCGCCGGCCAGGGCTTCGGGCGGATGCAGGATGCATTCTTCGTTCTGCACCTCGAAGGCGCCATTCGGCTTCGCCCCAATGCGGAAAGCGTAGCTTCCGGCCGAGCCATCGGGCAGCGTGAACTCCAACCGCATGCCGAAGTGCGTGGGATGCCCGCCGGAGCGGCGCCGCACCTCGCCAATTCCGCCGCGCTCGCGAAGCGCGTGATCGAGCGAAGTTCGCAGGCCGTCGGCCACGAAGCGAATGGCGTCCAGGAAGTTGCTTTTCCCGGCGCCGTTCGGGCCTATCAGGAAAGTAAGTGGCTGCAGAGGGACGCCGCAAGCCGCGATGCTCTTATAATTCCGGATCACCACCCGCGTCAAGAATCCGGCGTCGCTCATGGGCTATTGCCCAGCAGTTTAACACCATGTACTCTGTGAGAAGCGTTGTTATGACATTGACATAAGGAAGAGCCTTGCTGCTGGATTTGTACCACCTGATGCCGCCCGAAGGCGTGAAGATCCTGTTGGTTCTGTTCTTGTCCTTCCTGACGGGCCTGGAGCGGGAGGAGCATCGGGCCACGAACGAGAGTTACTCGTTCGGCGGAGTCCGCACTTTTCCCTTAATCGGATTGATCGGTTACGCGACGTCCCTGCTCTCGGGAGGACAGGTACTGCCGGTAATTCTTGGCTTCGCCGTAGTGGGCGGGTTCCTAATGCTGTCCTACCGCCAGAAATTGGCGATCTCCAAGATAGCCGGGATTACCACCGAGATGTCGGCGCTCACTACGTATCTGGTTGGAGCGCTGGTTTTTCGCGAGCAGTTCTGGATTGCCACCACGCTCTCCGTAGCGAGTATGTTCCTGTTGGAGTTGAAGGCGTTCCTGGAGGGTCTGACGAAGCGTGTGCCTCCGGAGGAGATCTTCACTTTTACCAAGTTCCTCTTGCTCACGGCGGTGATTTTGCCGGTCCTCCCCAATCGGGAATTCACCACGTTCCAGATCAATCCGTTTAAGGGCTGGCTGGTGGTGGTGGCGGTGAGCTCGGTTTCCTATGGCAGTTACGTGATCCAGAGACTGACGAAAGGGTCGGGGGGGATCATGCTGGCCGCCCTGCTGGGCGGGGCTTACTCCTCCACGGTTACCACCGTGGTTCTTGCCAAACGGGCCGCGCGCGAGGGCCGCCCGCATCTGTTCGCCGGGGCCACTTTGGTTGCTTCCGGGGTCATGTACTTGCGCCTGGCCGGGCTGGTCACGATGTTCAACCGAAACCTGATCGTCGTGCTCGGTCCGCCCTTCCTGGCCCTGGCAGTCGCTGGAATCGGCGCCGGCTGGCTGTGGGCGCGCATCCCCGATAGCAAGACGGGCGAAGTGGAGCGGGAAGCCGAGCCGAAGAACCCGCTGGAGCTGCGATCCGCCCTTCTGTTCGGCGTGCTGTTCATTGCGATGTTGATCGCCACGCACCTGGTGGTGGTTTACCTGGGCAAAGCCGGGGTATATGCCCTCGCCGGGCTGATGGGCGTCACGGACGTGGACCCGTTCATCATGGGAATGACGCAGTCGGGCGGCACGAGCGCCACGCTGGCGGTGGCCTCCGCAGCCATTCTGATCGCCGCCGCCAGCAACAACCTGGTCAAGGGCATTTACGCTTACTTTTGGAGCGACCGCAAGACCGGGGTGCAGAGTCTCTGCTTGCTGGCCGGACTGGCGGCCGCCGGCCTGGTCCCTCTGTTCTGGATTGCGGGATAAGCGCCGCTACGTGTTATCGTCAGTTCGATGTCTAAGAAACAAGAACAGCATGCGTCACAGCCGGTTCCGGTTATCGCCGACGGGCTGACTTTGGGGGTTGTCGGGGCCGGTGTCATGGGCCAGACCCTGATCCGGGGCCTGTTGGCCAACTCCGTAGTCGGCCGGGAGCGTGTGTGGGCGGGTGACAAGAACGCCGCCACGTGCGAGACCGCCGGCCAGGCGCTGGGGATTCCCGTCGAGACGGATTTCCAGGGCCGCGTGCCTACGGCGGACCTGATCCTGATCTGCGTGAAGCCTGCCGACGCGCCCATGGTGCTTTCCACGCTTCGCAATGCCGGGTTGCGGCGGGAAACACTGTTGATCTCAATCCTGGCGGGTGTTTCGACCGACCGGCTGGAAGCGCTGCTCGGCACGGAGAACCCGGTGGTGCGCGCCATGCCCAACACGCCCGCTATCGTCAACGAAGGGATGACCGTCGTATGTAGCGGCCGGTACGCGGCCAAGACCGATCTGGAGCGCGCTAGCCACATTTTCGAGGCGGTGGGCAAGTGCCTCCCCGTAGACGAAGTCCATTTCAACGGCGTGACCGCGCTGAGCGGCAGCGGGCCGGCCTATCAGTTCCTGATTATGGAGGCCCTCGCCGATGCCGGAGTCCGCGTGGGATTGCCGCGGCAACTGGCGCTCACGCTGGTGGCGCAGACTGCCTTGGGCGCCGCCCGCATGGTGCTGGCTACCGGCCGCCATCCCGCCGCTCTGCGCGACGACGTGACTACCCCGGCGGGCTGCACCATCGCCGGCCTGCTCATGCTGGAGGATGGCAAGGTCCGCTCCGTACTGGCGCGCGCCGTGGAAGAAGCCACCAAAGTCTCGGCCCATCTGGGGGCGGCGCCCGCGAAGATGTCGGAGACCGCCGCCGGCCAGCGCACGGGTCACTAAGGGAACTCCATGGCGGATTCCGATTCCCGCGATCTTGCGGAAGAGCTCATCGAAATCGAAGATCGTTGGGGCGCCCACAACTATCGCCCATTGGACGTAGTCATCGACCACGCTTCGGGAGTGTGGGCTTACGACATTTTTGGCAAGCGCTACATGGACTGTCTGAGCGCCTACTCGGCGCTGAACCAGGGCCATTGCCATCCGCGGATACTGCAGGCGTTTCAGGAGCAGGCCGCGCGCGTCACGCTCACTTCGCGGGCCTTCCGCAACGACCAACTTCCGCGGTTCGTCGAGGAACTGGCGCGGTTGTGCGGCATGGAGATGGTCCTTCCCATGAACACCGGCGCGGAAGCGGTGGAATCTGCCATCAAGGCTGTCCGCCGCTGGGGGTACTCGCGCAAGGGCATCCCGCACGGCCAGGCCGAGATCGTGGTGTGCGAAAACAACTTTCACGGCCGCACCACCACCGTTATCGGCTTCTCTTCCGAACCTCTTTACCGCGACGGATTCGGTCCCTTCACGCCGGGATTCGTCACCGTGCCCTTCGGCGACGCCGATGCATTGGCGGAGGCCATCACTCCGAATACTTGCGCCTTTCTGTTCGAACCGATCCAGTGCGAGGCCGGCATCCTCATTCCTCCGGATGGATATCTGCGCGAGGTGGCGGAGATCTGCGGGCGCGAGCGCGTACTGATGGCCGCCGACGAAATTCAGACCGGACTGGGGCGCACGGGATGCATGCTGGCGTGCGAGTACGAGGGCGTCCAGCCGGACCTTTACATTCTTGGCAAGGCCCTTTCGGGAGGGATGTACCCCGTGTCGGCGGTGGTATCGAGCAGCGAGATCCTGGGCGTGTTTCGTCCCGGCAGCCATGGCAGCACCTATGGCGGGAATCCGCTGGCGTGCGCCGTCGCCCGCGCCGCCCTGCGCGTAATCGAAGACGAGCGTTTGGTGGACCGATCGGCGGAAATGGGCGCCTGGCTGCTTTATGAGCTGAAGAAGATCCGGCACCCCCATATAAAGGATATCCGCGGGCGCGGATTGCTGATCGGCATCGAACTCATGGTCCCCGCGCGAACCTACTGCGAGCGCCTGAAGGACTTGGGCCTGTTGTGCAAGGAGACGCACGACTATGTGATCCGGCTGGCGCCCCCGCTGATCATTTCGCAAGAGGATTTGGCTTGGGCCGTGGGTCAGGTGCGGAAGGCGTTCGAGGGGTAGGTTTACCGGACGCCGGCGGTCTCTTCTACGTGTTGGAAGGGACTCAAGAGGTTTCCCCCGCCGTCGAAATCAAACGCGGTTTCCGCTTCGATTGCGAGTGACGGGTTCCGCTCGATCTCGCCGCGCAGATTCTCGCTGAACGCCAGGCGGGTCAACTCCAGCGTGTTGCGGATCCAACCGAACGTCACTTCGGCCGGATCGAACTTGCCCACCGTGGGGATGAGCCGTTCCACGCATTCGCGGTCGGTTCGATAGTGCAGCGGAACGTGAGCGCCTCCGAGTGAGTTGGAAGTCAGCACATTGACCGCCGTGGCTTCCCAATTCACGGCATTCACCAGCCGGTCGGTGGTGATGTCGGCCATGCCGATTCCCAGGCCGTTTCCGTAGCTCGTCGGGCTGAGCTCGCGAACGAAGATGCGCCGAATTTTGGCGGTATTGGGCCAGGGATTGTACGCGCCAATCACGGATCGGTTGACCACCTTGGTGTCCATGCCGGTCCCGCTGATGTCCTTCCCCATTTCGTCCACCACCAGGATGTCCACGTCCATGGGGATCTTGGCCATCCAGGACTTCACCAGGGCCAGGTTCTCCCGCTCGCGCGCTTCCATGTGTTCCGCCGGAATGGCGTCCAGTTTCCCGGTGTTGTGATTGGCATCTTCGAGGATGGCCAGACCGCCAACGATCTTGCCGGATTTCAACACGTGCCGGCCGGCGCTCAAAACCACCGCCTCCAGCCCGATCTTGTAGGCGTGCGTGTGATAGCGCCTGGCGCCCGCGAACTTGCCCAGCCCGATGGCCATCATCTTGAACAATCCGCTTTCGATGGGGCCGCTGAAATCGGTGTGCCACTTGACGCGGTTCACGGGCATGACGGCGTCGGCCTCGCTGGCGGCCTTGTCCATGAAAACCTCGATGCCTTCGGGGGTCTTACCGAGCGAAATCACGTCCAACTGGCTCACGATGGGGCATCCCATGGCGGCCTCGGTCACGCCGTAATGCGCCAGCACGTCGGCCTGCCCCTCCGCGGTGGCTGCGCCGTGGCTTCCCATGGCGGGGAAGATGAACGGCCGCATTCCCGCGTCTTTCCAGTACCGAACCACGTTGCGGACGATCTGGGCGAGATTGAGAATTCCGCGGCTCCCCACGCCGATGGCGACGCTCGCATTGGGCTTCAGCCGCTCGGCCAAGCCCGCGGCGGAGAGTCGATTGCGCACCTCGGCGGCGATGTCGGGAATCCCGCGGTTGGGGAACTTCTGGCTGACTAAGAGAAGTCGAGGAAGTTGCATGTGTTCCTTATTGTAACTGGGATCACCTGCCCGGTTGAGCGTAATACCCGGAGGGCGCGCGGACCGTCAGTTTGGGCTTGTCGATCTTGATTTCGAGCTCATGGTACTCGTTGGGACCGTCCGCGGGCAGGGCGTCAAAGGAAAGGACATAGAAGGCCGTGCCGTCCATCGCGCAGGTTGCGATCTCGCCGGCAACATCGTTACTGGCATTCAGAACCCGGCCTCCGCTTTGGTATGCAAGAACCTGAAGTCCCAGGCTCCCGAGCTGGGCCTGTCCCGCGTTCTTCGCGCCCTTCAAGAAGAGGCAAGTACCGATTCACCTCGCCGCCTTGATTCTACGTCCGGAGGACCGGCGGTGGCGAAAGAAGTTTACCAGGGCAGGGCCGTCAGGCTTCCCCGATCACCGTGACGATCACGCGGCGCTCGCGCGGCCCGTCGTCGAAATCGCAGAGCACCACCTGCTGCCACGTGCCGATGAGGAGGCGGCCGGCGGACACGGGGTAGCTCTTGGCCGTCCCCATGAGCGCGCTGCGCAGATGCGAGTAGCCGTTTTCGTCGCCCCAGCGGGCGTTGTGCGCGTAGTCGGTATTCGATGGCGCGATCTTCTCGAGAGCGCGCTTGAGATCGGCCACACATCCCGATTCGAACTCCAGGGTAGTCACGCCCAGCGTGGAGCCGACGCCGGAAATGTTGGCCAAGCCGGCTTTTACGCCGCTCTCAGCCACAATGCGCGCGACCTGCGCGGTGATGTCCAGCACGTCGCACCGGCCGTGAGTGGAAACGCGGAACTCATTTTGTAAGACTGTCATGGTCGAACCGCTATCATAGCGCCCCATCGCCGCCTGGAAAGGCTGCGCTACTGTAAAGGTTGAGGCAGATCTCGTTTGAAGTGGTGGCGGAGTGTGCCCAGACCCGCGCGCGGGCGGGGTTGTTGCATACGCAGCACGGAACCATCGAGACCCCCGTTTTCATGCCGGTTGGGACGCAGGCCAGCGTCAAGGGCCTCAACCAGCGCGATCTGGCGGAGGACTTGGGCGTCCGCATTCTGTTGGCGAATACCTATCACCTGTGCCTGCGTCCCGGCCCCGATCTGATCCGCGCCATGGGCGGTCTCCACCGGTTCATGTCCTGGGAGCGCGCCATCCTCACGGATTCCGGGGGCTTCCAGGTTTTCAGCTTGAGTGGGCTGCGCAAGGTCACCGAGGACGGGGTGCTTTTCCGGTCCTATCTCAACGGCGACCTTCACACCTTCACGCCGGAATCCACGGTGGATGCGCAGCTCGCCTTCGGCAGCGACATCCTGATGGCGCTCGATGAATGCGTCCCGTACCCCGCCAGCCATGCGGATGCGCAAGCATGCTCGGCGCGGACTGTGAGATGGGCACAGCGTGCGGCCGTACGCCATCGTGACGCCGTCGCGGAAAGCGCCACCCGCCACGCGTTGTTTCCCATCGTGCAGGGTTCCATGTTTCCGGATCTCCGCCGGGAGTGCGCCGCGGCCCTCCTGGACCTGGACGCGGACGGTTATGCCATTGGCGGGCTTTCGGTGGGCGAGCCAAGGCCCATGAGCCTGGCCATGGTGGAAGCCACCGAAGACATCCTGCCGCGGTCCCGCCCCCGCTACGCGATGGGCGTTGGAATGCCCGCCGAGCTGCCGGAATACGTAGCGCGCGGGGTCGATATGATGGATTGCGTCCTGCCCTCCCGGAACGCCAGGAACGGGAGCCTGTTCACTTCCGCGGGGCGGGTCATCATCAAGCACGCCCGCTACCGGGACGACCCCCTCCCCCTGGACGAGAAATGCCAGTGCTATACTTGTAAAAGATATTCCCGTGCTTACCTCCGCCATCTGTACCTATCCGGGGAGATTCTGTATGCAGCGCTGGCGACGCGGCACAACATCCAACGGTACCTTGACATCATGCGTGAGATCAGGCACGCTGTAATTTTGGGCGAATATCCGGAATACTTGAGGACTGTCCGCTCGGACTGCGCCAACGCCGGGTGAGCTCCTATTTGGTCACAACGTGGTTCTAAACCTTTTTCTGCAAAGCTCGCCGGGGTCGTCCGGCTCGCTCCTGGGATTCCTCCCAATCGTTCTAATCTTCGCAATCTTCTATTTCCTGCTCTTTATGCCGATGCAGCGCCAGCGCAAGACGCAGCAGAAGATGCTGGCAGGCCTGCAAAACGGGAACGTGGTGACCACCAGCGGCGGAGTTGTGGGGACCATTGTCTCGCTCGATAGCGACGATACCGTGGTGATACGGGTGAAGCCGGATGGTGTGAAGCTCCAGGTTACGCGGAGTTCGGTTTCGAGTCTGGTTTCGGCGGAAGGCAAGAAATAAGGTTACGATTAACAGGTGTTTAAGATCCCATGAAGAAGAATGTGATGTCGCGGTCCATTTTTATCGTAATCGTAATTCTGATTGCGGTATTCGGGATCATCGGTTTTCCCACATCGGTCTCCGCCTTGGTGCGGAACGTGAAAAGCAATATCCGGCTGGGGCTGGATCTGAGGGGCGGCAGCTACCTGGTGCTGGAAGTGCAGGTACAAGATGCCGTCAAGGGCGACGCGGACCAGGTTATCGAGCAACTCAAGGACACCTTTAGAAAGCAGAACGTCAGCTACGCCTCGATAGACCGCAACGACCCGCAGACGGTCGAACAGGCCGGCAATCTTCAGATCGACATCAAGGGAGTCCCCGCCGCCGCGGCTAATTCCGTTCGCAGCGTGATTAGCGACGGCTACGGCGACTGGGTGCTTACTTCCGTGAACTCCACCGACTACTACCTGCGCATGAAGCCCTCCGCGCTGGAGCAGTTGAAGAAGGACACGGTGGACCGCTCCATTCAGACGATCAGCAACCGCATCAACAACCTCGGCGTGACGGAGCCTACCGTGCAGCAATACGGCAGCTCCAGCGACAAGTACGAGATTCTGGTGCAACTTCCTAGCGTGGACGATCCCCAGGAAGTGAGGAACATGATTGGCACGGTGGCCAATCTGCAGATCACCGAAGTGAAAGACGGTCCCTACCCGAGCCGCGAGGCCGGCATGGCGCAGCACGGCGGAGTCCGGCCGCTCAATACCGAATTCTACAAACTCCTGCCGCGCAGCGCGAACGAGGGGGAGCAGTGGTTCCTGTGCTCCAGGCTGCCGGTGATCACCGGCCGCGACATGCGTAATGCGCGCGCGGGACAAGGCGACCTGCGGAAGTGGGAGACCAACTTCACGCTCTCGCCCGATGGCGGCAAGCGTTTCGCGACCTTCACCGAAGCCAACATCGGCAACAAACTGGCGGTGGTTCTGGATAAGCAGATCGTCAGCGTGGCGACCATTGAAAGCCGGATTGAAGATCAGGGCCGCATCACCGGATTGGGAAGCGAACAGGAGGCCGTGGACCTGGCGAACTATCTGAAATCGGGTTCGCTGCCGGCGGGCGTGGTCTACACGCATACCAATACCATCGGGCCCTCGCTCGGCGCCGATTCCATCCACGCGGGGCTGATGGCGGGCGTGGCCGGCTTGGCGGCCGTCGTCTTCGTCATGCTGGTATATTACAGGCGTTCCGGCGTGAACGCCGTTCTGGCGCTGTTTCTGAACACCATCCTGCTGCTGGCGGCGCTATCCTACTTCCATGCGGTCTTGACCCTGCCCGGGATTGCCGGGGTGATTCTCACGGTCGGCATGGCGGTGGATTCGAACGTCCTGATATTCGAGCGCATCCGCGAGGAATTGCGGGCCGGCAAGGCGGTAATTGCGGCCGTGGATAACGGTTTTAACAAAGCGTGGTGGACAATTGTGGACACGCACGTCACAACGGTGGTATCGTGCGCCTTTCTGTTCCTGTTTGGAGAGGGGCCGGTACGTGGGTTCGCGGTGACCTTGGTGATCGGTTTGATCGCCAACGTGTTCACGGCGGTTTTCATCTCCAGGACGATTTTCGAGTACGAACTGTCCGGGCGCCGGGGGATGCAGGAGTTGAGCATCTGAAGTTGGCCGGGAACATATTAGAGGAGTTGGTGTCCAAGGTAGTATAGGGCGCCGGCGCGGCAAGGTTAGATGGAATTATTCAAGAACACGGACTTTGACTTTCTCGGGAAGAAGTGGCCCTTCATCATCGCCTCGCTGATCCTTTCGACCGCTGGCATTGTCAGCATCGTCGTCAAGGGCGGCTTGAAGTATGGCATCGATTTTCGCGGCGGCGCCTTGATGACGGTCCAGTTTGCCACTAACCCGCCGCTCGACCAGATCCGTTCCGCCATGTCGCGGAAGATCAAGGGCGATGTGAGCGTTCAGAACTTCACCGGCGCCAATGCGCAAAACCAGGTGCAGATCGGGACGGAACTGGCGGACGAAAAGCAGTTGGACAGAAACCGCCAGGCGATGGAAGACGTGCTGAAGAGCGCTTTTGGAGCGCCCGACCCCACCAAGCCGGACCTCAATAATATTGGCCGGGCGCAGCTTGCCGCTGGTTTGCGCGATCCGCTGGCCCGCAACAACGTCCCCATCAGCGACCAGCAGTTGAAGGACTTGGCCGGCTCCATCGCGGATTACATGAATAGCCGCTATTCCGGTCTGATTACGGATTTCAATCAGCTTTCGGGCGTGCCGGGCATGAACCCCGCCATCTTGAACACCATCCGGCAAAACTTCGGTCTGTCGAAGTATCACGTGGCGAGCGTGGAGACAGTGGGGCCCAAGGTGGGCGTGGAATTGCGGCGCAAGGCGGTCCTGGCGACCCTCTACGCGCTGGGCGGGATGCTGGTGTATATCGCGTTCCGCTTCGAGTGGATCTACGGCCTGGGCGCCGTGATCGCGTGCTTCCACGACACCATTATCACCATCGGGCTGTTCTCGATATTTAACAAAGAGATAGACATGACGGTCATCGCGGCCCTCCTCACCCTGGTAGGCTACTCGATGAACGATACGATCGTGATTTTCGACCGGATTCGCGAAAACCTGAAGATCTTGCGGCGCGAGCCCCTGGAATCGATCATGAACAAGGCCGTCAACCAGACCTTGAGCCGGACCGTCATGACGTCGGGCTTGACATTTCTCACGGTGATCGCATTATTTATCTGGGGCGGTCCGGTGCTCCATAGTTTTTCGTTCGCGTTAGTGTGTGGGATTATCGTTGGCACGTATTCTTCGGTGTTTGTGGCCAGCCCAATCGTTTTGTTCTGGCATGGATACACCGATAAACCGAGGAAGGGCGGCGCTGTGGCGGCAGTAGCGGGGCGGCCGGCCGAGGGCGTTCGGAAAAGCCCGGCGCGAGCGGGCAAGTAGGGACAAGGGAAAGGGAGCTTCTTATGTTCGAGCAGACATTCGTAGATGGCACGGGAAAAACAGCTAAGCCCTGGGCGACGACGGTCGGGTTCTTGATTCAGGTGCTGGTCGTGGGGTTCTTCGTGCTGGTACCCATGATATGGACTGACGTGCTTCCGGCCGGGACGTTGAAGGCCTTTCTGACGGCTCCGCCGCCGCCTCCCCCGCCGCCTCCTCCTCCGGCCGAGGCGCCCAAGGTGATTCAGGTGAAGGTGATCCCGCGGCAGTTCGACTCCGGCCGGCTGATGCAGCCCAAGAGCGTCCCGACGGCCATCGCCGTGATCAAAGAAGAGGAGCTCCCGCCTCCTTCCACCGGCGGCGTTGCCGGCGGTATTGCGGGCGGCGTTTCGAGCGGCTTGCTGAGCGGCATCCTGGCCGGGTCGACGCCCATGATAGCGGCGGCGCCTGTCAAGAAGGTGGAGGTTGCCAAGCCGGTGCAGCGCATCGTAGTTGGTGGCAAGGTCCAGGAGGCCAGCCTGACTCATAAGGTCGTGCCGACTTATCCGCCGCTTGCCAGGAGCACGCGCATTCAGGGTCACGTTATCCTGAGTGCAATCATTTCCAAAGACGGCACCATCGAGTCATTGAAACTGATCAGTGGGCACCCACTGCTGGCCCCCGCCGCCATGGCCGCCGTGAAACAGTGGGTATACAAGCCGACTCAGCTCAATGGGGAGCCGGTAGAGGTCTCGACGGAGATTGACGTTAACTTTACGTTGCAGTAGCCCGGCGGTTCGAGGATGGACAGCCGGCCGGTTTAGAATCTAAATTCAACTCGCAGGAGAGAAAAGAAGATGTTTGCGCAATTGCATGTTTGGTCGCTGTATTTATTGCAGGAGACGGGAGCCGTAGGATGGGATCCCATTTCCCTTTGGCACCAGATGGGCTGGCCCGCCAAGACGGTGGTCATCATCCTGTTCTTCATGTCGGCCTATTCCATTGGCGTCATGATAGACCGGGTTTTGGCCTATAACGCCGCCCGCCAACAATCGCGGCAGTTCGCCCCGGCAGTGGCCGGCGCTCTGCGCGAGAGCAAACTGGACGAGGCGGTGAAAATCGCGGACCGTTACAAGAAGAGCCACTTGGCAAAGGTGGTCGTGGCCGGTCTGCAGGAGTTTCAGGCGCACCAGATCAGCGCGGAGATTCCGGGCGAAGAAATCGACGCCTCCAGACGCGCCCTCGAACGCGCGGAGGCTATTGTGCACGCCGAACTGAAGCGCGGCGTCAGCGGCTTGGCCACCATCGGTTCGACCGCTCCCTTCGTGGGTCTGTTCGGGACCGTCGTTGGCATCATCAACGCGTTCAAAGGGATTTCGACCGAGAAATCCACCGGTTTGGGCGCCGTCGCCGGCGGTATTTCGGAAGCGCTGGTGACCACGGCTATCGGACTCCTGGTGGCCATCCCGGCGGTCTGGATGTTCAACTACTTCACGAACCGGATTGAAGCATTCGACGTGGAGATGGGCAACTCCAGTTCCGAGTTGATCGATTACTTCCTGAAGCGTTCCCAGCGGGGCGCCAAGAAGTAAGGCCGCGGCGAAAGCCGATCGGCATCCGGCGAGTTGATGCGCGATGAGGGGCCCGTTCGGGACCCCTCATCGTGCCGAGTCTTGAGGAGAAACACGATGGCTCTACATGAGAAGAAGAAAGAAAACGAGTTTAAGAGCAAGGCGCCGCCGCCGATCAACGACATCAACGTAACGCCCATGGTCGACGTGATGCTGGTGCTGCTCATCATCTTCATGGTCATCACGCCGATGCTCTCCAAAGGCCACAGCATCGAAAAGGTCAAGGCCAAGAACCCGATTCCCATGCAGGCCGCCGACAAGAGCGACGCGGTGTTGGTCACCGTGGCGCGCGACGGCAGGGTGTATCTGGGCACCACCGCAGTCGATCCGGCCGACCTCGCGCCCAAGGTGAAGGATATGCTGGCGAACCGCCTCGACAAGGAGTGCTTCGTAGCGGCGGACACGCGGGCGCGTTACCAAAAGGTCGTGGAGGTGGTGGATAACCTGCGCGCGGCGGGAGTGGACGAGATCGGTCTGATCACCGAGCAACTGGTGGATAAGAAGAAGCCGCCGGTGGCGGGCGCGCCGGCGGGGATGTAGGACGCGGTAATACAAGGATCTGAGAAAAGGAGCAATCTTATGAGCATGGCAGTCGGTGGATCCAAGGGTCCGAAATCCGACATCAACATGACGCCCATGATCGACGTGCTGCTGGTGCTGATCATCATCTTCATGGTGATCACGCCGTTGACGCCGAAGGGCCTTGAGGCGCTGGTGCCTCAGCCGCCGCCGCCGGGGCAGGTAGCCAATGCGTCCGATCTTCGAACGGTGGTCATTACAATCGACGCGGACCACAAAATGACGATCAATAGCGACCCGACCACGGAAGCCCAATTAGGACCGCGGTTGACGGAGATTTTCAAGACCCGTGCGGAGCGCGTGGTCTTCGTCAAGGGCGACGACGACGTTGAGTTCCGATGGGTGGCGGACGCGATCGATATCGCGCACGGCGCCGGGATCGACAAGGTTGGTCTTCTGTTGGCGGATGTCGGGGGCGGCCAATGACGACGCGCAAGCCCGCCGCTATCTTCGCCACCGCCGTGTTGGCGCTTTTGGGCGCGAACTGCAGCAAGCTGAAATCGCGCAATGAGCTCAATCAGGGCGTTCAAGCCTTCCGCAACGCCCAATACCCGGAGGCCGTGGAGCACTTCAAGACGGCCGTGGAACTGGATCCCAACTATGCCACGGCCCGCCTGTACCTGGCGACCTCGTACATGCAGCAGTATATCCCGGGCGCGGACTCGCCCGAGAATAACCAGTATTGGGATGCGGCATACAACCAGTTCAAGACGGTGGTGGACCAGGACTCCAAAAACTCGGTTGCGAATGCTTCCATTGCCTCGCTCTACCTCAATAAGAAGGACTGGGCCAACGCGCGGCGATGGTACGCAAAGCTGATTGCGATCGAGCCGAATAACAAGGAGGCCTATTACAGCCTGGGGTTCATCACCTGGTCCGAGTGGTATCCGGAGTACAACAAAGAGCGTATCGCCCTGAGCATGAAGGAGGACGACAAGTTTCCCTTCAAGGACAAGAAGGCCAGCGCCGAGCTGGCTGAAAAATACGGGCCGATGCTCGACGAGGGTCTGAAGAACCTCGACAAGTGTCTCGCGATCGATCCCGAGTACGAAGATGCCATGTCGTACGAGAACCTGCTGATCCGCGAGCGGGCCTACCTGGCGGATAACAAGGACGCCTACGACGCCCAGACCAAGGTCGCCGACGCGTGGGAAGACAAGGCCCTGGCCACCATTAAGGTTAAGGCCGATAGAAAGGCCAAGAAGACCCCCGGCGGGATTGTCGCCGATACCGACTCCACGCAGTAATTCATATCTGGTCTTGCTTTCATCCGGGGAGCCGGGCCGTGAGGCCCCGCTCCCCGGTTGTTTTTGGGCGGGTCCCGGCAGGCTGCTGTTACAATCGGACTAGCGTGACCCCAGAATCCGCCAGCCTTCCGGAAGACTTGTCTCCCCCGCCGCCCCCCAGCGATCCGATCGGAGAACTGTACCGCGAACTGGAAGCCAAGGTGCGCGAGTACCGTCCCAAGGACGACCTGTCGGGGCTCGATAGAGCCTTCCGCTTCGCGCGCCAGTGGCATGAAGGCCAGAAGCGCGACTCCGGCGAACCCTACATGGCGCACCCGGCCATGGTGGCGATGGTTCTGGCGGACATGCGCATGGACATGGTGGCCATCCAGACCGGGCTGCTCCACGACGTCGTCGAGGATACCAGCGTCACCGTGGAGCAGGTGCGCAAGGAATTCGGCGAGGAGGTGGCGCGCTGCGTCGACGGCGTCACCAAGCTGAGCAAGCTGGATTTCTACTCGGCCGAGGACCGGCAGGCGGAAAGCGTCCGCAAGATGCTGCTGGCCATGGTGGAGGACATCCGCGTCATCCTGGTCAAACTTGCCGACCGCCTGCACAACATGCGCACGCTGGGCTATCTGGGCCCCGACCGGCGCGAACGCATCGCCCGCGAAACCATTGAGATCTACGCGCCCATCGCGCACCGCCTGGGAATGGGCAAAGTGCGCAACGAACTGGAGGACCTGGCTTTCCAGTACCTGGAGCCGGACGCCTATAAGGAAATCGTGGCCGCCATGGAGACGCGGCGTCATTCCAACGAGGAGTTCCTGGCTGAAATCCAGGGGGCAGTGGAAGCCGAAACGCGGCGCGAAGGCATCCCCGCGCACATTGACGGACGCGTCAAGCGACCCTACTCGGTGTTTCAGAAAATGCGGCGGCAGAAAATCGGGATCGACGAGGTCTACGACCTGTTAGCGCTGCGGATCGTCACCGATTCGGTGAAGAACTGCTATGCCGCCTTGGGCGTGATTCACAATCGGTGGAGGCCCATTCCAGGCCGCATCAAGGACTTCATCGCCATCCCGCGGCCCAACCTCTACCAGTCGCTGCACACTTCCGTGGTCGGCCCGCACGGCCAGACATTCGAAGTGCAGATCCGCACCGACGAAATGCACCGCATCGCGGAAGAGGGCATCGCCGCGCACTGGAAGTACAAGGAGGGCCGGAAAGGTCCGGCGGCCGACGACCAGCGTATCGCCTGGCTGCGCCACCTGGTGGAATGGCAGAGGGATATCCAGGACCCCGGCGAGTTCATGTCCACGTTGAAAGTGGACCTGTACCCGGAGGAGGTCTACACGTTCACTCCCCGCGGCAAAGTAATGGTGCTGCCGCGGGACGCCACGCCCATCGATTTCGCCTACGCCATTCACTCGGACGTGGGCAGTACGTGCGTCGGCGCCAAGGTGAACGGGCGCATCGTTCCGCTCCGTTCCGCGCTCCGCAACGGCGACATCGTCGAGATCATCACCCAGGCCAACCACTCGCCCAGCAAGGACTGGCTGGCGTTTGTGAAGACCTCGCGCGCGCGCAACAAGATCAAGCATGTCATCAACGCCAGCGAGCGGGTGAAAGCCATCGAAATCGGCCAGAAGTACTTGGACAAAGAGGCCCGCCGCCTGGGCGTGCAGCTCGCGCGGGCCGGCAAGAGCGATCTCGACAGGGTGGCCGGCGAATACGGGTACAGCAAGATGGAAGACCTGTACGCCGCGCTGGGCTACGGCCGTTTTTCGGCCCGCCAGGTACTGAGCAAGATCGCGCCAGGTATGGATCTCGGAGAGGAGGAGGAAAGCAAGGCCGCAGTTCCCAGGCCCGCGGAAGCCGGACAGCCGGCCCCTGGAGGGGCGGCGCCCGGCGCACGGTTGCAAGATGCCGGCGACGTGATCAAGGTTCGCGGCGTCGACGATCTGCTGGTCTACCGGGCGAAGTGCTGCACTCCGATTCGCGGAGAAGCCATCGTCGGCTACGTCACGCGCGGCAAGGGCGTGGCGGTGCACTCCAAGTTGTGCCCCAACGTGCAAAGCCTCATGTACGACGTCGAACGCAAGATCGAAGTGGAGTGGGCGCGCGCCGCCGAAGAAGCTTTCCCGATTCGCATTGTCGTCCGCACCGACGACCGCCCGGGTATGCTCAACCAGCTCACGTCCTTGCTCTCCGATGAAAACACCAATATCCGCAGCCTGGAAGCCAAGACCGAAACGGACCACGATGGCGGCGTCGTGGAGATGACGGTCGACGTGCGCGATAAGAAGCAACTCGAAAAGCTGGTGGCGGCCATGCGGCGCATTTCGGGCATACGCGACGTCGAGCGCCGCTACAGTTGACCATGCCCATTTCAAACGACCCCGAGCACATCGCCATCTCCAAGTCGAAGGGAATCAAGATCGACTGGAAAGACGGCCACCATAGCGAGTACGGCCTTCAATATCTGCGGGACGAGTGCCCCTGCGCGGAGTGCGCCGGGACGCACGGAACGCCGCCTCGGCCCAAGGGTGGCGCCCCGGCCCTGGCCGGGAATAGCCCGTTTCAGATGTTCCAAGCCGGGCTCAAGATGCTCCGAGTGGAGCCCGTCGGCAGCTACGCCATCAAGATCGAGTGGAGCGACGGCCACAAGTCCGGCATCTACTCCTACGACCATTTCCGCCGCATCTGTCCCTGCCAGGAGTGCAAAAAGGCCGAGCCGCGAACGTAAGAGAGCGGTCCAGGCGGTTCCGCAACTGGAATTGGAATCGTCTACAGCAAGCGGAAATTCACTTCGACCGTGGCTTGGACCGTCACCGGGACCCCATTTTTCTTTCCGGGGATGAAGGTCCACTTCTTGACCGCCTCAATCGCCTTTTCGTCCAGTCCCAGCCCGAGGCTGCGAAGGACGCGGATGTTGGTGGCCTTGCCGCTGGTATCGACTTCGATGTAAAGCACGACCGTGCCCTGGAATTTGGCTTTACGCGCCTCTTCCGAGTACTCCGGCTCGACCTTGGTCTTCAGTGTAGGGGCCGTAACTCCGCCGCCAACCCGCAGCGCGCCGCCGCCGAAGCCGCCGCCTTCGCCGGGACCCACGCCCGCGCCATTTCCAGACCCGATGCCGCCGCCCTTGCCGGACCCGATGCCGCCGCCGGAACCGGTGCCGTTCGAGAGGATTCCGCTATGGCTGAAGGGGTCGCCGTAGTGGTCGGAAACAACCTGCGGAAGGTTGGCGTCGGGCGGAGCGATGATGGAGGGGTCCATCATCAGCTTGGGCGCCATATTGTTGAATACCGCTACCGCGGGCGTAAACTGCCTCAGCGCCGCTTTGGGCAGCTTGCCGAAACTGGCCGGCAGAGGCGACCGGTCGCCTCCACCGCCGCCGCCCTTAAAAACGTCCGGCTTCGGGGTATCCGCCGGGGCGGTGTCCATCGGGATGAAAAGGGTCGCAACAGTCTTGACCGCCTTCTGGCCCTGTCTGGTCATCCCGGCGAGGCACACCACCGTCAGGAGCACGGTTTGAAACCCGGTCGACATCAGAAACGACTTCTTCTGGCGGCCGTACAACCCCCAAATATCCTTCACCGGGATGGGCTTGGATGTCACGTCCAGCGGCGGAAGCTTGGGTGGGTGGACGAAATCCTTGACGTTCTGCCAAAAAGAGAGATACCACTGCGTTTCCAGGCCCAGCTCCACAATTGCCACCGGCTTGGAGGTCAACTGCAGCGGTGGCAGCTCAGGTGGGTGGATGAGATCCTGAACGCTTTGGACGAGCGTCTTGTACCACGGCTCTTCGAGCTGATTCAGCAGAAGATGCGAAAGGTTATCGTCCTGGTTTAAGGAATTCGGACTTTTGGGTTGTTCGAAATCGGCCATCTTATCCACCAGTCCCCTAACGGAAGAGAACCATCATGCTTACAACGAATGGACGAATTCACAAGGCGCGCCGTTACAGGTCGTTACAGGTTTTGGAAATCTTCCGCCCATCCCGCCTATGAAAGAGTGTACCACAAGCGGGTGCGCAAGCTTGTATCGCCGAAGGGAACTGCTGGCTATTAGATGTCGGCGGAACCGCGGACGTTCCAAACCGGGATGGAACGGTTTGCGGCCAGCGCCTTTGTCAACTGGTGCGTAGCGGAACCCGCAGTCCGGAAGCCATGCTGTATCATGCGGATAGCCGTGCCGGTCTGGCCCGAGCGTACGACGCGGCCGGTGGCCACCAGGTTCAGCGCCGCCTCGCCGTGCAGGAGCGCCGGCCACGACACCGCGAGATCTAATCGGGATCCCACGGGCAGAGGACGGTCCGTTTCGAACAGGATGCCGCAACTGGAAAGATCGCGGGTCCGGCCGGCGCCGCTCTCCAGAACCCGGCGGCGGTGCATCAGCTTCCATCGAACTTCCAGTTGCAGGTTGTAGCGCCGGCCGCCGCGGCGGTTGCCGCCGATGGAGGGCGCATCCTGCGGTTCAACCCAAACTTCCGCCGACGCCGTCATGTTAAGTGGTTTTTCGCTCGTACGGAATTCATTATGCGGGCCCCGGGGCCCGGGCGACAGTAATGGAAGTACTGGAAGGCGCCTAGAGGGGTACCTCCCCGGGGTACCTCCCCGGCAATCAGGCTGCGGCAGCCGCCTTCTCGGCCATGGCCGCGATTTCGGCGCCGATGGCCAGGGAGGCAGTGGCGGCCGGGCTGGGTGCGCTCAGAACGTGCAGCGCGTTATGGCGCGCGATGATACGGAAGTCCTGCGCCAATTCACCCTCGGGCGTGATGGCTTGCGCGCGCACGCCCGAGCCGCCGGGGGCCAGGTCGTCCGGCTGGATTTCGGGTACCAGCCGCTGCAGCGAACGGCAGAACAACTCGCGGCTCAGCGAACGCCGCAGTTCAAACCAGCACATGGACGGATAACGCATGAGGAAACGCCAGAATCCACCATAAGTCAGCGCATCGGCGAGGTCGCGTGCGTTGAAATCCGTTTTGCGGTAGCCTTCCCGCGCGAAGGCCAGCACGGCGTTCGGTCCGGCTTCGATGCCGCCGTGTATCAGGCGCGTGAAGTGGACCCCCAGGAATGGGAAGTGCGGATCGGGAACGGGGTAAATGAGATTCCGCACCAAGCCCTGGCGCTCCGGACGGATTTTGTAATACTCGCCCCGAAACGGCAGGATGCGAACGTCGCGGCGCTCGCCGGCGAGTTCGGCCACGCGGTCGCACTGCAGCCCCGCGCAGTTGATCAAAAAATCCGCCTCGAAGGCGCCGGCTGGCGTTTCCGCCACCCATCCATCGCCCGTACGCCGCAGGCGCTCGACGCGCGCGCCAGTAATCACGAGCGCGCCCCGCTCGGCGATCCGGGCCACCAGGGCGGCGCACACGCCCGCGTAGTCCACAATTCCTTCCTGGGGCACGTGCAAGGCCGCCACCCCGCCGGCATGGGGTTCGATTTCGCGCATCTCCTCGGGACCTACCCGGCGCAGGCCTTCCAATCCGTTCGCCAAACCGCGTTCCAGGAGCGCGTCGAGGCGCCCGGTCTCGCTCTCATCGGCGGCCACCACCAACTTGCCGCAGACCTCGTGCGCGACTCCGTTCTCCTGGCAGAACGCCACCATCTGCCGGATGCCGGAGACCGCCAGCCGCGCCTTCGCCGACCCGGGTTTGTAATAGAGGCCGCAATGCAGCACGCCGCTGTTGTGTCCGGTTTGGTGACGGCCGACGCCATCTTCTTTTTCCAGCACCACGATCTTGGCGCCTGGAAACCTCTCGCCCAGCCGGTACGCGGCCGCCAGGCCCACGATGCCGCCGCCGACAACGATTACTCTTTTCGAGTTCATGGTCATCTTCGAGTGTAGCCGAGGGCGACCCTCCCACGTAGAATGGGTATATGAAGCTCATTGCCGCCGCGCTCGCCGCCATCCTGCCCTGCCTGGCTTCCCCGCCACCCGATAAGGGCAAGATTCTGGGAAACCCCAGCGCCCCCGTGACCATCGAGATTTTCAGCGACTTCCAATGCCCCATGTGCAAGCGGTTCCACGAGCAAACGCTGCCTTTGCTCATGCGCGATTTCGTGGTTTCCGGCAAGGCATGCATCGTGAGCCGCGAGTTCCCGTTGAATATCCCGGATCACAAGTACTCGCGCCTGGCAGCCAACTATGCGACCGCCGCCGCGAGGATCGGCGCGTACGACGCAGTGGCTAACATTCTCTTCCACACTCAGGAAATCTGGGGCGCCAGCGGCAAGGTTTGGGAAACCGTGGCCTCTGTTCTGAAGCCCGAGCAGCAGAAGAAAGTGCAGGCCCTGGTGAACGAGCCGCCGGTGGTGGAAGAGGTGCAGGCCGACGCCTCTTACGCGGTGGCATCCGGAGTCAATGGGACGCCCACGCTGTTCGTGTCGCGCGGTTCCAAGCGTTACCCGGCGACTGGCGGGGTACTGGAATACAACCTGTTGAAAGAATTGATCGATGGTCTTCTCAAATAGGGCCTCGCGCGCGCTGCTGTTATTGCGGATCGCGCTCGGCGCCGTGTTCGTCTACGCGGCCTGGATCAAATTGACTACTCCCTGGCCGTTGTTCGCGGGGGCCATCGGCGATTACAAGATCCTGCCGCAGTGGGCGGTCATCCCCCTGGCGCGGTCGTTGCCATGGGCCGAGCTGGCCATCGGATTGGCGCTGATTGCGGGCGTCTTTCTGCGCACCGCCGCGACGGCCTGTTCGCTGCTGCTGCTGGTGTTCTTCAGTCTGATGGTGCGGGCCTACGCGTTTCACATGGAGATCAGTTGCGGCTGCTTTGGCCCCGGGGAACTCATCTCCTGGCGGACCCTGCTGCGCGATGGAACCCTGCTGGCCGTCTCGCTTGCCGTCACGTGGCTGAGCTTCGCGCGCAAGTCCCGTTTAACCCACGGGCACGTGGATTAGCGTCAACAGCTCCTCCGGCCGCGTACTCTGCGGGGAGTTCAGGTATACCTCGAAGCATGGGGCGTCGCGCAAGTCGCGGCCGCTCTGTGGCAGCCAGGCGCCCAGCAGCATCTGGTACGCGCGGCCGAGGGTCTCATAGGGACCCTTGTGCATCAGCGTGGCGTACTCGCCGCCCGCGATTTCCATGACGCCGAATTCGCCTTCGGGCTGGACCGGCCGGCTCACCGTGATCGCGGCGTCGTATCGCAGCTTCTCCGGCGGCGTGATCTGGGGATCGTCGTAAGAGACTCCGATGAAACGGGTCGCCGGACCGAACAGGCAGCGCGGACCGGCCCAAGCGGAGAGCTTGCCCCATGTGGCGCCCACCTGATCGTAAGGTCCGGTGTGGCGCAGGAAGACGACGCGCTGCGGCGGCAGCGTCTTGATCTCGACCGGCGGCGGCGCGCCGTAATCGGGTGGATGGTAGCCGGAAGCATCGTCGTAGTGGACGCCCGAGGGCGAATCGGGCGCGCTCTGATGCGCGGCGCGAAATTGAGTAGGAGACATGCCAAACATATTGTGAAAGGCGCGAGTGAAAGCCTCGTGCGACTCGTAGCCGGCGTCCAACGCCACGCTGGTTACGGCCTCGTCCTGGAGCTTCAAGCGGTGTGCGGCGCGTTCCAGACGCAGGCGGCGAACATGCTCCTGTACCGGTTCGCCCACCAAGCCGCGGAAAACACGATGAAAGTGGTATGGCGAAAAGCAGGCGACGCAGGCCAGCTCGTCCAGGTCCGGAGCGTCGTCCAGATGCGCCTGGATGTGCGCGAGCGTGCGCAGGATGCGCTCGTGGTAGTCGGCCGCGGTGGATGTTTTCATAGGCAAAACAGATCGTAGCCTATGGCAAAGCGGTTCGCTTGACGATTCTTGCGGATTACGATGCGGGCTGTAGGGTTCCGGGCAGACCGTCCGATAAGGCGATCCGCCCATCCCAATTCAGCATCTCCGAGGCAGGCTCAACCCAGCGCTTTCCAGACCAGAAACAGCATCCCGGCGGCCAATCCCAATCCGGCTTGATACTCTTGGTTCCTTAGATATAAGGCGAAGCGGAAAGGATTCGAGCTTTTCCCGGCAGCCGCCGGGCGCGGCCAGAGAGCCGGAACGCGCGCGGCGTAACCGGCGTACTCGGGGAAGAGTCTCCGCAGGTGCTGCTCCTCATTTTGGATCACGGGCAGGTAGACTAGCGTGAACACCGCGGCGAACAGCGCGCCCAGCAAAATGCTGCGCGACGCCGCCACCAGCCCGGCCGCCACCAAAAGCGTGCCCATGTAAAGGGGGTTTCGCGTGTAGGCGTAAGGCCCGCCAGTGGCCAGCTCGCGGTCCTTCGCCAGGCATCCGGCCGCCCAGGCGCGCAAGGCCAGGCCGAGTACGGCGATCGGCGCCCCCACCAGAAGCGAAACGCCGGTGGGCTTCGAGAACCACGCAAACACGGCCACGATCAGAAATCCGCTCGGGACGCGCAGCCGGGCGACGGCGTCGGCATATGGCTTGGGAAACCGTGGCATCAGGCCATGCGCTCCGCGGAGGGGGCGCGCCGCTCGTGGAGCGCGGATCTCAAAGCCTCGAAGACCTCGTCGGGACCGACCCGCCGCATGCTCTCGTCGATGGCGTCGCCGCGTTTGTACGTAGTGGCGGCGGTGGGGCTCCGGAGAACCCGTAGCGAACCTCCATAAGGCCCGTTGCGCGCGGGACTGGTGGGGCCGAAAATGGCGACGCCGGGCCGTCCCAGCGCGGCGGCCAGATGCATCGGGCCGCTGTCCACCCCCACCACCGCGGCGGCCCGCCTGGTTGCGTCGATCAGCCCCGGCAGGCCCGAAACGTGCGCCGTAGCCCCCTCAACCTGAAACCGCGCGGCGGCCGGCAGATTCATCGCCAGAGGGATATTCAACTCGCGCCGCAGCCGCGTGGCGAGGCTTGCGTAGTACTCGGCCGGCCATTGCTTGGACCGCCAACCCGCCAGCGGAGAAGCCAGCACAAAATCGCCCGGCGGAAGGTCTCCTTCGGGCGCGCCGGGAGGCAACGGGAACACATGGAGAACGCTGGTGGCGCCGGTGGCGGCGGCCAGTTCCAGGTTCCGGTCCACCACGTGCGCCTGCGCGGCCAACGTCTTGTCGGAATAGAACAACGCGGCGGCCCGCTCGCGAATCTGCGAGGGATCGAAGCCGAAAATACGCTGCGGGCGCGCGCAGGCGGCCGTCAGCGCGGATTTGATCAGGCCCTGGAAATCCACCGCGAAATCGTAATCCTCGGAACGCAGCTCCCGCCAGCTTTCCAGCAGTCCCCCGGCGGTCTTGCGGCGCAGCAAAACCACGCGGTCCACGAATGGGTTCCCTTCGAGCAGCGGAGCCCAGCGCGGTTCCACCACCCAGGTGAGGCGCGCGCCGGGGAAGCCGGTTTTGAGCGAGGCGACCGCCGGCAGGGCGTGAATGATATCGCCCATGGCGCCCAGCCGTACCGCCAGAATGCGGCCGGCGCTAAGGGATTTGCCGTCGCTGGACATGGTCCATCAATTGCCGTGCGCGGCGCGCGTCCGCCACTTCCAAACGCGCCAGCCGGACGGGTTTGAGGGCATCGATTAGTGCGTCCACGTCTCCATGATCCGCGGCCACCACGTAGTCTACCATGCGCAAACCGGCTACCAGTTCGGCGCGGGAGCGTTGGCCCAACAGTTCTTCGGCAAGGGGCAGCACGATCACCAGCAGCGGATCGCCATGCTTCATCACGCCCAATTCCCGTATGTGCTCGGCCCTCAGGACGTCGAAAAAGCCGGTCGCCACAACCACCGGTGGAGCGATCTGCCGCGCGGCGGCGGCCATCAGGATTTTTGTTCGTGTGTCCACGCGGGAGCGGATTCCTCCAGAAGTTGGAGCGCGGCTTCGGTCACTCGATCGGCGCTCACTCGAGTCATGCAGCGGTGGTCGATGGGGCACTCTCGCAGCAAGCAAGGGGCGCAATCGGCGGGCTCGCGCACCACGCGCGCCAGCGGGCCGGTGGGGCCGGTCCCGGCATCGTCCGTGGCCCCGAAGATCGCGACCGTGGGAACGGCCAGCGCGGAGGCGATGTGCATCGCGCCAGAATCGTTGGTGAGAAATAACCGGCACGCCGCGGCCAGGTCGATGAATTGACCGAGCGTGGTCTCGCCGGCCAGGTTGTGAACGGCGGCGCAAGATGCGCGGAGCGTCTCCGCCACCGCTTCGCACAACGGACGCTCGGGGCCGGACCCAAATATCAGGACTGAGGCCTGCAGCGTTCCCGCAACCTGTCTGCCGGCCTCGGCGAATCGTTCGGGGAGCCAGCGCTTGGCGTCGCCGTACGCTGCGCCGGGGCTGATGCCGATTGCCGGACCGTCGATGCCCAGGGCCGCCAGCCGCCGCACGCCCGCCTCACGAGCCGTATCGATGCCGCCCAGGCGTATGGCTTCGACGCTCGGCCAGTGCTCCACCAGGCCGGCGCGGCGCAGCAGTTCCAGGTAATAGAATCGCTCGTGGCGCGGAATCTCACCGGCCTCGGGAACCGGAATGGCGTGAGTCAGCAGCAGACCCCGCCCGTCGCGATTGTACCCGATGCGCACCGGAATCCGCGCCATCCAGGCCATCAGCGCGGCATCGAAAGCGTTCTGCAGAAGGATGGCTCCATCGAACCGCTCGGCCCGCAAACTGGCCGCGAAAGCGTGCCTCTCGCCAAGACCCTTCGGCTTGGGGCAGGGAATTACGCGGTCGATGGCGTTCTCCCGCGCATAGAGGTCCACCAACCCTGGCCGCGCGGCCACTGCGATCTGCGCCTCCGGCAGCGCCTCGCGAATGGCGCGAATCGCCGGCAGCGACATTACCGCATCGCCCAGCCAATTCGTGGCGCGCACCAAAACCCTCGCCAGCGATGGTGGTTTAGAGCCCACTGCATCCAGGATAACAAGGGTGCGCCGCGGGGACTCTCACTCCGGGTTTCGCCAAGAAGGCAGGCCAGGAGGCCCGCCCCACTTACTGCATCAACCGCAGTCCGTTCGGACCCGGAATGGTCCGTACCCAGGAGTTCATCTCTTCTTCGTTTTGCAGCAGGTCGCCGTAGATGCAGCGGCCCCCGGAGGAAGCGCCAACTCCACCATGTCTTTCTCTCCATGGTATATGTTTTCTCATGATGATTCGTGCCTTGAAGGCCCTGATGCTGTGCGCCGCTTTCGCCGCGATTGCGGCCTCAGCGCAGAAGCTGGCGCCCACGCCGCCCATGGGGTGGAACAGTTGGGATGCTTACGGCCTCACGCTTAACGAAGAACAATTCCGCGCGAATGCACAAGTCCTGGTTGGCTTGAAGAGTTACGGCTGGAATTATGGCGTCATCGACGAAGGCTGGTACTTTGCAGATCCTCAAGCCCGGCCCGAGGCCCGGAAATCCTCCTGGGACTCCAACGGGCGCCTCATTCCCGACGCGGTGCGCTTTCCCTCCGCCGCGAATGGGGCCGGGTTCAAACCTCTGGCCGATTGGACGCACTCGCAAGGCTTGAAATTTGGGATCCACATCCTCCGCGGCATCCCCAGAGGGGTCGTTAGTGAGAACCTGCCGGTCGCGAACTCGGATTTCCATGCCAGCGACGTGGCCGACACGAGCGACACATGCCCGTGGGACAACGGTAATTTCGGCGTTCGGGCCAACCCGGCGGGCCAAGCGTTTTACGACTCGATGATGCGCCTCTACGCGAGTTGGGGCGTGGATTTTCTGAAGGTTGATTGCATCGCGGATCACCCTTACAAGGGCGATGAGATTCGCATGATCGCTCAAGCGATCAAGAACGCGCGGCGGCCGATCGTGCTGAGCCTCTCGCCCGGTCCGACGGACCTGGGTCATGCCGCCGAGGTGGCGGAATATTCGCAAATGTGGCGTATTGCCGACGACATCTGGGATGGATGGGATTTCCGCGCCGGGCAGTTTCCCCAAGGTATCCACTCCGCCTTCGACAACCTGGCGAAATGGGCGAAATATGCCAAGCCCGGCAACTGGCCCGACGCGGACATGCTTCCGTGGGGATCGCTAACGCCCCACCCGGGTTGGGGACAGCCACGCCAGTCGCGCATCTCGCAGGACGAGGAGCGAACTCAGTTCACACTCTGGGCGATTTCGCGGTCGCCTCTGATTCTGGGAGCCAACCTCACCAAACTGGACGAGTTCACTCGCTCGCTGATCACCAACAAGGAAGTAATCGCAATCGACCAAACCGCGGCATCCAGCGCCGAGATCCCCGGCGATACCGCGGATTCCGCGGGCGTTCGCATTTGGTCAGCCACGACAGGCGGTTCGCGGGCGAGACGTTATCTTGCAGTCTTCAACCTGCAGGACTCCCCGCTGCAAAAAGATCTTGTGTGGCCGGCCTCCCTGGCGGGCGGCCTCCATGCAGTCTACGAAATCTGGAGCCAGCGAACCATCCCGAGCGCCGCGGCGCTGCACGTCGAACTGCTGCCCCACGGCTGTGCGGTTTTCCGTATTGAGCGATGAGTCGCAGTCTTTTCTGTGCGGTGCGTTGAAAAGGAAGGACCGAAACTGACTCCTCAAGTAGGACTCGAACCTACAACCCTTCCCTTAACAGGCGAATGCTCACAGATATTCCCATTCTTGACCCGCGCCGAGGTTTAAGCATTCATGCTTCCGTCCACTGCTGCTGCAAATACTTCAGCGCGCGGCCGAGCCAGGACTTCCTTTTTGCGCCCCACTTACTGCATCAACCGCAGTCCGTTCGGACCCGGAATGGTCCGTACCC
>OBLW0100000516.1_pt1 | contig 32865 bp, 39 predicted proteins | sample 1520161 | NCBI WGS metagenome assembly OBLW01 (sample SAMEA3539309, study PRJEB22396) | soil metagenome | biome: tundra; feature: field; material: soil | place: USA | collected 2010-05 | depth 0.15 m
CTCCGGACCACCATTGAATGGAGCCACGACCTGTTGGCGGATGGCGAGCGCACGGCGCAGCTGCTCGGGGCCGCGGACACGGTGCGAACAGAGGCTGGCGCAAACGTCATGCCGTTCCTTGTTCCACTACTAGCCCAAGCCGAAAAGTCGGCAGTCGCGGCGCTCGGGGCAACGAGGTTCGAGGCCGAGATCGAGGCCGGAAAACGCCTCGGCCGGGACACGGCATTGCGGCTCGCGCTGGGTAAGTCCGCTCATGTTGCCGCCGCGGCGTCGGACAATGCCAGCGCGGGGCTGCTCGGGAAGCGAGAAGCCGACGTCGCGGGGCTGGTCGCCGATGGTCTGACCAACAGGCAGATCGGAGCGCGCCTGTTCATATCCGAGCGGACCGTCGACAGCCACGTCCGCAGCATCCTGAACAAGCTCGGCTTTAACTCGCGAGCCCAGATCGCCGCCTGGATGGCATCGTCGAATCAGTAGCGGCACGTTCATGCCGCGCCGAGGGGCCCGGGAGCCGCCCCGAACTCGACCTCATCGCGGAGCACACTGTAAATCACCTGGTCATGCCACCGGCCGGCCCGGAACGTGGCGCCGCGCAGCACGCCCTCGCGAGTGAACCCGGCCTTCTCCAGGGCCCGCTGCTCGCCGGCATTGGTTACCTCGGTGGTGGCTTCGATCCGATTGACCTGCGTATGGGCGAACAAGTACCGCACCAGCAGCCGTTGTGCCTCAGAACCGTAACCACGTCCCCGAAACTCCGGGGCGAGTGCGATCCCGAGGGCCCAGCAGTACGAGATTCTCCCGGTGGGGACCTTGCGCCACGACACACTGCCCACCCGGTCGGCGCCGTGGATCACCATCAGCTCGCCGCCGCTGTCGCCTAGCAGTCCAGACTCGGACCATCGCCGTTGCAGGGGCCGGGGATCGCTCCAGCCATGCCACTCGTGCACGCCGGTGGCGGCCGGATCGTTTCTCAGGCGGTCAAGCCACGACAGATCGTCTTCGATTACCGGCCTGAGGATCACCTGACTATCCACCGGAGGCCACCCTACAGTCAGGTTGATACGGCACTTTGCGCCGGAGCAAGACCCTAGCGCCGAGCACGGCACCCCGGTCGCTGGCGCGAACCGATGTAATGTGCAGACCATCAGGGATCCCTGCCGTATACGCGGAGGATGTAATGGCCGCCAGACCCAAAAAGTGGAGCGATCTCAGCGAGCGCAGCCGCAGACTGATCATCGCCGCAGGCGTTGTCGAGGGGAGCCTCAAGACGGCGGCACTCGTTGACATCAAGCGTCGGCCAGCAAGCCAGATCCGGGGCTCGAAGTGGCTATGGGCCGCCATAGTGGTATTTGTCAACTCCTTCGGGGGCGCACCACTCGCATACTTCGCCTTCGGGCGGCGACGGTAGACTCATCGGCCGCGTAGCCAGAGGTTCGTCGCTCGCGGCGCGTGGGACAGGCTGTGCTGGGCCACGTCCAGCGCACGATCGAAGATGAAGTCAAGGAGTGCTCCCAGCGCGGAGTAATTCAGTTGCGCGCGAAGCGGTTTTGGCCCTAACGTCTGCGGGCCGGGCCTCGCCGAGAGTGGCGGGGGCAGATGAGAGAAGGGAGGGCAGGCCCATGAGTCCCATAAATCATTCGCCTCAGTCCTCTGCAGGTCCGAGCCGACTCTGACCTGTAAGCGGACGGGCGGCCCTCCGCAGGAGAGTGCCTTGACCGCAACGCGCAACGATCTCGTTAGCCGTCCGATCACCGGCGCCGGGGAGCTTGACCTTTTCTGCGCACTCACCTACACCCTTGACCATGAGCTCGCGGACGACCTGGCCCGCGGCCTGCGGCGGCCGACGTGGATGTGGGTCGCTCTTCGCGGCGGACGTCTCGTGGCCAGGGCCGCATGGTGGGGCTCCACCGACGCTGCTGCCCCGTCTCTCCTCGATGTCCTGGACATCACCGATGACACTGACCGCATCGACGTCGGCGTGCACCTGCTGAGCGCGGCGCTGAGCGAGATCATCCCGCTGGGAAGCCGCCGGCCCGAGTACATCCGCTTCATTCCGCCGGACTGGCGAGATCACGTCGGCTCGCGGCAGGTCGTCGAGGACCGGATGGCGGTCGTCAGCCGGGCCGGAGCGCAGCTTGTGGCCGAGCGGTTCCGCTTCGAGTGCAGGCCGGGGACTCCGATCGCCGCACCGGCCGGCCGCGTCGCATTCCGGGCGATCGCCGACGATGCGGAGATGGTAGACGTGATGGCACTGGTGATGGATGGGACGCTGGACGCGCACAGCCGCCAGGACCTCGCCCGGATGTCGGCACGGGACAGCGCCGTCCGGCATTTCGAAGAAGAACTTGCCCGCTACCGCAGCCCGCGACAGTGGTGGCGGGTCGCGACACTGCCTGGCGGCGAGCCTGTCGGCTTCGTCATCCCGGCCCGCAACAACTACGGCGCAATCATCGGCTACCTCGGCGTGCTGCCCGCCCACCGGGGAAACGGATACATCAACGAGATTCTCGCCGAAGGCACCCGGATCCTCGCCGCGCACAACGTGCCACGCATCCGCGCCTCGACCGACCTGGGCAACGTCCCCATGGCCGAAGGCTTTGCCCGCGCCGGCTGGGTAAATTTCGAGCGATCCATCAGCATGACCTGGGACTGACTGTGGGCCGCGAGCGATTCGAGCCTTATATGGTGTTCCGCCGCTGGTCCATCTCTATGTACGTGAAAAGCCGCTCATCAGGTTTCCCTGCGAGCGGCGCCCGGCCGGAATTAGGCCGTGCCCCATAACGCGGCGGCCAGGACTCCCACCCGGCGGTCGGTGGTAAGACGGCTGCGCGACGTGCCGACATAGGAGCCGGACGTCGGCGCCACGTCAGAGTAGTCGCGGCCGGTCGCGACAGTGACGTAGCCGTTGCCTGCCATCCTGTCATTGCACGGGTCGAACGCGACGGCAACCGCGTCGTGCGCCCGTGGCACGACCACCTCGACCCAGGCGTGTGTGCCGCCCTGGCCGAGCAGATGGCCCGAGACGTAACGGGCGGGCAGCCCGACGAGATGGCACAGCGCTAGCATCACGTGCGCCGAGTCCTGGCAGACTCCCCGGCCGCCAGCCAGCGCCTCAGCGGCCGTCGTCCGTACCGATGTGACGCCCTGCTCGTAGGTGATCGCGCCATGGACAAGATCGCAGATCTGCCCGGCCTTTTCCAGCGGAGAGCCTCCGTTCCCAGCCAGATCGCCGGCCAGATCCCGCAGCCGGCCGTCGGCGGCGGTGAGCCGGGTCGGCCGGAGCAGGGCCGGGCTACGCAGGGCCTGGGCCGGAAGCACAGGAAGCCCGTCGTCGCGGACTCGTTCGACCACGGCGGCCAGCCGGAACTCGACGGCATCCGTCACGTGCTCGGCCTGCAGCCAGGCAACGACATTGCCGTGGACGTCCCGGCGCAGGCAGCGCCGGGCATGGGCGCCGTTGACCTCCAGCGAGTGCGCGCGTCTGTGCTGGCTGCCGTGGCGAGCTGGGGGCACGACGACCAGCCGCTGCCGCAGTGACGCCACCGGCGCCTCGTAGTCGTAGCGGAAGCTCTGCTCGATGATGTAGGTGACACGCTCCGCGGCGTCAAGATCCATTCCGCGGTGATCGAGCACGGGCGCCTGCAGCAGTTGGGAATCGAGCATCAGCCGGTCACCTCTTCGGCATAGACGACCATGTTTTCGAGAAACGGGCCGCCGAAGGTCGTCGCCATGGCCACGTCCGACGCGTCGCGGCCCCTGCCGATCACTATGCGCCCTTTACGGCGCATGTTGTTGCGAGGATCGAAGGTCCACCACTGGTCGCCGAGCCAGACTTCCATCCAGGCCGCGAAGTCCATCGGCGCGGGGTCGGGGGGAACGTCCATGTCGGGCAAGTAACCAAAGACATACCGGGCAGGAATGTTGAGCGCCCGGCAGAACGAGATGGCCAGATGGGTGAAGTCACGGCAGACTCCACGCCGGGCCTCGTTGACGTCTGCGGCCGTCGACAGCGAGGTCGTGCTGCCGTACTGGAACGTGAGATGGCCGTGGACGTAGTCGCAGATCATCTGGACGCGGCCGTAACCGGGCAGAAATCCGCCGAACCGGGTCCACGCCTCGTCGGCGAGCACGTCGGGCAGGCAGTAGCGGCTGGGCAAGATGTAGATCAACGTACTGTCCGGCAGTTCGTCGGGTACGCACTCCGGTGCATTGTCGTCGGCGTCCTCGGTGGCATCCGGGACGTCAGCCACGGCGCCCCACTGCAAGCTTGACCGGCCAGCGGGAAGCACCGCGCGGGCACACGGGTTGCCGTACAGATCGGTGTAGCCGCGAATCGCAATCGATGGCTTCGAGGACCATTGCTCGCCGTGGAGAGCTACGGATGGGGACCCGCCGGGCTGCACCTGGAAGATCACTGGCGTATCGATCTCGGCCACGTAGGTGAACTCGCACCCGATCCGGATCCGCCGTGACGCCATCACACTATCGTCCTCGCTGGATGTTTCTCCGCTGTTACGGCGCGCCGGGAAGACCGCCGTTATGGCCGTCGCCCGACCCTACCGCCAGTGAGACGCACAAACCACGAAGCACGGCGAGAGCGCCGCAGTCACCGCGTCGCTGGACACATATCACGAACGAGGGTCGTCCGGACTGTCCCGCCCGTGCTGGAAGCTCAGGGCGGCCACGAATCAAGATCGCCCGATCGGTGACCTGGCCAAGCAGCTTTCCGAGCAGGTCTCCCGGCTGGTGCGCGAGGAGTTGCGGCTGGCTGAGCTGGAGATGACGCAGAAGGGCAAGCGGCTTGGCTTCGCCGCCGGGATGATCGGCGGTGGCGGTATCGTCGCCTTGTATGGTGTGCGCGATCCTGGCCGCGGCCATCCTGGCCCTGGCCAAGGTCGTGCCGGCGTGGGGCAGCGCGCTGACCGTCGGAGGGGTGCTGCTCGCCATCTCAGCGGCGCTCGGTCGCAAGCAGGTGCGGCGGGCCACGCCACCGGTTCCGCGGCAAACCGTAGCCAGCGAGCGTTATTCAAACCGGCTGTGGAACCCGGGCCCGTAGGGTCCGGGTGAGCGGTCGGTGCAGGTCAGGCCCACGGTGACTACTGAGGGTAGTTTGAATAACGCGAACTTTTGAATAAGACACAGCGTCAAGGCCGATGTGGAAGAAATCAAGGAGAGGGCACACCGATGACCGATAGGCCTGTCAGGAAGACCGGCGAGCCCACGACGGAGAGCTTTATGGGCGAGACAGGCGTGCCCCGCTCTGCCGTCGCGCCGGGAGAAGCTGGGGACGCCATACCGAGTGACCCAGAGGCGCTGGCCGAGGACATCGAGCGCACCCGCGAGCGTCTCGGCGAGACGGTCGAGGCACTCACCGCGAAGCTGGACGTACCCGCGCGTGCCCGCGACAAGGTCAGCCAGGTGAAGGACCTGATCGCGGACAAGACCGGCGACGTCAAGGGCAAGCTCGCCGACAAGACCGGCGACGTCAAGGGCAAGCTCGCTGGCACGACGGGGAAGGTCACGGACAAGACCGGCGACGTCACTGGCAAGCTCGCGGACAAGGCGGGGCCCGTCAGGCAGCAAGTGAGCACCCAGACGGCACGCGTCGCACGCGCGGCGCGTCAGCGACCCGTTCCGTTCGCGGTGGCGGCCGGCGTGCTGCTGCTCGCCGGCGCCTGGCTGACGAGGGCGCGCAGGCGGCGATGAAGAAACTGCCTTTCAAAGCCTTGAAGTTCAGCCGCCAGCGTTACCGTCCAGCCTGATCTCCCAGGCTCACCGGCCTGCGGAGCCAGCCCCGGCGAGCGGGAGCGGCGCCGCGTGCGCATCGAGGGCGGCAGGGTCGTCCCGCCCCGGCGCGTGCGGAACGGCCGGGGCGGGCGGAAGGGCCAGGTCCCGCTCGCCGGAGATGCCGAGCAGGGTGGCCGCGAACCGGCTGCCCGGCGCCTGGCGAGCTACCTCCTGCGCGTCGTTGACGGTATCCACGTCGATCAGTTCAGGGGCCAATCGCACCCGAAGGCTGGCCCGGAGCAGCCGTGAGAGCTGGCCCCGGCCCGTATGGGTCTGCGACATGGGGACACCAAGGATGAGGCTGGGATCGGGCCGACGCAGGCCGAGCAGCCAGAAACCGCCGTCCCGGGCCGGGCCGAACACGGCGTCGGCTTCACCGCGGGCGAGCGGGCGCGCCACGCGCTCCAGCAAGCCAGGGGTCACCTGCGGGGTGTCCATCCCGATCAGCAGGACCGGGACAGGCAGCCGGGCATAGGCGTCATCGAACGCCGCGGCGATCCGTTCATCAAGTCCCTGCCCGCGCTGCCCAGTCACCTCGAAGCCCCGGGGGAGCCAGCCCGCGCGCGGGGGGCCCGCTCCGCGTCGCCCACGGAGCGTGGTGGAGGCGCCGGCCAGGGCCAGCACGCGCCGGGCGAACGGGGCACGTGCCCCGGCTTCCAGGCTGTCAGCCAGCGCGGCTTCGGCCAGCCTGGCCGCCTCATGCGGGGTGAACGGCGGCGTGAGCCTGGTTTTGACCAGGCCTGGCACGGGTGCCTTGGCGATGACGACGAGCTGCGCGGCGAGCTTGGTCATGACGCCAGGACCCGCCGCATGTCGCGCACGGTGCGCACCGTTCCGCCGACCGTCCCGGTGACCTTGGACCGGCCGGACCGGGGCAGATAAGGCACATCAGTCTCCTGGATCCGCCAGCCCGCGGCGGACGCGCCCATCACCATCTCCAGCGGATAACCGAACCGGCGGTCGGTGAGGGCGAGGCGCAATAGCGGCTCGCGGCGGGCGGCCCGCATTGGCCCCAGGTCGCGCAGGCGCGCGCCGGTGCGGCGGCGGAGCTGTGCGGCGAGGACCTTGTTCCCGAGCCGGGCGTGCAGCGGCCAGGTACGCAGGCCGCGGGCCACGCGCCGGCCGAGCACGAGGTCGGCCTGCCCGGCGATGATCGGGTCGGCGACCAGCGGCAGGTCGCTGGGGTCGAGCGAGGCATCGGCATCCATGAAGCAGACGACTTCGCTTGTCGCGGCGAGCAACCCGGCGTGGCAGGCAGCGCCGAATCCGCGCTGGGGTACCCGGACCACGGTCGCGCCAAAGTCCGTGGCGATCGCGGCCGACGCGTCGGTGGAGCCATTGTCGGCAACTATGGGGTGGAAGCAGTCCGGCATCCGGGACAGCACCCACGGCAACGCCTCAGCTTCGTTCAGGCACGGCAAAACCACATCGATCACCATGCCGAACGACAGTAGCGACGAACTGCCATGATCGACCCTTACAGAGCTGTGACGGTTCGCTTGGGCGCAGTCACCGCAGGTCCCCGGCGTGTTTGGCTGGCCGTATGCGAATACTCGTGACGGGGGCCGCGGGCTTCATCGGCTCTCATATCGTCGACGTGCTGCACGCGGCTGGCCATGAGGTGCAGGGGCTGGACTCGCTCGCCCCAGCGGTGCACAACGGACCGCCGGGCTATCTGCCCGCTGGGTTCGAGCTGACCGTCGGTGACATCCGGGATCCCGCGGTGGTCAGCCGGGCGGTCGAGGGCGCGGACGCGGTGTGCCATCAGGCGGCCCTGGTCGGGCTCGGCGTCGACCTGGCCGATCTGCCTGCCTATGCCGATGTCAACGTCACCGGCACGGCGGTCTTGCTCGAGGCCATGGGCCGGATCGGCATCCCGCGCCTCGTCCTGGCGTCGTCGATGGTCGTTTACGGGGAGGGTGCTTACGACTGCCGGCGGCATGGCCGGGTGCGGCCTGCCCCACGCAGCCCGGACGACCTGTCGGAGGGCCAGTTCGAGCCACGCTGCCCGCGCTGCGGCGAGCAGCTCACGATAGCCACCGTGGCCGAATTGGCGCCGCTGGATCCCCGCAACGCCTATGCGGCCAGCAAGGTGGCGCAGGAGCACCTGGCCGCCACCTGGGCGCGGATGACCGGTGGGTCGGCGGTCGCGCTCCGCTACCACAATGTCTACGGGCCGAGGATGCCGCGGGACACCCCGTACTCCGGAGTGGCCGCGATCTTCCGTTCCGCCCTGGAAGGCGGCCGGGCACCCGAGGTCTACGAGGATGGCGGGCAGCGGCGCGATTTCGTCCATGTCCGGGACGTGGCCAGGGCCAATATGTGCGCGCTGAACGCCGGGGAGCTGGGCACACTGCGGGCCTTCAACGTCGCGAGCGGGGAACCGCACACGGTCGGCGAGATGGCCGAGGCGCTGGCCGAGGCGTTCGGTGGCCCGCCGCCCGTGGTCACCGGCAAGTTCCGGCTCGGCGACGTGCGGCACATCGTGGCCTCCCCGGCGGCCGCGGCGCGCGGGCTCGGCTTCCGCGCCCAGGTGAGCTTCGGCGCCGGGATGGCCGAATTCGCCCGGGCGCAGTTGCGGGATCCCGCAGCCGCGCGGGATCCCGCTAGTCCGGTGCGGATCAGCCCCGCTGCCGCGCGTACACCGGCCGCCGGGCCGGCTGCGGAGCGTGGGCGAGCGGCAGCCGTATAACGAACCGGCAGCCGGCGCCGGCGTTCGCGACCGCGATCTGGCCGGAGTGCGCCTCGACGATGCCGCGGGCGATGCTAAGCCCGAGCCCGGCGCCGTTGTCCTCACCGGGCGTGCGGGCCGGCTCGCCGCGGAACGCCACGTCGAAAACGCGCGGCAGAGCCTCGGCGGCGATCCCGCCGCAGGCGTCGGCCACGCTTACCAGGGCTGCGCCCCGCTCGACACCGCCCTGCACCTGAACCAGGCCTTCCGAGGGAGTGTGCCGGATGGCGTTGGTGACCAGGTTGCGGAGCGCGCGGCCGAACTCGGCGGCGTCCACCAGAACCGGAAGGCCGCGAACCGCCGAGCCCTGCAACCGCACGCCCTTGGCCCGGGCCAGCGGCTCAGTACTGGCGAGCGCCTCGGCTACCAGGTCGTCGAGGCCGACTAGGCGCATGGACAGCCGCAGCGCGCCCGCGTGGATGCGGGACAGCTCGAACAGGTCGTCGATCATGGTCGTCAGGCGGTCCGCCTCACGCCGGATCTGCGTGTGGTAGGTGCTCACCGTTTCGTAGTCCCTGACGACGCCGTCCTCAAGCGCCTCGGCCATCGCACGCACCCCGGCGAGCGGTGTGCGCAGGTCATGACTGACCCAGGCGACCAGTTCCCGCCGGCTCGCCTCCAGGGCACGCTCCCGCTCGCGTCCATGAGCGAGTCGTTCATGGGCCGCGGAGAGCCCCTCGGACAGCCCCGCGAGCTCGGCCGGAAGCGTTACCCGCGGTGGTTCGTAGAAGCCGGTCTCCCCGACCTCCTGCACCGCACCGAGGAGGAGACGGCTCGCCTTGCTGATCTTCCGGCCAACGAAAAGCGCCACGGCGAACCCCGCCAGGCCCGCGATCCCGAGGAGTTCCAGCATGACCTTTTGATCGGTACCAGGGGCCAGCATCAATATGGCGATGGCCCCGACCCCGGCGAGTGACGTGACGACCGTGACCGCGGCGACCACGGTGAGCATCGCGGCGATGGAGCGGCCGGCCAGCATCCGCAGCGCGACGAGCCCGATCGAGGTGGTGACGACCGCGATCGAGGCGACCCACTCAGAAACGTGGAGCAGATCGGAGGGGGCGATCAGGGCGCTCATGCATGCTCCGGTTCGTATCGGTAGCCGACACCCCAGACCGTGACGAGCCGCCTGGGCATTGTTGGGTCCGGCTCGATCTTTTCCCGCAGCCGCCGGATGTGCACGGTGACCGTGGACGTGTCACCGAACGTCCAGCTCCACACGTGCCCGAGCAGTTGCTCGCGGGTGAAGGCCTGGCCCGGATGCTGCATGAGGAAGGCGAGCAGGTCGTACTCCCTCGAGGTGAGGGCCAACGCGTTGCCCTTGAGGGTGGCCGCGTGCGCCGCGAGGTCGATCACCAGGTCGCCGTCCTTGACGACGCCGAGCGAGTGCGCGTCGGGCAGGCCGCCGCCCCGGGCGCGGCGCAGCACGGACCTGACCCGCAACGCCAGTTCGCGCGGACTGAACGGCTTGGTGACGTAGTCGTCGGCGCCGGTCTCGAAGCCGACCACGCGGTCGGTCTCCTCACCGAGCGCGGTCAGCATCACCACCGGGATGGGCCACTGGGCGCGCAGCCGACGGCAGATCTCCAGGCCGTCGATGCCAGGCAGCATGAGATCAAGCACCACCAGGTCCGGTGGCTCGTCCGCGATGCGGCGGAGCGCCTCGTAACCGTCGCCGAAGCACTCCACCTGGTGGCCGTCGCGGACCAGGTAGCGCCCGACAACGTCGGCCAGTGTGGCGTCGTCGTCGACGACCATGATGCGGCCCGGACGGTCGGTGGTGGTCACGATGCCACCCCACGGCGCTGCCGCGGGCGTGCGGGACTGGCGGGGATCCATCCGTTGTGTACACAATTCCTGGTCACTATGCCAACTTAAAGCCGGATCGCCCCGCGCGCGAGGATCTGGGGTTGTTCCGTCACAGGAACGTAAGGGTAACCCGGCACCGGCCGGCCCCCCAGAAAGCTAGGCTTTCCGCCGCCAGGACTGACCGTGCGCCCTGCGGAGGAGGTGACCTCGTGCTCGGTGAGCTCTATGAGGACGCGCTGGCCGGCCTGGCGCGGCCGGAGATCGAGCACGCCGATGGCCGCCGCACCCCGCTCAAGGCCGACGAATGGACGCGCACGGTGCCAGGTGACGGATCGATCCTGGACCGTTGCCAGGGCCACACCCTGGATGTCGGGTCCGGGCCTGGGCGGCTGACGGTGGCGCTGGCTGAGCGCGGGGTTCCGGCCCTGGGAATTGACGTCACTCCGTATGCCGTGTGGCTCGCCCGGTCGTCCGGGGCGCTCGCCCTGCGCCGGGATGTCTTCGGCGCCGTGCCGGGAACGGGCCGGTGGAAGACCTTGCTGCTGGCCGACGGGAACATCGGGATCGGCGGGGACCCGGGAGTGCTGCTGCGCCGGGTCACGGAACTCATCATGCCGGACGGCCGGGCGCTGGTCGAGGTGGAACCGCCCGGTGCGCCCCTGCTGTGCGAGCAGGTACGGCTGAGGCACGGGGGCACGCTGAGCGACTGGTTTCCGTGGGCCTGGATCGGCGCCGATCAGATCGGGGCTCTCAGCCACACGGCCGGCCTTGAGGTGACTGAGACCTGGACCGACTCAGGCCGCTGGTTCGCCGCCCTCAGCCCCAGCACCTGACGCGGGCCGCTGCTACCGGCGTTTCCAGCGCGGGCGGCTGAACATGCCGCCGTACATGTGGCTGTACCCCACATGCCGCGACGCACGGTCCTCCCTGGCCATGTCCACGTGATAGACGGGTGCTGCTTCAGGCACAGGCAGCAACGCCACCTCTGAACTGCCGAAGGCGCACTTAACGTAACCGGGAGTGATCACCTCGACCTTGTCCGCGTCCACGAAACGCAGCCAGCCTCGCCGTTGCCCGAGCCGCAGCATCTCGTCGCGGGCTGCTGCCTCTCCTCCCCGCCCGTCCCGCAGGTGGATCGCACCGAGCCCGGTCCCCGTGTACACCACGACGCCGTCGAAGAGGTCGAGTTCCGGGACCTCCAGGACATGCTCGACCACGCCGAACTGCTCGCCTGAGTGAGTGACTACGGGAAGGCCAGCGCTGACCGCCCGGTAGGAAATGGCAGACATCTCTTCGTAGGGTTCAGGCTGGTTATCAGAGCCCGGCCTGTCTTCGGACACCGCGCCTCCTTCTCGCTCTCGATCCCGTTGCAGTATGCCTCAGCCTGATCGGGAGCGGGCTGATCGGGAGCGGGCCGCGGTGGCATGCGCAGGCGCGGGTCAGATCTCCTGGCGGGTGTCGATCGCCTGCACCAGGCGGCTGAGCGCCGCGAAGAACTGCTGCTGCTCCTCGGGGGAGAACACCTCGAAGAGCTCCGCCATCGCGTCCAGCCGCGGCGCCAGAGCCTGCTCGGCTTCCCTGGCCCCGGCGGGCGAGAGCTCGACCAGCGTGGCCCTGCGGTCGGTCGGATGCGGGCGCCGGACCACGAGCCGCGCGTCCTCCAGCGCATCGACCATGGCGGTCATGTTCCGTGGGCTGACTCCCAGTTGCACACCGAGTTCGCGCATGATGGCCGGGCCGCCGCAGTGCAGCGCTTCGAGGAGCCGCAGCCGGGTGTAGGTCAGGCCGCCGCAGGATCGCCCGTCGGTCCACCGCAGGAAGGCCGCGGTGAAGCGCGCGGTCTGCGCCACCAGGGCCCGGCGGCGCCCGGTTTCGTCCAGGCCCGTCATTTCGCTCATGCCCGCGGCCTCGCTGAGGCCCGTCATTTCGCTGAGGCCCGCGGTGTCGCTCTGGCCCCCAGTTTCGCTGAGGCCGGCGGTTTCGCTGGAGCCCGCGATCGTGCCCGGATCGGCGCGCTCGCAGCGTGCCTCCGCCGCCTGATCCGGTTCCACCAGCTCAGAATACCCGGATAATTAAGTTGACACGATTATTACGTTGGGTAATATCGTTGAAGTAAATTTCACTAGCCAGGGGAAGCTCCGGAGGGCAGCGTCAGCTCGCCCGCCAGCTGAGAGAGGCGCCACACCATGAGCACAGCAGACGGGCAGCCGCAGGTCCGGACCGACGCCACGGACGCGCTCGACAGCGCGGTCGCCGGGCCGAGCACCTGGTCGCTGGACGCCGCACATTCGTCGGCGGCCTTCCGGCACAAGACCATATGGGGCCTGGTCACCGTGCACGGCACGTTCTCCGATCTGGCCGGCCGCGCGGAGATCCTCCCGGACGGCTCGGCGCGAGGTCGGCTCGACATCGGGGCAGCGTCGCTTAACACGAAGAACGCCAAGCGGGACAAGCACCTGAAGTCAGCCGACTTCTTCAACGCCGAGGCCCATCCCCGGATCATCGTGGACGTGCGGCGGGCGACACGGGCCGGCGGAACCGTGACCGCCTCTGGGGAGCTGACGGCGGGCGGGGTCACCCGGCCGCTCGGCTTCACCGCCACCGTGGTGGAAGCCACCGCCGATGCGGTCACCCTCCGCGGCGAGGTCGAGGTGGACCGGGCGAGTTTCGGCATGACCTGGAACCAGATGGGCATGCTGCGAGGCCTCGCTGCCGTCACTGTCGTGGCCCGGTTCACCCGGTCAGGCGCGGAGCCGGCCCGCTGACCGCGGGCTTGCGCACCCCACCGCGGCCCAGATCCGTAACGTAGGCCCCTTAACGTAGGGCCACGTACCTTAAGAGCATGCGCGCATGGGTGGTCCACGAGCCCGGGCCGATGGCTACGGGCCCGCTGCGGCTGGTCGACCGGCCCGTTCCCGAGCCGGGTCCCGGCCAGCTGCTCATCAAGGTTCGCCGCTGCGGCGTCTGCCGGACCGATCTGCATCTCGCCGAGGGTGACCTGCCGCCCAAGGCCCCGGGCATGACGCCCGGCCATGAGGTGGTGGGTGAGGTCGTCGAGACCGGGCCCGGCGCGCTCAGGTTCAAGCCCGGTGACCGGGTGGGCGCCGCCTGGCTCGGCGGGACCGACGGGTCGTGCCAGTACTGTCGCCGTGGCGCCGAGAATCTCTGCCCCGCGTCGGTCTACACCGGCTGGGACTACCACGGTGGTTACGCGGAGTACCTGGTCGTCGCGGACGCGTTCGCGCACCCGCTGCCGCATGGGTTCAGCGACGAGGAACTCGCGCCGCTGCTGTGCGCCGGGATCATCGGATACCGCGCGCTGCGGCGCGCCGACCTGCCGCCGGGCGGCACCCTTGGCCTCTATGGCTTCGGCGGTTCTGCACACCTCGCCGCGCAGATCGCCATCGCCCAAGGTGCTGCAGTGCACGTGTTCACCAGGGAGGCGGCGGCCAGGGAGCTGGCGCTATCCCTGGGCGCGGCCTCGGCGCAGGGTTCCGAAGACCCGACACCCGAGCCGCTCAACTCGGCCATCCTGTTCGCCCCGGTCGGCACGCTGGTGCCGACCGCGCTGGCCGCGCTCGACCGAGGCGGCACGCTCGCGATCGCCGGAATCTACCTGACCGACATCCCACCGCTGAATTACGAGAAGCACCTGTTCCAGGAGCGGACCGTGCGTAGCGTCACCTCGAACACGCGCGGCGACGCGGCCGAGTTCCTCAAGCTGGCGGAGCGGCTGCACATCTCGGTCACTACGACCCCCTACACCTTCGGCCAGGCGGACCAGGCGCTGACTGATCTCGCCGCGGACCGCGTGCACGGTGCCGCGGTCCTGTCGTTTCCGTAGACTGTCTGGGGTGACCAGCCAGCTCACCCCAGCCCGGGAAATGCTCAGCCGGTTCCCGCTCGTCGACGGCCACAACGACCTCGCCTGGGAGTTGCGGCAGGCGGGCAGCGAGGATCTCAGCCAGACCAATCTCGCCTCGCCGGTCGAGTTCACCCACACCGATCTGCCGCGGATCGCCGCCGGCGGCCTCGGCGCCCAGTTCTGGTCGGTGTACGTGCCCGCGACGTTGCAGGGCGACGGGGCGCTGGCCGCCACCCTGGAGCAGGTCGATCTGGTGCGCCGGATGGTCCGCCGCTACTCCGGCGTGCTCGAGCTGGCGCTGTCCGCTGCCGACGTGGACCGGATCTTCGCGGCTGGGAAGGTGGCGTCGCTGATCGGCGCGGAGGGCGGCCACTCGATCGCGTCCTCGATGGGGGTGCTCCGGGCGCTTTACGCGGTCGGGGTCCGCTACCTGACCCTGACCCACAACGCGAACGTCCCGTGGGCCGACTCGGCCACCGATGAGCCGGCGGCGGGCGGGCTGACCGCCTTCGGCCGCGAGGTCGTCCGCGAGATGCAGCGGCTCGGCATGCTCGTGGACCTGTCCCACGTCTCGCCGGCGACAATGCGTGACGCGCTGGAGACGGCCGAGGGACCCGTCATTTTCTCCCACTCCAGCGCCCGTGCGCTGTGCGACCATCCGCGCAACGTGCCCGACGAGATCCTGGCGCGGCTGCCGGCTAACCGTGGGGTGTGCATGGTGACATTCGTTCCGTCCTTCATCTCGGCCGAATGCCAGGCCTGGGAGGATGGCCTCAGCGCTGAGATGCGGCGGCGCGGGATGCCGCCGTGGGAGTGGGCCAGCCGGGCCAGGATGCGGCAGGAATGGGTGGCGGGTCATCCCCGGCCGGTGGCCACGCTCGCCCAGGTCGTCAGGCACATCGAGCATGTCCGCGAGGTGGCGGGCATCGATCACGTGGGCATCGGCTCGGATTTCGACGGCACCGACCAGGTCCCCGAAGGGCTGGCGGACGTCTCCTGCTACCCGGCGCTGATCGCCGAGCTGCTGGACCGGGGGTGGAGCGAGGAAGACTGCCGGCGGCTGGCCGGCGGCAACATCCTGCGGGTCATGCGGGAGGCGGAGGCGGCCGCCCGGGCCATCGGCGAGCGGCGCGGCCCGTCCACGGCACGCATCGAGGATGTGGACGGCCCCTGACCCCCGCTCAGCCCAGCAGCTCGCGCAGCAGGCTGACCAGTGCGCCCGCGCCGGAGCCGGCCGGGTCCTTCTCCGGGTTGTAGCAGCCCAGCGATACCCCGGCCAGGCCCGGGCCCGACAGCAGCGGCCGCATCAGCTCGTGCAGCTCGGCCAGCGTCAGCCCGCCAGGCATCAGGTAGTCGGTGGCCGGGAAGGCCTGCTCGTCCAGGACATCCACGTCGAGGTGAACCCAGTACCGCCCGGCCTGGCCGGTCAGCCGCTGCGCCGCGGCCTGCCCGGCCGCCGCCATGCCGCGCTCCCGCAGGGCGCCGGGGCTGAGCTCCGCCTCCAGCCCAGCATTTTCCGGCATAACGGAACCACCGGCAGCTGCCTCAGCCCGGTCGCGCGGCCCGAGCAGCGCGAGCCCGCCGGGGCCTAGCACGGGCGCGCCCACGTCGTCGGACCAGGCACGAGGGCCATTGCCGGTCACCACCGAGACCGGCATGTCGGCGGGTTCGCCCGTTGGTGAGGTCTGGCCGTCGTAGAGGTCGAGATGACCGTCGAGGTAGGCGAGGCCGATCGCGCCCAGCGCGTCGCGGGCGCCCGAGAGCGCACCGGGCAGCAGCGTGCAGCAGCCGCCGACCAGGAACGGCAGGGCCCCGCCGGCCGACAAGCCGTGCACCTGGGCGCGCACCGCGCTGGTCACCGACCGGACGGACGGCCAGCCGACCACGCCGGTCCCGGCGTCTCGTGCCTGCCCGACTAGCCTGACCGGGAGATCGCCGGCGTCATCCGCGCCGACCGCGCCGGCCAGGCCCGCCTCGCGCAGTGCCGCCGGGGCCAGTTCGGTGCCGAACGGCGGATCGCCTGGCTGCGGCGCGCCTACGCAGTCGATCGGCACGCCGACCAGCGTGATGCGGCGCCTCGGTGCTGGATTTCCCATCAGGTCCTCAGCTGAAGTGGGTGTCCGGCCGGGCCTGCCGTTCGCCGTCCAGGTAGACGTCCACCTTCTCGTTGTAGAAGCAGGCCAGGCCGGCGATCTTCTGGCTCTCCGGCAGCGGGGTGCGGTAGATCCACACGATGTCCTCATGGCGCTGCTGGCCGCTGTCCACCGACCAGTACGCCGCGGTGCCCTTGTACGGGCAGTGTGACTCGGTGGCCGAGGGCCGCAGCAGGTCCATCCGGACATCGGTGAGCGGCAGGTAGTAGCGGGGCGGCAGCCCGGTCTCGAACAGAATCCGGGGCTGCCGGGAGTCGGCGACGGTGACGCCGTCGACCTCCACCCGGACATGCCGGGAGCTGGCCAGGATGTCCACCCGCGTGTAGGGGTCGCGCGGGTGGGTGTAGACCGGCTCGTCCTCCTCGAACCACTCGCTCATCGCGGCCCAGTCCAGCCGGACCGCCTCTCGCAGATCCTCCAGCGGCGAGTCCGGGTACTGGCGGGCAGCGCCGTCCGCGGTGGCACCGGACACCTTGACGTGGTAGATCTCCGCATCACCCCGGCTCGGCGAGTGGTCGGTGATGCCGGCCGGGATCAGCGCGGCCCGGATATCGGCGGCGGGGATGTAGTACACCGGAAAGTACGGCCACTCCCAGACCAGGATCGGGTGCACTGTGTCGGCGACCAGTTCGCCCGCCAGGTAGACGCGGACACGCTTGCGGCCGGGCTCCGTGCGCACCCGGCCCGCGGATCTGGCCATTACTGCCTCCGTTTCCCGGCAGGTGTGATCGTTAGTCCTCCGGTTTAGTAGCGTCAATGTATGCGACTTGGTGTCCTCGACGTGGGATCCAACACAGTTCACTTCCTTGTTGTGGACGCGTACCAGGGTGCGCGCCCGACGGCGGTGTTCTCGCACAAGGCCGAGCTACACCTCAACGCGCACCTGGTGGACGGCAACCGGCTGTCCAAGGGGGGCCAGACGCAGCTGCGGGCCTTCGTCGTCGAGGCGCTCCAGATCGCCGAGGACAAGGGGGTGGAGGAAATGCTCGCCTTCGCCACGTCCGCGGTCCGGGACGCGGCGAACGGGGACGAGGTACTGGCCCGCATCCGCGCCGAGACACAGGTAAACCTCCAGGTGCTCCCCGGAGAGGATGAGTCCCGGCTGACGTTCCTGGCCGCGCGGCGCTGGTTCGGCTGGTCGTCGGGGAAGGTGCTGATGCTCGACATCGGCGGCGGCTCGCTGGAAATCGCCTCGGGCGTGGACGAGGAGCCTGACGTAGCCATCTCGCTGCCGCTCGGCGCGGGCAGGCTCACCCGCGACTGGTTCACCGAGGATCCGCCGCCCCCGGCGGAGGTCCGGCGGCTGCGCAAGCACGTGCGCACGGAGATAGCAAGGAGGGCGGGCGAGGTGATGCGCGACGGCGGGGCCGACCGGGCCGTCGCCACCTCCAAGACGTTCCGCCAGCTGGCCAGGATCGCCGGTGCCGCGCCGTCCAGCGAGGGCTTCTACGCCAGGCGCGTGGTGAGCCACGCTGACGTGACCGGGCTGGCCGAGCGGCTGGCCAAGATGACCGCACAGGAGCGGGCCGGGCTTCCCGGCGTATCCCACGGCCGTGCCCCGCAACTCGCGGCAGGCGCGATTGTCGCGGACGCCGCGATGGACTTGTTCGGCCTGACCGAGCTGGATATCTGCCCGTGGGCACTGCGTGAGGGAGTGATCCTGCGGCGGCTGGACGCACTGACCTCGTGAATCCGGGATCAGCGAGCCGCCCGCCGACCCGCCGCGGTGGGCGGGCGGCTCGGCGGGCGGTTACCCGGTGATGCGCGCTAGTCGGCCGTGTCGGCCGTGTCGGCCGGGTCGCCGGCCGGACCGCGCGGGGTAACACCGCGCGGGCTCACCGGCGCGTCAGCCTTCACCGGCCGGCTCGCGTCGCTGGTCCGCTCGCCCCGGTCGGCCTGCGCCGCCGACCCGACGCGGTGGCTGGCCCGCGCCGGGGAGGCCGGGGACTCCGCCCCGTTGCCCGGGTCCAGCCCGGGCCGCTCCGGCGCCTGGGGCTCCGGAGCGTCTCCCAGCGTGGCCTTACGGGTGCTGGCTGATCCGGTCTGGGGTGATGACGGGGGCGCTGGGGGCGCGCCCGGCGCCTGCCGGCCATCTACCGCCCCAGCCGGCCGGGCGCCGGCCGGCGCCCCGCCTCCGCTGGAACCGGAGATCGCGCTCGCGACCGACCGGGCGACTTCGTCCTCCAGCGATCCGCGGGCGGCCTCGCCCGCGACGAGGTTGGTGACCACGTCCCGCACCTCGGTGAGCCGCCGGAGAGTCTCCGTGTGCCTGGCCACCAGCAGGTTGAGGCGACGCTCCGCCCCGTCATGGATCGCCGTCGCCCGGGCCGTGGCTTCGTCGAGCATCTGCTTGGCTTGCGCTTTGGCCGCGGCGACCGCGCCCTCAGACTTCTTCTGTGCCTCGCTGATGGTGTGGTCCGCCTCGGCGCGCGCACTGGTGCGCGCCTTGTCCGCCTCCGCCCGCGCGCTGGCGATGGCGTTCTCGGCCTGTTCCTGGGCCGCGGCCAGCATGCGCTCGGTCTGCTCCCGGGCCTCCGCCTTGAACCTGTCTGTCTCTTGCTTGGCGTCGGCGCGGAGCTTCGCGATTTCGTCCAGCGCGCGGGCCTTCTGTGCCCGTGCCTCGTCGTCGGCCAGCTTGAGGATCTGGCCCATCCGCTCGCTGACCTCTTCGTAGGCGGGCTTGCTGTCCTCCGCCTTCTGGCGGCTCGCGGACAGCTCCAGCCTGAGCCGCTCGACCTCGTCGAGCGAGCGGGACAGCCGTTCCTCGAGGTCGCGTGCCTGACTGCGGGAGCGGGCGACGAATTCGTTCACCTGACGGCGGCTGTAGCCACGCATCTGTACTTCGAACGCGTCTTCGGAGTCGAGGTCAGGTATGAGATCAGTGTGCTCAGTCATGGTGTCACCCGAGAGGTGGGTCAGGCAGGTAGCCGCCGCAGCCGGGACCGGCGCGGGCGAGTTCCCTGAGGTGAGGACGGGATCGTTGCGTGGCTAGATGGTCTGGAGGTGCAGGTACAACGGGCTTGACTCTTGTCCTGAACAGCCTCGCGCGCAACCGAAACGAACGAGTGTCCTGTTTTGCCCTGATTGCGCGGCATCGCATGATGAGGTGATGGCTGAGCATAGCGGGATTGCAGCAGGTTCAGCAGGAGTTACCGGCAGTCTGCCGGGACAGTAAGGACATGCCGTGAATGTCAGATACCGGAGAGGCGCCCGATGAGGATGAGCCTTCTTGGGGCGATCGATGGCATCGCCCCGTCGATTCATCCGGAGGCATGGATCGCCCCCGGGGCGGTGCTGGTCGGACGGGTGGCCGTAGACCGGGCCGCCAGCATCTGGTACGGGTCGGTGCTGCGGGCCGACGAGGAGGAGATTGTGGTCGGCGCGGAGTGCAACATCCAGGACCTGTGCTGCCTGCATGTCGACCCAGGTGAGCCGGTGATCCTCGAGGACCGGGTGTCCGTCGGGCACCGGGCCACGGTGCATGGGGCATATGTGGCGGCGGGCGCCCTCATCGGGATCGGAGCGGTGGTGCTGGGCCAGGCGCGCATCGGGGCCGGTTCGCTGGTCGCGGCCGGCACGGTGATTCGGCCCGGCCAGCAAGTCCCTGCGGGCGTCCTGGTGGCCGGCGTGCCCGGCCGGATCGTGCGCGAACTGACAGATGAGGACCGCGACGCGTTCGCCAATACGGCCGCCCGATATGTGAGCCGTGCAGCACGGCATCGGGATGCGGTGTGGCGTGAACTCGCAGGTTAATACGCTCAGAGCCGATGAGCCCAACCGCAACCGGATAGCGGACGCCGCCAACTTCTTGGAATTGTTACCGGAGTACTGGGTAAAATCACGCTTGAGGATGGTCCAGGAATGACCCTGATGGGTCATGCGGGGGCGTGGAGCCGCGCCGTAACCTTGGTGTCAAGGGTTTTCCGCGAATCCGCTGGACGATGGAGGTGGGCGCGGTGCGGGAGCATCTCGATCTTCGCGTCCCCGACCGCGTCGCACTCGACGAGATCGAGCTCTATGCGGAGGTGCTCAGCGCGGTGGCGGTGAGCGACAGGCCACTCACCGCAGAAGAGCTGGATGCGGTTCTGGGGGTCGCGTCGGCATCAAGCGTTTCCCGCGCCGGCGATTGAATACGATCCCGGCGGGGCGTTCTTGTAGCGTTGCGTAATCGAATTTTTACTTAGCGTATTCAGCGAACCGTAACAACCGGGCGCGCGATCAAGCCGCTTTACGGGTGCCTGAACATGACGTCGGTATCCCAGTGCGTAAAACCCAGCGATTCGTACAGCCGGACGGCCGCGATATTCTCCTCGTCCACATACAGCATGACCTCGGGCAGGCCGCGCGCCCGCAGGTAGCGCAGCCCGATCAGGGTCAGCGCGCGGCCCAGGCCGGTGCCCCGCTCCTGCGGATCGACGCCCACCACGTAGACCTCGCCGATCGCCTCGTGGCCGTGCGCCGGAGCCCCGGGATGACTGCCGTGGACCTTGGTCCAGTGAAAGCCCACCAGTCGTCTGCCCCGTTCGGCGAGGAAGAAGCCGTCCGGGTCAAACCAGGGCTCACGTTCGCGGAGGTCGAGGTCGGCGCGGGTCCACGCGCCCTGCTCGGGGTGGCTGGCGAACGCCCGGCGATTGAGAGCGAGCCACCCGTCCTCATCACGGCCGATGCGGAAGGAGCGGACCGTGATTCCGTCAGCGACCTGCGGTTTCCCGAGCGGGACCGGCATCCGGCGGCGCATTGTCCATAGCGCGCGCACCCGCTCGAATCCGGCCTTGCGGGCCAGTGCGGTGGCCGCGGGCAGATCGCCGTGCGCCCAGAGCCGGAGCGGCCGCGGCCCAGCCTCGGCCAGCAGCGCGCGGGTGAGGGCGAAGCCGAGCCCGTGACCGCGGTGCGCCGGGTGAATGACCAGTTCACCGCTCGGGCCCTCGACTGGGTCGGTCGGGTCCAGGTGGGCGTACCCGGCCAGTTCGGTGCCCTTGGTCAGCAGCAGGTTGCGGGCTTCAGGGTCCCCGCCGTACCGCAGGTGGAGCAGGACGTGCTCGGAGAGCGGGCTTACGTTGTCCTCGTCCGTGGCCGCCGCGACCAGGAGCAGGACCTCCTCCGCCTGCGGTCCGCTGATCGGGCCGGCCGCGCTGATCCGGACCTGCTCGCCGATCTGGGCTGGGTCGCTGGTCTGGGCTGGGTCGCCGGCCGTTCCGTCCGCCGCGCCAGCCCCGCACGCCGGGGTCCGGGGGCCGGGCCCCGTCATCGCTCGGCCGGCGCGGCCGTGGTCTCCCTCTGCTCGTCCGCGTCGGCGGCGGAGTCGGCCTCGGGGGAACGGGCGCCAGTGCCGTGTGAAGCCCGGCCGTCCTCGCCGCCCTTGGCCGGCACAAAACGGTACCCAACGTTACGTACCGTCCCGATCAGTGCCTCGTACTCGACGCCGAGTTTGGCCCGCAGCCTGCGCACGTGCACATCGACCGTGCGGGTGCCGCCGAAGTAGTCATAGCCCCAGACCTCTTGCAGCAGGTGCGCCCGGGTGAAGACGCGCCCCGGGTGCTGGGCCAGGAACTTGAGTAGCTCGAATTCCTTGAAGGTCAGATCAAGGGCCCGGCCGCGCAGCCGGGCGGTATACGTGGCCTCATCGATCGCGAGATCACCGGAGCGGATCTCGTCTGGCGTGGCGGGGGTAAGGCTGGCCCGGCGGCCGATGGCGAGCCGCAATCTCGCCTCCACCTCAGCGGGGCCCGCGGTGTGCAGGATCACGTCGTCGGCGCCCCATTCGGCGGTGACCGCGGCGAGGCCACCCTCGGTCACGATGACCAGCAGCGGTCCGTCCAGGCTGGCGGTGCGCAGCAGGTGGCACAGGACCTTAGCCTGAGCGAGGTCACGTCGCGCATCGACGAGCACCGCGTCGGCCGCTGGCGAATCCGCCAGCGAGGGTGCTTCGGCCGCCGCGATGCGGACCGTATGCAGCAGCAGACCAAGCGAGGGCAGGATTTCCCCGGCTGGCTCGGCGGCGCTGGTCAGCAAAAGCAAGTCACTCAAACGCTGCCACCTCCGCCCTGCGGTGCTCTATGCGGGAAACTACCCATGGACACACAACAAGGACCCGAGGGCAGCATTGCCCGGATCCGATGTGAGGAGGATAGCCGACATGGGCATGGTTACGGTGCGCTACTGGGCTGCAGCGAAGCAGGCCGCCGGTGTGGCCGAGGAAAAAGTGAGCGCCGGGACGCTCGCGGAAGCGCTTGCCGCAGCCACGACCGCACGTGCATCGGCCCATGCCGCGGGCATCTTCGCCGCGGTGCTGGCCAGGTCGTCGTTCCTCGTGGATGGTGCGCCGGTGGGCTCCCGCGCGCCGGACTCGGTGGACCTGCCGGACGCGGCAGTCATCGAGGTGCTACCCCCATTCGCGGGTGGCTAGCGCCGCCCGGCCTCGCCTGGCCGGATGACCGAAGCGTCGATGGGGTATATGGCCTAGGTAACGTGGCGCTGATGTCAGATCCCGTCCGGGGAGTTCCGGCCCGGGCTGGCCCGGGCCGGGTATACGGGTATACGGGTATATAAGCCTGCCCGGCGCCTGGTGAACCGGTTGGCCCTGGCATTCGTTAGAAAGAGCGTGGCACGGCACCGAGGGACCGAGGGCAGGGGATCGAAGACCAAGATCTCCGACGAGGCACTCGTGCGCGCTCTGTACGCCGAGCACGCAGGGCCGCTCCTGCGTTACGCGCTGCGCCTGACCACCGGCGACAGGCAGCGCGCGGAAGACATCGTGCAGGAAACCCTGCTCCGGGCGTGGCTGCATCCCGACGCCATCGCGCAGCGCCCGGCCCGCCCCTGGCTGTTCGCCGTGGCGCGCAACCTGGCCGTCGACGCCCACCGGGCGAGAAGCGCGCGGCCGCGCGAGGTCGGCGAGGCCGCGTTGGAACTCGTGCCCGTGTCAGACGGCGCCGACCGGGCGCTGGAGTCGTGGGCGGTGGCCGATGCGCTGCGGGCGCTGCGCCCGGAGCAACGGCAGGTCCTGGTGGAGACGTACTACCTGGGCCGGTCGGTGGCCGAAGCCGCGGCCAGCCTCGGCATCCCGGGAGGAACCGTGAAGTCCCGGACGTTTTACGCGTTGAAAGCACTCAAGCTCGCGCTCGAGGAACGGGGGCTGGCGCCATGACCGGCTCAGCGGACTGCCGTGACATCCGGCAGGCGCTCGGTGTGTATGTGCTGGGCGCCATCGATCCTGCCGAGCGCGCGCTCGTGGACGGCCACCTGAGCACCTGCCCGGATTGCCGGGAGGAGCTCGCGGGCCTGGCCGGGCTGCCGGCCCTGCTGCGCAGGGTGCCGATCGCCGAGGCGGAGCGGCTGGCGCATGATGAACTCGACGAGGCCACCGCGGACCAGCCCGCGGGCGACCAGATGCTGCGGTCGCTGCTGGTCAGGACCGCCGAGCAGCGCCACGGCCGGATGTGGCGGGGCCTGGCCGCGGCCGCGGCGGTCGTCCTGCTGGCCGGGGTGGCCGGGGCAGGCGGCTGGGACGTGCTGCACCCGGCCGCGAGCGGCGGCCCTCAGGCCGCGTCCTCGTACGCTCACTGGGAGACTGTCTCCGGCACTGACCGGGCGACGCTGACCAGCATCAAGGTGAGGTACGCGCCCCAGCCCGGAGGGACCGCCATGGAGGTGCAGGCCCAGGTCCCGCTGGGGATCAAGTGCCAGTTCCAGGTCACTGATTCATCCGGGCACCGCGCCATCGTGGGCGGGTGGGCCGCGACGCAGGCCGGCCGTTCGCACTGGTACCCAGGCGAAACGTCCATCCTGGCCGCCAAGGTGCGCAGCTTCCAGCTCACATCCGGCGGGAAGGTACTGATCAGTATCCTGGCCTCGTGAGTTTCCATGATCACGGAGGATTCGCGGCGCCATGTGCCGACGCGAATCCTTCGTGATCATGGAAGCATCCGCTGCCCGGCCGGATCCGGGCGGCCGAAAACCGGCCGAAATCACGGTTACGGGAATGGGGCGCCGACCTGCTGCGCTGTACGGTGGCGTGACTGCCGGAGTGATCGTGGGAATCGTCGTGTTGATCGGCGCGACCGCGTTCGGGCTGGCCCGCCGCCGCAGTGACGGGAGGCTGCGCCGACCGCGCGGGCAGTGGCCAGCCGCGGGCCGGCCGGAGACGGGGCAGGAGCACCGGCTGAGCGAGGCCGACCTGGGCCGTACCCTCGGGGAGCGTGCCACCCTGCTGCAGTTTTCCTCTTCTTTCTGCGCTCCGTGCCGGGCGACCCGGCAGGTGCTGGCCGACATCGCCAGCGTCACCCAGGGCGTCGCGCATATCGAGATCGACGTTGCTGACCGGGTGGATCTGGTGCGGGTGCTGGACGTCCGCAGGACTCCGACCATGTTCCTGCTGGACGCCGATGGCCGGATCGCCTCGCGGGCGAGCGGCGCGCCCCGCCAGGAAGATGTGCTCGCGGCGCTTGGCGTGGTGGCATGAGCAGCGCTAATATCCTACTCGATAGGTCGGAAGGGTCAGCTATCCGGTCGGCGCGTGGCATTTCGGGCGCGCGGCTGTCCGGCGCTAAGGGTGGGCGCATGGCGAAGCAGAGGGCGATGCGGCCCATGCTGACCAGGCGGCGCGCGGTGGACTACTGCCGTGTGGCTACCGCCCAGTGTCCGGCCGCACCGCGTCCGGCGATGCCGCGTCAGGGCGACCCGGCCTGACGCTCCCGCCGGAGCACCCGATTCACCTGAGGTTCAGCCCGCCCACTGGGTGTATCCCGCCGCTATCCGCGGGAGCCGGGCAATCAGCATGATCCGGGCAATCAGCAGGATCCGGGCAATCAGCAGGAACCGGGACGCCGGATCCGTTCAGCCAATACCGCGAAGGGCACGGCAGATGAAGATAGACCCCCGAGGACAGCGCTTCAGTGCCGCGTTGTCGGTTATTCTGCTGGCGCTTGTACTGGTTACGGGCAGCTGGTGGCTGCTGGCCGCGCAAACGGTCGTCTTCGCTATCGGGGCCGTTGCCGGCTTGCGCTACGCACCGTACGGGCTGATCTACCGCTGGCTGGTCAGGCCGCGGCTCGGGCCGCCCGGCGAGTTGGAGGCCGCGGCGCCGCCGCGGTTCGCTCAGGGCGTGGGCATGGTGGTGAGCCTGATCGGAGTGGTCGGTTACGCGACTGGCCTGACCGCGCTCGGCATCGCCGGCGCCGCGGCGGCCCTCGCCGCCGCGTTCCTCAACGCAGCCTTCGGCTTCTGCCTGGGCTGCGAGATGTATGTACTTATCCGCAGAATCTGGCCTGGTCGCCAAGGACTGGTGCGGCCAGAATCCGACAAGGAGGTTGCCGCATGAGCCGTCCCGACGTCCTCGTGGACGCAGACTGGGTGGAAGCGCACCTGGCTGACCCCGGGGTGGTTCTCGTCGAGGTAGACGAGGACACCAGCGCCTACGACACGGGCCATATCCCGGGTGCTGTCAAGATCGACTGGAAGAAAGACCTGCAAGACCCGGTCCGCCGGGACTTCGTGGACAAGGCCGGCTTCGAGGCCCTGCTCTCCGAGCACGGGATCGCCAGCGACGACACCGTCATCCTTTATGGCGGGAACAACAACTGGTTCGCCGCCTACGCGTACTGGTATTTCCGCCTGTACGGGCACCAGAACGTGAAGCTGCTGGATGGCGGCCGCAAGAAGTGGGAACTCGACTCTCGCGAACTGGTGAAGGATGTCCCGGACCGGGCGGCCACCTCATACGTGGCCACCGATCAGGACTCGGCTATCAGGGCCTTCCGCGACGAGGTCGTGGCGGCGATCGGCAAGCAGAACCTGGTCGATGTCCGGTCGCCGGACGAATTCGCCGGGCGCCTGCTGGCCCCCGCGCACCTGCCGCAGGAGTCGGCTCAGCGGGGCGGGCACGTCCCGACCGCGAAGAACGTCCCCTGGTCCAAGGCGGCCAACGAGGACGGCACGTTCAAGTCCGACGACCAGCTGCGCACCCTCTACGGTGACGAGGCGGGCGTGGACTTCAGCAAGGACACCATCGCCTACTGCCGGATCGGCGAGCGTTCCGCGCACACCTGGTTCGTCCTGCACGAACTGCTCGACCAGGCGAACGTCAAGAACTACGACGGATCGTGGACGGAGTACGGCTCGCTGGTCGGGGTGCCGATCGAGATCGGAGACGCCAGATGAGCAACGAAGGCTGCGGGGCCCCGGCCGGCGGGGTGCCCCTTCCCCAGGACACCGGGGGTCAGGCGATCGTGGAAGGCCAGGTCACCCGGAGCGGTGTGGCGGTCCCCGTGGGCTACGCGAGGCTGCTCGACGGCGGCGGGGACTTCGTGGCCGAGGTACCGCTCGGCCAGGACGGCGGATTCCGGTTCTTCGCCGCCCCTGGGACCTGGACGGTGCGCGTGCTCGCCCCCGGCGGCGTGCGCGCCGAGCAGACGGTCACGGCCGCCTACGACCACGTCACGGCGGTGCAGGTCAGCGTCTGAGGCGCAGGTTGCTCATCGGCAGCTGAGGGGCGGGTGACTGCGGTCACCCGCCCCTCAGCGTCGGTGGCTCGAGTCGCGTTTCTGGCGAATTCCCCGCCTTGTTCATCTGCCGGTCAGGTTTCTTCTCCCTAAGCGTTCACCTGCGTGTCATCTCGCTCCCTATGAATGGGGGGTGGCCAGGCGGGCGGTAGGGCATCCTGGCCCGCGACCATCTCAGCGACGAGGGCGGGCTTCACTAGTGTCTCTTCAGGCTGATCCGGTGGTCATCGCATACTCCCGGCGAAATGCGGAATGACCGACGTCTGCGGGGTGAGGCACGGCCAGGCACCGGTGCCAGGCCGTTCTCCTTCCGCGAACCTGCTCGCGGAGCGGATGGCGGCTGCGTTGCTGCACCACGAGCCTGGCTGGCGGCTGCCCCGGCACAGCGCACTGGCCCGCCGCTACAACGTGACCACTGCCGAGATCGACGCCGCGATCGAACTCCTGGCGGCGCGGCACCTGCTTACCCGGCTGCCTGACGGCCAGGTGTTCCGGGCCAGCCCCGCCGAGTACCGGCTCGCCCTGGAGGGCCTGCCCGGTTTCGCCACGCAGGTCGACCCGATGGGTGGCGAGATGGTCTGCAAGAGCCGGAAGGTTTCCAGGCGGCGGCCCGCGGAAGACATCGCGCGGGCGCTCGGCGTGCCGCCCGGCCACGAACTGCTCACCCTCCGCTGCCTGTGGACGGTGGGCGGCGAGCCCGCCGCATACTCGGCCAGCTACCTGCCACCGCAGATGGAAGGACTGGCCGGGGAGTTCGCCGACGCGTCATCGCCTGCCGGGCCCGCGGCGCGGCATAGCCGCCCCTGTGCCTTCCAGGTGGACTTCCAGCCGCCCGCCCCGTCGGTGGGCCGCAGCCTGCGGCTGGCCGCTGGCGAGCCCGCCGTCACGGTCACTGTCAGGCTTGAGGACACCGCGCGGCCTGGGGTGATCGCGCTGACCGTGGCGGTTCTCCGGCCGGATCTGTTCCGCATCGTCGTGGAGTCACCGGGCATCCCGGCCGCCGCGGTCGGCCCGGATGGTCCGCCAGGCAGCTGGACATGTGCCCTGGAGGCCTGGGACCCCGCAACGCGGTGAGTTCGTCGCTGCCATGGTCTGTTCGGTGTGTGTTCACTTGGACTCAGTAGGCTTTGAGCATGGTTGAGCATCGGCAGGAATTTCAGCTTGCGCTAGAGGCTATCGAAGCCAAGGTCATCGAACTGTTCGCCCTGGTCGCCGGAGACCTGGCGGGTGCCACCGATGCTCTCCTGACCGGCAACAACGACATACTCAAAGTGCTGCTCGAACGTGAACAAGTTATCGACGCCCTCTACCCGGAGATCGAGGAACTGGTCAACCGGGAGATCGCGCTACAGGCGCCCGTCGCCTCAGACCTGCGCTTTCTGCTCTCCGTGCTGCGGATCGTGCCCGAACTCGAGCGCTCCCACGACCTCCTGGTAGACATCGCCCGCCGGGCCGACCACGTTATCGGCGAGAACCTCTCGTCACGCAGCCGAGGGCTCATCAAGCGAATGGGAGACCTCGTATCCGACATGTGGCGCCAGACAGCGGACTCGTGGTACCAGCGCGACCGTTCCGCCGCAGCCGTGCTAGCCGAACGTGATGACGAGATGGACGAACTGCACGCTGCCTTGATGGCTGAGCTTGCCTCAGGGCAGCTAGCACTGCCGGTGACGATGGAGATGACGCTGGTGGCGCGCTGCTACGAGCGTCTCGCCGCCCACGCGGTCAACATCGCCCGCCGGGTCATCTACCTCGCAGGATCCCAGCCGCCCCAGTAGTTCTCACCGCCGGGCAGTTGCGCCGCGCGCTGGCCCCGCCCGGCCGGGACGCCCCCTTTCACTGGGTGTCTACCCATTGTTCACCTCTTGGCCTATATCCCTTAACTCGCTATTACGGCTGGCGCGACAGACTCACGGGGTTGTCATATCTGGGCGGATTGTCATATCTGGCAGGCTGCCAGCTGGTCGCGGGGGGCTAGGTGTTCCCCGCGTGCTGAGGAATTACCGGGGAATACCGGAGAATGGGGTTCAGAAATGCAACATCGGCGCATTCAGCGCGCAACGACGGTGGGGCTCGCCACCGCCGCGATGGTTTCCTTTGTCGCCGCCTGCGGATCCTCGGGCAGCAGCGGCTCCTCGGCGAGCAGCAGCTCCTCGGCGAGCAGCCCGGCCGCCACCAAGCTCTCGGGCTCGCTCACCGCGAGCGGATCGACGTTCCAGACTGTCTATCAGGAGGCCGCCATTCAGGCCTTCAAGACGATCCAGCCCAACATAACCGTCAACTACGGCAGCGGCGGCTCGGGCAAGGGCCGTACGGACCTGGCCTCGGGGGTCGTCAACTTCGCGGGCTCGGACTCGACGATCCCGTCCACCGAGGCGTCGAGCTTCAAGAAGCCGGTGCTTTACTTCCCGGTCGTGATCGGCCCGATCACGCTGGCGTACAACCTGTCGGGCGTCAGCAGCCTCAAGCTGACCGCGCCGGTCATCGCGGACATCTTCGAAGGCAAGATCACCAAGTGGAACGCTTCGGCGATCACCGCGCTCAACCCGGGTGCCACCCTGCCCAGCACAGCGATCACCACCGCCGTCCGCTCCGACTCCTCAGGCACCACCCAGAACTTCTCCCTGTACCTCGAGGACGCCGCGCCGAGCGTGTGGACGCTGAGCAGCAGCTCGACCATCAAGTGGCCTGCCACCGCCCGGGCCGGTGCCGGCAACGCCGGTGTGGCGCAGATCATCAAGTCCACCCCCGGGGCCATCGGGTACGTGGACTACGCCGACGCCAAGGCCTCCGCGCTGAGCGCCGCTTCGATCAAGAACAGCGCCGGCAGCTACGTCGCGCCCTCCTCGTCGTCGGCCTCCGTGGCCGCGGGCGCGGCCACGGTCGCGTCAAACCTGACCTTCCACGCGGTCGACGCATCCGGCGCGGGCGCGTACCCGATCACCTACCAGTCGTGGGATCTGGTCTACGCGACCCAGCCGAGCGCGAATGACGCGGCGCTGCTCAAGGCGTACCTTGGCTACCTGCTCGGCGCCGGCCAGAAGACGCTCTCCAGCCTGGGCTACGCGCCGCTGCCCTCCAACATCGACAGCATGGCCGTGGCGCAGCTCAGCAAAATAACCTCGTAAGCTGGTGGGGATTTTGACGCAGACGGATCAGATGGGCCACTCCTCGTGAGCACACTGACCAAGGCGGATCCGGCCAGCCCGGCCGGATCCGCCCGCCCCCTGTCGGAGCGGCGGCCGCTTGGTGACCGCACCTTCCAGATGATCACGCTCGCGGCCGGCCTGCTGGTGCTGGTGATCCTGGTCCTGATCGCCGTCGCGACCATCCAGCAGTCCACCTCGTGGTTCAGCAGCGAGGGCACGAAGATCTTCACGAACAACTGGAACCCCGCGGCCAACGACTTCGGGGCGCTGGCCTTCATTTATGGCTCGGCCATCACGGCGGTGATCGCGCTTGTGATTTCCGTACCGGTCAGCATTGGCATCGCCCTGCTGCTGACCGAGGTCGTGCCCTACCGGTGGTCGCGCCCGATCGTGTACGTGATCGACCTGCTGGCGGTGGTCCCGTCGGTGGTCTGGGGCCTGTGGGGCATCCTGGTCTTCGCGCCCTGGCTCCAGCACATCTACACCTCGATCGCCTCGGGCGTTAATGGCACCCCCGTGCTCGGCCCCTTGTTCGGGCAGCCCGTCAGCGGGGCTTCATTCTTCACCGCCGGCCTCATCCTGGCCTTCATGATCACGCCGATCGTGACCTCGCTGTCGCGCGAGGTCATCGCGACGGTGCCGGCCATCGACCGGGAGGGCGCCTACGCGCTGGGTGCCACCCGCCTGGAAATGATCCGCGGTGCCGTCTGGCCGCACAGCCAGGGCGGCGTCGTCGGGGCCGTGCTGCTCGGGCTGGGCCGGGCGCTGGGCGAGACCATCGCGGTCGCGCTGGTGATCGGCTCGTCGCCCGCAATCACCTCGCACCTGTTCGCCCCCGGCTACGACATTCCCGCGGTCATCGCGAACCAGTTCGGCGAGTCCAGCGGCACGTTCCGCGCCGCGCTGATCGGGATGGGCGTGCTCCTGTTCGCGTTTACCATCATCATCAACGTCGCCGCCCGCGCGATCGTGGCGCGCTCCACCCGGCGCATGAGGGGTGCCTGATGGCCGCCGTCACCGGACAGCAGCAGGTCGACCTGCGCGAGCCCAAGGGCTGGCGGCGCACCAGCAACCGCATCGCGACCTACCTGATGGTGCTGTCGTTCGTGCTCGTGATCATCCCGCTGGGGTTCGTCCTGTTCACGGTGATCGCGAAGGGCGCCTCGGCCATCAGCTGGTCCTTCCTGACCAGCCAGATCCCGTCGGAGGTGGCGCTCCCGGGCACCGGCGGAATCGGGCCCGCGATAGGTGGCACGATCGTGATCGTGGCCTTGGCCTCGCTGATGGCCGTGCCGCTGGGCGTACTGGGCGCCATCTACCTCAACGAGTACGGCGGCACTGGCTGGCTGGCCAGGGTCATCGGGTTCTTTTCCGATGTGATGACCGGCGTGCCGTCGATCATCATGGGGCTGTTCATCTTCGCGATCTGGGTGCTGCACTTCGGCTTCTCGGGCCTGGCCGGCGCGTTCGCCCTGGGCTGCCTGATGCTGCCGATCGTGATCCGCTCCACCTACGAGATGCTGCGGCTGGTGCCGGACGCGCTGCGCGAAGGAAGCTACGCCCTCGGGGCCACCAAGGCGCACGTGACGCTGACCGTGGTGCTGCCGGCGGCGATCGGCGGAATCGTCAGCGGCGTGCTGCTCGCCGTTGCCCGGGCCGCGGGCGAGACGGCGCCGCTGCTGTTCACCATCCTCACGGTGACCACGGTGAACTGGAACGTGTTCAGCGGTCCCAACACCTCGCTGCCCTCGCTGATCTTCGCGAACGCGAACACGCCGTATGCCGGTGCGCAGTCCCGCGGCTGGGGCGCGGCGCTCACGCTCATCGCGATGGCGTTCATCCTCATGTTCACCGCCCGCTTCATCACCGCCCGGTTCGCCCGATTCCAGCGCTAGGGAACGTCATGGAAGAGTCTGAGCAGAAAGTCGTCACCAACCTGCCGCGGTCCGAGGTGGCGGCTGCGCAGCCAGCGCAGTCGGACGCGTACGCAGCCGGAGCCGAAGTCTTCGGCGCGAAGAAGGTTTCGTGCTACTACGGCTCCTTCCGGGCTGTCACGGACGTCTCGCTGCAAATCTACGAGCACGAGATCACGGCCTTCATCGGCCCGTCCGGGTGCGGCAAGACGACGGTGCTGCGCACGCTGAACCGCATGAACGACCTCGTACCGGGCGCTCACGTCGAGGGCGACGTGGAATATCGCGGCGCGTCGCTGTACGCCAAGGATGTCTCCCCGATTGCCGTTCGCCGGCGTATCGGCATGGTCTTCCAGAAGCCGAACCCGTTCCCGAAGTCGATCTACGACAACGTCGCCTACGGGCCGCGCATCAACGGCATACGCAACAAGGGCAAGCTGGACGAAATCGTCGAGCGCTCGCTGCGGCAGGCCGCGCTGTGGGACGAGGTGAAGGACCGGCTCAAGGCCTCGGGCCTGAGCCTGTCCGGCGGCCAGGCGCAGCGGCTGTGCATCGCCCGCACGCTCGCCGTCGAGCCGGACGTGGTCCTCATGGACGAGCCCTGCTCCGCTCTCGACCCGATCGCGACGAGCGCCATCGAGGACCTGATGCAGGACATCAAGTCGCGGTACACCATCGTCATCGTCACACACAACATGCAGCAGGCCACACGCGTAAGCGACCGTACCGCCTTCTTCTCCGTGCTCCGCAATGAAGAAAGCGACACCCGCACCGGCGTGCTGGTCGAGTACGGCCGGACCGAGCAGATCTTCCAGGACCCGGTCGACAGCCGCACCAGGGCCTACGTCACCGGCCGGATGGGCTGAGCCGTGCCGCGGCCGCTGCAACGGCCTAGCGAGTCCCAGGGATGACCACAACGGGGCAGGCTGCCGTCATCGGCCCGCACTGGGGGTTCTCCC